>Ga0209603_1004948_pt1 | contig 10884 bp, 22 predicted proteins | sample COGITO_mtgs_1206_FD_184812 | JGI IMG/M metagenome (GOLD analysis project Ga0209603, IMG submission 184812) | Pelagic marine microbial communities from North Sea - COGITO_mtgs_120607 (SPAdes) (version 2) | ecosystem: Environmental > Aquatic > Marine > Epipelagic ... | reverse complement strand
TGACCTCATCATGAACGATCAGGACAGTGCTACAGCGTTGTTAAGAGGCGTATTAGACAATATCGCATTAACTAACAACCCTAGAACAGAGATTTTAGATGGCGCAGTTAATATTGACGATGTGCTTAACAATGAGATTGGTGGTGTAGTAAGGGTGAAGCAAGCGGGGTCTATACAACCTTTAGCTGTACCCTTTGTTGCAGGTCAAACATTGTCTGCTATCCAGTATTATGACCAAGAGATTGAGAACAAGGTAGGCGTATCAAAAGCTAGTCTGGGTCTTAATCCTGATGCGTTACAAGCTAAGACAGCTACCGCTGTAATGGCAACCATGCAGGGTGCTGCAAGCCAGATAGAGATTATGGCTCGTAATTTAGCTCAGGGCGGTGTTAGCCAGCTATTTAAGCTAATGCTCAAGCTAGTGATTGAAAACTGCGAGGAAGCCACTGTAATGCGTGTAACAGGTGGTCAATATGAGCCTATCGACCCACGCAGCTGGGACAAGAAAATGGATGTCAAAGTCAATGTTGGCTTAGGCACAGGTCAGGAAGAACAAAAGCAGGCAGCATTGCAGCAAACGCTACAAATGCAGATGCAGATTCTTCAGGGCTATGGATTACAAAACGGTATTGTTGGTTTGACTCAGATTAGGAACACACTGGGTGATATGCTAGCTATGAATGGGCTGCCTAACTCTAATCGTTACTTTAATCCTATGGATGAGCAAACAGAAGCTCAGATCATGCAGCAACAGCAACAACAGCAGCAAGAGCCACAAATGACGCAGCAGGAAGCGTACTTACAGGCAGAGCAAATGAAGGCACAAACTAAGGCTCAGACTGATATGGCTAAGCTACAGATTGATGCTCAAGAGGCTATTGCTAAAGACGATAGAGCGCGTGATCAGATGGATCAAGACCTATTAGTTGATGCAGCTAAAATACTAGGGCAGTACGGTACTAGCGTAGACGTTGCACAAGTTAAGGCAGATCAGGCAGCGCCTAGATACCCACAGCAAGCTCCAGTAGATGCTGTAACTGGCGGTAGATTTTGAATATAAAAGAAAAGGCTAACCGAGCCAGAGAGATTTATAAAGACGAAACCTTTAAGGAAGTCTTAGAGAATATTCGGGAACAACAGACCAGTGTTTTCCTGAGTAATGAGGCATCAATGGATGCCATTAAAGAAGCGCATGATATTGTACGTGCGCTAAACCACATCGAAGGTTACTTCAACACTGTTTTTGCAGACGAGGCAATCTACGATAAGAAAGAAAAAGGAACAGCACCGTGGAAACGACTGAAACTTTAAGACCAGACACCTCTGTAGAAGGTGCAATTGATAGCATTTTACTAGCTGAAGAAACTGAACAACCTGAAGAAGAAACCTTAGAAGAAGAGGCAGCTCTGGAGCAGGATGAAGAGGTTGAAGAGGAAGTAGAGGCTGAAATTGAAACTGATGAAGACGATGAAGATGTCGATGAATCAGAAGAATCTGACGATGATGAGTCTGAAGATGATGAGGACACAGAAGATACTGAACAAGCTGGTAATCAAGATCAACCCATCACCGTCAAAGTAGACGGCAAGACTGAGGTTGTTACCCTTGATGAACTCAAGCAAGGTTATAGTGGTCAAAAGTATGTCCAAAAAGGTATGCAAGAAGCAGCTACAGCTAAAAAAGAAGCTGAAGCCGTTTATTCTGCCTTATTACAAGAGAGACAAAATATTGCACAGCTCTACCAGCAAGCACAGCAAGGCACTTTAGCTCAGCCGCCTGTCGAGCCAGCAAGAGAACTGTTTGAAACTGACCCAATTGGTTATATGGATGCTAAGCTGAAATATGACGAGCAACTGCAAAACTATTCAATGCAGATGCATCAAATGGAGCAAGTCGCACAACAGCAAACTCAAGCTGAGCAAGCAGCGCAGCAAGCATATTTACAGCAAGAGATGATGAATTTGCAAAAGGTATTACCTGAATTTGCAGACCAGAATAAAGCTACACAGATCAAGGATAAATTGATCACTTCTGGCACACAAATGTACGGTTACGAAGCAGATGAAATCGCTCAGGTTATGGATCACAGGGCTATCCGTGTGTTACATGACGCTATCAAGTATCAAGAGTTAATGTCAGGCAAAGATGCTGCTGTTGAAAAAGCCAGCCCTGCAAAGCGCAAAAAGCGCCCAGTGAAGGCAGGAGCGAAAAAAGGCAATAATAGCTCTCAAGTAAAAAAGAAAATGCGACAAAACTTATCCAAGTCAGGCAGCGTTGAAGACGCACTGGCTTTAATCTTAGAATCTTGAGGAAATAATCATGGCTATTGTAACAAATACCTACCAAAGCGCACAAATCAAGGGAATAAAAGAAGACCTTTCTGATGTAATTTACAACATTACTCCAGACGACACCCCTTTTTACTCTGCGTGTAAAAAAACTAAAGCTAAAAATACTTTAGTAGAATGGCAAACAGATACTTTGCGTACATCTGGCGTTAACGCGCACGTTGAAGGTGACGAGACTACGTTTGATGCAGCAGTACCAACTGTTCGCTTGAACAACCGTACTCAAATCTTTAAAGACGCTGTAATCATTGCAGACACTGATGAAGGTCTATCTAAAGCAGGCCGCGCAAAGGAAATGGCGTACCAAACGCTAAAGATCGCACGCGAGCAAAAATTAGACATTGAAAAGGCGTTATTCGCCAACCAAGCAGCTGATGCTGGCAATGACACCACAAACCCTCGCTATCTAGCAGGTCTAGGTGCTTGGGTTAAATCAAACACTAACAAAGGCGCAAACGGTGTTGATAACGCAGTTGGTGCAGCGCGTACTGATGGCGATGACCGTGACTTCAGCCAAACTTTGTTCGATGACGTTATGCAACAAGTATGGACTGCTGGTGGTAATCCAGATCGTGTATACCTTTCGCCTACTAACATGAACGTAGCACTTGGCTTCACTGGCGGTGGTAACAGCAGACGTAACATTGATGCTGCTAAAGAAACTGTTTACAACTCTGTAGACGTTTACGTAACTCCGTGGGGTACTGTTGAATTTACTCCAAGCCGTGAGTGTCGTGGCGATGACGTGTACATCCTACAAAGCGATATGTGGGAAGTTGCCGTTCTACGTGGCACTAAAAACACTGAGCTAGCTAAAACAGGTGATGCTACTAAGCGTCAGGTTGTTACTGAGCTTACTCTATGTGCTAAAAACGAAGCATCTAGTGGTTTAGTTGCTGATACTAACGGTTAATTGTTAGTTGTAGTACAATCAAGGGGTGGCTTCGGCTGCCCCTTTTTTATGGAGATAAACAATGGCTACTACAAAAGAAAAGATACATTTAAGCGATGACGGAAACGCATTGACGATAGAGCGTCAACATGATGTTAGTGATGACATCCATAGGGCAGAGGTGCTAAGAAAGGCACAGCAAGGCTGTCAGGGCGAGAGCAGGCTAGTTGGCACTATTCCTATGTTTTTAATCACAGAGTGGATGAAAGAGGCTGGTGTAGACCCTAGTGATCATGAGGCTAGGCAAGAGATAATGAAGCGTAAAATCCTATCTGGCGAGTTTGATAAATTTAGAGTATGGAAGGGTACGTGGTAATGGGCGATTATAAGTATTTCAGTGTAGATGAGTTTAATTGTCAGGAGACTGGCGAAAACGAAATGAAACCTGAGTTTTTAGAGAAGCTAGATGAGCTTAGAGAGCGTTGTGGGTTCAGCTTCCGTATAACTAGCGGTTTTAGGTCTGTTAAACACTCTATAGAGGCGCGTAAGGCAAATGGTGGTGGCACGCATACCAAAGGTATTGCCGCTGACATATACGTCTCAAACGGCCAGCAGAAGGCTTCTATCATACGTCACGCTGTAGACATGGGATGTTTCAATGGGATGGGCTTAGCTAAGACGTTTGTCCATGTAGACATTCGTGAAGGCGAACCAGTGATGTGGAGTTATTAAGAGCCGTAGTATTTGCCAGCAAAATCTTCGCGCTGATTGATTCTGCGTCTTAGCTCTTCTAGCTCTGTTTCATTGAAGTCAGTTATACGCGTATTGAGATAATAGTCATCTGGCTGGTCAGTGGGTTGCGACATTTTTGGCATTTGGCTAATTTCTTGTGTAGATGCAGCTCCTAACAGCCCCAGTCTAGCTGTTCCTGTGATTGGGTCAAATGTTTGCTGATATGGCGCTCCCTGTTTATAGGTATTTTGCTCTTCAGCCTGCGCTTTTTGCATACTTTGCATTATTTGAGAAATACGCTGCATTTCTTCTGGTGTCATGTTCATTTTTTCTTCCTATACGATACTTTTTTACCAGTTTTCTTGGCTGCCTTTTTAGCTGCTGCCATACCCTTTTTAGTATACGAATAGTGTTTCCCACCTACTTTTGGCATATCAGTCTCCTACCATTTGGTTTTTGAGGCCCAGTATGCTGCCGACATTTTACCTTTAGCAATGTTCTTAGCATGGCGAGCCTTAAAGGATTTGCGTCTAGCTTTCTCACTAGCCGTCTTTGGGTTTTTGCCAGCGCCTGAAACACCTTGCTGCCCAAAGCGTATTGTCTTGGTTTCATTGCCTGACTTAGCAACTACAACGTGTGACTTAGTAGCGTGATTGGGGGTGCGCTTAGGTTTGTTATACCCAGAGACACCTGCCCTCTTTAATTTACTATCTTTTTGCATAGGGTCGATTATACCAAAAAAACCCCTGTCCGAAGACAGGGTAATCAGAGGTTAAGTCATATCAGGGTGTTCTAGGCGTAACTGCTCTTCAGTAGGCGGCTCAGATTGTTCAGCTATTGCTGCTTCTAAACGCTCCCAAAGCAACGCAATATGCTTTCTAGCATAGCTGTTTGCACCACGATATACGGCAGCATCAATTATATTAATCAACTCTTCACGCATATCAGCTAGACCGTGTTGGTCTATCTTATCGAACATTATTCCTAAAATTTGATCACTCATTGTACATCCTCAGTTATAACTGATTGGTTCATGCTTTTCATCGTCTTCCATTTTTCTAAACTCTTCCCTGTAATGCTTTGCTATTTCTGCGCGCAGCTTTTTGTTTGTTGGCATCAGGGTCTGCCATTTCTCTCTAAGCATATCCATATGACCTTTGCCTAATAAAGACTCCAACCATGCAGTAAACTCGGTTGGGTTTTCCGTAAACTTTCTGTGACAGTAGTGGCAAAGACACAAGGCGTTATCTAACGACCACCTTACAGACTTTGCTGCCCTGCCAAATATATGCGCGCACTCCATCCTTCCATCCATCTTCTGGCAGTGTTCACACACATGGTTCTTGTTTTTTCTTACAACATCACTAAACCACTTATCTGCTGCATCACGTTTTATAGCCATCTATCTCATCCTTTGATGGAAAGGGTATATTTAAGTTTAATTCTGCTGCTAAGTGCCTAATTATAACATCTGCCACCTGTGTCACCTCATCGCTCTTTAATGCAGTTGTGCTGCGCTTTTTGTCTGGATACATAGCAGACTGTACCTCTAGCCATATAACGTCTTTAACGCGCTCCCATGTCCACGGCAGCATAATAGCTTTATCCGCCAGTAGTGACTTTATCGTATACTCATAACCTGCATCGTTACACGACTCTGCAATGATTCTGCAAAACTTATGTATCGCCTTGTTTTGCTGACTTGTACGTGTCCGACCAGTGCTTACACTTACAGTTAGAAACTTTTTATCTGAGTAAAGCTCATTTATTAGTCTGGTTGCTTTACCTAATGTTGCATCACTGTTTATTGTTAATTCTGTCATATCAATTTTTTCCTCAAATGTTTTTGTGAAATTATGTCTGCTGCCGTCTCAAGCCGCTTATAAATTATCTTTTCTGCTGTCTTGCGCTCAGGGTTCAAAGGAACGCCACTGGCTCTAAGGTCTATGTCATTAACGACCTGCCGACCTCTTAGCCTAGTAACCAAAGTGTTACGCTTTATTCCTATGTAGCTAGCGTATTCTTTGTACGTGTATTTTTTACCGTGCTTAAAATGCCCGTCTGTTCCTTTAAATATTAAATGCTTTGTGCTTCCCTGACCTGCCATATTGACTACCCTTTGTCGTATGCCCAAGACCTATCGGTTAATGTTTCTATTACATTGCGTTTCTTAATCGAGTCTACCTTAGCTGTTTTAGCGTAGCTGCTTTTAGACCACGTTGTTACAGCTGCCTTCCAGTTAACCATTTTGTTCTTACCCACCTTCCAGCCATTTGACTGATAGTGCGACATCCACTTCTCAGCATCAACAACATAGCCCTTTTCCCTAATGTAATTAGTCACCATATCCATTGATGGGGGAGTGAAACGACCAATATTATTAGATGTATTATTAACTTGTTCTATTATCCTAGAACTTTTTTTCGGGGGGGTGGGGAAATTATTTTCTAGGGGGTCAGGTAAATTTTTTCTAGGGGTACTGAAAGTATTTTCCTCGCTAAGATATATACGTCTTTCCTGTACTCTCTTAGTGCCTTTCTCAAATATCTGCTCACGGCAGATGTACCCTGCTTCCTCTAATGCGCCTAACCAGTTTGTGATAGACCTGTCCTTTACATCATACAGGTCAGCGAAGTAACTATTAGTTGCCCAGCAATACCCACGCTCATTACACAGTGCTGTGATCTCACCATATAAAAGTTTAGCGTTGGGTGGCAACGACTTATCATATCTAACGCCTGCTGGAATTATTGCAAAATACCCCTGATGCATATCTATACCTCTCCATCTCTGACTAAATCGCTTAGACGCATGCGAAGGCTGTCTGCGATTCTGATTAATGTTTCTAAATTACAGTTGTTGTGAGCGACTATCTTGCTCAAGTGCTGCGGAGACATTCCTGCCCCTACTGCTACCTTAGCCATAGTCAGGTCTTGGCGTGCTGCTTCGACCTTGATTGCTTTCTTTAAGTTAAACATAAGTACCTCTTTATAAATTAGTGCCGAGTATATCTATTATGAGTGCATAACGCAAACATATAATTAATTTACAATAAGTGTTGAACCTGTGATTTAGGTGTGTATAATAAATAGCTCATAACAAACGAGGTGATGTATGACTGATATAAATAAACTTACAGATTTTGAGAAGGGCGAGTACGATTGCTTGCACCTTCATGAGGCTGCCGTAAACGCATCGGAAGAGTATCTTCTAGGGTACGGTCAGCAGTATGCGCTTGAAGAGACTATCTCAGGTCAATACACAGACCAAGCAGCGCAGTGTAAATCACAACTAGAGCAGTGGGGTATTTCGCTATGAATCCGTGGAAAGAAATTCAAACTGGGCTACGCGCCCCATTCAAGTTAAGCCAGCTACACTGGAGACAGGGTAGAGGTGGTATGCAGCTAGCCTATATTGATGCGCGTGACGTTGCTAATCGTTTAGATGAGGTTGTCGGTATCGAGAACTGGCAAGATCGCTATGAAGAGGTATCGGGTCGCCTTATGTGCTATCTATCTATCCGTGTTGAGGGTGAGTGGATTACTAAAGCTGATGGCGCTGGTGACACAAATATCGAGGGCGAGAAGGGTGGTATATCTGATGCCCTTAAACGTGCAGCACAAAAGTTTGGTGTTGGTCGCTACCTGTACTACTTGCCAAAGAATGCCACGGCAAGCAACTTACCTAAATGGGCTATTCCAAATGAGCTATAGAGCAGAGTCAGGTCACTGGTATGACCAAGATGGCGCGCCTGCATACACTACGGTGGGCGCTAATGGTAAGGAGCGTAACACTACGCTGCGTGATGCCAGAAAGCTAAACCTAGTACCCAGTGTAACAACTGTCATGGGTATGGCTGCCAAACCTGCATTGGAAAACTGGAAGATAGACCAAGCGCTATTAGCAGCAGCTACTATGCAAATTCGAGTAGGCGAGCCTGTAGAGATGTTTATGGCTAGGGCTAAGATGGAGTCTAGGCAGGTAGGCAAAAAGGCAGCTGAGCGTGGTACAGAAATACATGGCGAGATAGAGCGTGGCTTTGTAGAAAACCGCTGTTCAGCATCTTTTGACGCTGTTAAGAAAGTATTGGACACATTGTACCCAGAAACCAATTGGAGCGCTGAGAAGTCGTTTACGTGCGCTCTAGGGTATGGTGGGAAGATAGATCTATGTAGTGACAACGGAATCTTTGTTGATTTTAAAACTAAGGATAACTTAGATGGCAAAGACCCCAAGAAATTAGTTTACGATGAGCATGGTATGCAGCTAAGCGCATATGCGGAAGGCTCAGGCGTAACAGACCCAGAAAGGGTATCTATATTTATTGATAGAGCAAACCCTGAGATAGTGAGTTATCATGTCTGGGATAAAGAATCTCACAAGAAACATTCTGAGATGTTTAAAGCGCTTCTGACGTTTTGGAAGCTAACAAAAAACTATGATCCAAGCGAGGATATAAAATGAGTATTAATCAAATGGTGTTTACAGGCAACTGCGGAGCAGATATGGAAATCCGCCATACCCCTAAAGGTGTTGCTATCGGAACTGTAAACGTGGCGGTAACGTCAGGATGGGGTGACAATAAAAAAACTACATGGGTAAAATGCACCATGTTCAAAGAGCGTGCTGAGAAGCTAGCACCTTATCTCACAAAGGGAACGCCAGTAACAATGTCTGGTGAGTTTCAGATGGATGAGTGGACTGACAAAGAAGGCAATGCACGGCTAACCCCAGTATGCATGGTCAGGGATGTTCACTTTGGTAAAAAACAAGAGGGCGCTGCGCCACAACAACAAGCACAAAAGCCGCAGCAGAATAGTAACTTTTTAGAAGACGATATTCCGTTTTAGGAGATTAAGATGAAAAAGCTAATTTTAGCAGTAACTTTATTGTCGTTCAGTGCAGCTGTTTACAGCTCATGCTTTTGGACTAAGATTGCTGAGGTGCATGGGCAGAGAGGCGTTATCTGTACTTGGAAGTGTGGGTTTGGTATGCAAGCAGTACATACAACAACTTCGGGCATTTCATATTGCCCTAGACCGCGATAGGAGTCAGATATGACTGATAAAGAAAAGGCAGTAAAAGACGCGCACCGCTACGCTGATAAAGCAATAGCTGTTGCAAGGAAGAGAACCAGTTTTCTTCGATCTAAGTTTAAGCACTGGTCTAACAGTGAATGGCGCATGGTTACAAAAGGTGAAGCGCTAGGTGTGGCAGCCATCATGTTGTTGCTACTCTTTGTAGGATAATACCCCTATGACCTATGGGAATCCTCTCCCTATGTGAGCCAGCTTGATGCACTGGTGGTCGTAACGCATCATTACCTAAAAGCATATCTAATATAACCAAATAACACTCTCGACTCCTACCTATCTACACTATAATCGCGCCTCAATTACTGGGGGTGCAATGAACTACATCATATTATTTACACTACTGTCGCTAACTTTGATAGCTATAGACGATATAGCTGGTCGAAGACCGATAGAAAAGTACAAGGTAGAGAAGGGGCAATAGCCCCTTTTTTATTGGGCTACAGCTTAACTTGGAAAAAAACAGCACAAAAAGTGATGCAAATTGTGCCAACTTACTTGCAAGTAACAGTTACTTCTGTATAATAGATGCCATACACACATAAACGAGGATACACACATGAACTCAACTCAATTATTAAACTTAATCGACCACGTTGAAGCGGTAGCTGTTGCGGCAGGTAGCAAAACAAAATACAGAATAGATGCGGTTTTAGAGTCTGGTGAAAAAATTGTTTTAAAGAAAACAAGCACCAGAATCCCTAAAGCGGTTCAGTTATACAATACATACGTTAATGGTAATGCAACACATGGAACTGAAGCCTGCTATTTTGGATTCACAGCAAAACCAGATACATGGCATACAAGTTTTAGAGAGCAAGACAAGCACTTAAAAAGCTACCAAGTAATCGAAGCCTAAACAAATTGCCCCCGAAAGGGGGCATCACACAAACGAGGTAAGAAAAATGAAAAAAACAAGAGCAACAACTCTTTGCAAAAAACTTAACGCAGCATACCCAAATATTGATGCTGTTCCTTACAATGAATTTACTGGTGAAGATAAGGTCGAGCAAGACGGAATCTGGTTGAAGGGCAGTGAAGATTTAGATAAGGATGGGCTGCCTTACTTTGACTACTGGAGTATGACTGGTAGCCAGTTTCATGAAGGTGTAGAGGCTATGGCAGATAAGCATGGCTTTTACTGTGAGCCGTATGACGCAGGCACATTGATGCTATGGAGACTGTAATGAAGACGCAAATTTTTGGTGATTTGATAGTGCAGCTAGACGATGATTGGGATGGCTGCATGACAGAGTTAGAAGACACGCTCAAGGATGTAGCGTGTTATACATGGCTCAAGGAACATAAAACGTGGTTGCATGATATGTTCCCTGAGTGCGCCCAGTATGATGTTGATATGTTGCTGGAGATTCTGTACGCAGATGGCACTGATGATATGTTCGATACTGCAATGGCTGGCAGTCGTGACAGTTACGCTGCCGATGAGGGGTACAGTGAGAAGGACAACCCTGAGATGTTTTATGAGTGCCTAGCAGTGCCAAACTTTAAAGAGTACGTTGGCAACAAAAAGGTATGTTTTGGTAAGGTCTATACTCTGGCAGAGGCGTTTAGAGATTCTATCTACCTCTATCTTGAGAAAAGGCTCGAAAATGAAATCCTTAATGAGTTTCACAAAACCGTTCACTAGGAGAAGGTTATGACACAGCAAGAAAGAGTTTTAGAGTATTTGCAAGAAGGCAAGAAACTAACGTGCCTGAATGCGTTTAATGAGCTGGGTATCACACAGGTAGCAGCTAGAATTTATGAACTGAAGGAAGAGGGGCATGATGTTAAAAGCAAGCGAATTAAAGTAACCAAC
>Ga0209603_1004941_pt1 | contig 10889 bp, 9 predicted proteins | sample COGITO_mtgs_1206_FD_184812 | JGI IMG/M metagenome (GOLD analysis project Ga0209603, IMG submission 184812) | Pelagic marine microbial communities from North Sea - COGITO_mtgs_120607 (SPAdes) (version 2) | ecosystem: Environmental > Aquatic > Marine > Epipelagic ... | reverse complement strand
GCAACCATACAAAGTTGTTGTTTTACCTGAACCTGTTGGGCCGGTTACCAAAAACATTCCATTTGGACTTTTCACTAACTTGCGAACTTTCATTAAAATATGCGGAGGCATGCCGGTTGCTTCTAAGCTCAACAAGCCTGCAGACTGGTCTAACAGACGCATTACAACTGACTCACCATGCTGAATTGGCATAGTAGACACACGAACATCTATCTCGTGCCCTTTAACTTTAATGTGAAAACGACCATCTTGAGGCAAACGCTTTTCAGATATATCCAATCCTGCAACAAGTTTTAAACGAAGTACTAAGGCCGGTGCAATGTTAACTTCGTTTAATATGCTCTCTTGAAGCACACCATCAACACGAGTACGAATTCGTAAACTCTTTTTATCTGGCTCAATGTGAATATCCGACGCTCTTACTTGCACTGCATCTTCAAACAATGACTGAAGTAACTTAGCAACAACTGTGTCGCCCTCGTCATCGCCATCAATAGTAGCGAAGTCAAAATCGGCACTTTCTTCATATTCAGCTTGAAGCTGATGGGCAAATTGTTCAATTTCTTTAGTTCTGCGGTATAAAGAGTCAAACGCAATAAGCAATTGGCTCTCTCTTACCGCTACAATTTCAATTGATTTATTTCCAAACTGGTTTGATAGCTGCTCAATAGCTGAAAGATCAGCTGGGTCTGACATACCAATGGTTACACTATCTTCAGTGCTATCTAGCACAAGCGCTCTTAATCTTCTTGCGTGTACCTCGGATAGCTCTGACGCTAACTTAGGATCGATTTGCATATTCGCAATATTGATAAAGCGTAAGTTAAGCTGCTGCGCTAAAAATCGTAATAGCTGTTCTTCTGATATAAAACCTGAATCAATCAGTACCGAACCTAGTTTACGACCAGTCTCTTTTTGCGCTGATAATGCCGACATGAGCTGATCAATAGTGATGATATCTTCATCTACTAAAAGGTCACCTAATCGTTTCTTTAATTTTGGAGCCGCCATGATTACCCTTGTAAAACGTCTATTCTTTGTTGGGAAAATGTTATTGATTGAGCCGATACACCGCCAACATCTAATACTTTTTTATAACTCTGCACTGCTTGTTGTTTTTTTGCTTGGCTGTCTTGAGCAATAGCAAGGCCTAACCACCAATTTCCAATAAATGGTTCCAATCGAGTTAGCTGCAAATAGGCTGCTTCCGCTTTGACATAGTACTTAAGTTCTCGAGCTAAATTGCCTTTTAAGGTATAAAATTCTTTGCTGGCACTCTCTAAGTTCACATCAAGATAAGAAAAGGCTCCCGCTGGATTATTATCTTTAAAGAAGATTTTTGCTGCGGTGACTCGCCACTCTTCTATTAACGGGTATCGCTGCAAACCATCGTTAATAATGGCGACCGCTTTATTGCCCTCACCGCGACCATACCATGCGGCCGCTAGAAGATTGCGAGCTTCAACGTTACTGTCAGATATCGCTAAAATTCGTGTTAATTGCTCAATAGCTTCCGTTACATAACCGCGGTCATAGGATGTTTTTGCTTTGGTTAATAGTTTCTCAACGCGCTGCTCTGGTGTTAGCTCAGAAGACGTTTTTTGAATAACGAAGGTAGGCTCTGGAGTTTTAACCGTCTCAGCTTTAACTGCTGGTTTACGACCGACTTCAGGTTGGCTGTCTGTTTCAGGTTGGTTAGCTAATTTAGCCTGGGCGTCGACTTTAGGCAGAGTATCAAGTTCAGCCGCTGGTTCTTCTGCAGATAACTGCTCTGCCGGAGACTGTTGTGCTGGAGACTGCTCTACTGGAGAAGATTCAGCTGAAAGTGGTAAATCTAACAACGGAGGTTCAGGCTCTAACTCTTCTGTAAATGCAGGCTCAGGAGTTGTTAAACCTACAACCCCAGATTCTTCAGTTGGTTCTACGCTTGTTTTCTGGCTCAATAATTCTGTTTCAGGAGACTCTACTTGGTCAATAACGGCAACGCCATCAATGTATTTTTCTACCGGCGCTACGTTACTTGTACCATCTACCATTTTCCAACTAATTATCGCTAGTAAACATACAATAATAACCAACAACAAAATGAGTGCTTTATTTAAAGGATTTGACGATGTTTGAGAAGTTGTTGCTCTTGGCACAGCGCTGTCCTGCAGGCTTGAAGAGTCCTGACGGTTGTCTAAATCTTTTAGCATTTTATTGATAACGCTCACTGTATCCACTCCTTTACTGTGGGCATGTCCACTACTACTAAGGTTATCGCGATTGTTAAAGCCATTAACAACAACGCGGCCACAATAGCTTTAATATTAATACCAACCGCTTCTATTGAGTCAGTATCACTGGCCGCTAACGCGATGTGCTTTTTATGTATGGCCGTTTGACCTTCCCCATAAACAAGCATTAATGCTTTATGACACATTACATTCACTAACCTTGGAATGCCCTTGCTGTACTTATGCAGCGCGGATAAGGACGCGTTATCAAATAAACCAGGATCGTTATAACCCGCTACCGACATCCTATGCAAAACATACTCTTTTAACTCTTCTTTTGACAACCCTCTAAGCTGGTAAGAAAAGGTAATTCGTTGTCTGAGCTGCCTTAAACGATGTGAGCTCAACATTTTGTCGAGTTCAGGCTGCCCAAACAGCACTACTTGAATCAGTTTACGTGACTCAGTTTCTAAATTTGTGAATAACCGCAATGCTTCAAAGGTTTCCCAAGGTATAGTCTGAGCTTCATCTATTATGAGCACAACGCCCTTACCTTGTTGATTAAACTCGAGCAGCTTTAACTGGATTTTTTGACTCAGTTGTTGCTGGTTTATTCGAGTTAACCCCTTAATACCTAATTCACTGGCCAGTGCGTATCTCATTTCTTCTGGACTTAGTGCAGGGTTTGGGATGTACGCAACTTCAAAAGCATCGGGTATTTCATTAAGTAACTTTCGGCAAAGCAAGGTTTTTCCTGTCCCTACTTCGCCTGTTACCTTTATAAAACCTTCACCAGTTTTTAACGCTGTTAACAGAACCTGCATCGCTTCCGAGTGACTCTGCAACGGCAAGTAAAAACTAGTGTTTGGAGTTAAAGAAAATGGAAGTTCTCTAAGCCCAAAGTGGTACAGGTACATACTTACTCATCACCATACCAGCGTTTTAAAATATCGGCGCTGCGTTTCATTTGCTCTTGCCAAGTACCTGTTCCTACTACTGTAGGTTTGATTAAAATAACAAGTTCTTTTTTCTTTTCAGTATCTTGCTTAGATTTAAATAAGTTACCAAGAATTGGAATGCTACCTAAAAACGGAACCTTAGATTCGCCATTAGATGTCATTGTTTGCATTAAGCCACCAATAACCACAATCTCACCGCTTTTCGCACGAATAACCGTATCCGACTCACGAATATTGCTTTGCGCTAATGGCAGTACATATTGCTCTTCGTTTAACGTAACTACTTTTTGTTGCTCATCAATTTCGGTAACCGACGGATGAACATGCAAAATGACTTCACCTTGCTCACTAATTTGTGGAGTAACATCTAATGCAATACCAGAGAAAAACGGCTCTAGGTTAATTTCAGGCGTGCTAGACGTTGCTGTGCCAGTTACTGTTGTATTTGAAACATCAGTGACAAAGTACTCATCAGTACCCGCTTTTAGAACCGCCTTTTGATTGTTAGTCGCAGTAACACGTGGTGACGACAGAACCTGAACATTACCCTGAGTTTTTAGTAAGTTAACAACACCAGAAAAATCAGTATTATTGAAGCTTAAGCTAGTTAACCCGCCTAATGCTGCACTTAATTCATTACCAAAACTTCCAGCCGTTGAATTAAAGGTGAAGTTAGTTCCACCATTATTGGCCATTACATTTTGCCAATTAATGCCTTGCTGATAATCATCATCTAACGCAACTTCAACTATCTTTGCTTCTAAAATCACTTGGCGAGTTAAGCTTTGCTCTGAACGCTTAACAAAGTCTTTTACCGCTTGAATATCTGACGTTAAGCCTCGCACCGTAATTAGTCCAGACTGCGGGCTAACCACTACATTGGCAATAGATTCATCCGTAGAGCGCATGATCATTTTTAACGTGTCTTCTAACTCGCTCCAAAAATCACTTTCAGAACTGGTTTGAATATTAGATCCGTTGCCTTGACCCATACTTGATGAGTTACCAAAGCCATTTTGGCCATTCTGTTGGTTTCCGAAACTGCCTTGTTGATTGCCAAAGCTATTACTATTGTTATTACTGTTACTATTTCCGTTTTGTCCGTTTTGTTGAACGATGCCACCAGAGTTAATGTTAGTTGATGTCATACCAAAACGTTTAAGCATCAAATAATTAAGCGCTATTGTTTCCGTTTTTATAGTGGCTGGGTAAACCTGAATTACCTTACCTCTAAATTGAATATCTAACGGATAAAGGCTAGAAAGAACCTCAACAACCTCATGAATAGTAACGTCTTTTAAGTCTAGACTAATACTGCCCTGTGCATTTGGATGAAACGCGACGCTATATGGTGAGTCAGCCACTAACCCTTGTAAAAAAGGTTTTACTGGCACGCCATTCGCTGCAACGTTAAATCGGTCTTCAATCGCTCCAACATCAATTGGCGCTGACGTTGGCATCATTAAATCAGCACTTACCGAGTCAGGAATAGCAAGACTTGCTTGTTCATTAACGGTGTCTGGCTTTTCATTAAAAACTTGATGTACTTCATCTGATTTTTGCGGATTGCCCGTTAAGCTACAACCAGCAAGTACTGCCGTCGCTATACAAGAGGCTAACAAAGGTTTAATTTGATTCATTTTACTTTTCATATACATATAGTCTTTTTTGAGAGCCTGACTTCAGCAGAACAATATTATTATTATTTATTTGGCTAATTTTAAATCCGTTTACAACATCACCTAATTGGTGAAGCTGACCGGACATAATCGCCATTTTGGTGCCTTTTTTGTTTACTATTCCCTGCAACGAAAGGTTTTCGTTTGAAGTGGCTGGCATAGCACCGTTGTCTGGTAGGTTTAAATTGATCTTTGGTAACGTTGGATCATGAATTTTATCGGCCAATATTGGCATTGAAGCGAGAATAAAACACAGTCCAACAATTAGAGATGATGGCTTAAAGTCTAATAACATTTTTGCTGTCTCCTATTGTCACTAACGTTAATGTTAATTGAGCTTTAGGATGCTCGCTCACTTCATATTTTAAATCTTCAACTGAAAACTGTTTGTTTCTAGCCACAATCGTTTTTACAAAATTCATCAATGGGAAGTACTCACCATCAACAATCAATTCAAACTCATGGCTGTATAACTCTGGTAACTCCACTTCTTCACCTTCAGGAATCTCTCCCTTAATGAGTTCAGGTGGTTGAGCTGAAAGTCCCGTTACTCGTATTTGGCGTTCAGTTTCTAGTAATCGTGTTAACTCTCTAACCATTTGCTCTGGCGCGACATATTCTGCCATTACACTGGTAAGTTTAGATTCAACTTCCTTTAACTGAGACTTAACTTGATTAATTTCTTGCTTGAGCAATTCATTAGGGTCTTTGCGCAAAGCAACTTGAATATCGCTGATTTGGTCACGCACTATGCTAACTTGCTTTTCAATTTTTGCTTGCGACTTAGTCAACTTAGATTGTTCTAATAACGCTGGTTTAATTGCTAAGAAGAAGAAACCATAGGTTACTAAGAAGACTATCGCTGCTGCGACAATAACTTTTTCTCGCTGCGTTAATGCAATGAACTTCTCATTCCATGTGCTCCATTGACTCATAACCCAACCTCCTGAGTTACTACATTCGACGTAGTAGCCGCTCTAAACTCTAGAACCTCATCATTTATCGCAGAAATATTTAATAAACTAAACTCCCTGCCAGTAAAGCTCTTTGTAGCTTGTAAATAAGACATCCAACGAGTTACGGATCTAGACTCTAATGAGTACCCATGAAAATCAACATTATTTTTATTAAAGCGGAAGTCTGTTAACCAAATATTATGATCATGATGCTCGGTCAGTTCTTGCATAACCACAGAGTAGTCGATGGACTCTTTTGCAGTATGAGCAGTAACAAGTGAAAGCAACGCACTTTTTGCAGCGACTTCACGCTCTAACTGACTCTTCACTTCCATAAACTTGTCGTTATTATTATGCTTAACGAGCGCCTGCTGGTAATTTTGTAACTCTTCATTGGCTGATGCTAATTCAGTTTGATTACGCTTTTTGTTTTCACTGATATGGTTAATTTTATAACTAACTTGAGCAAACCATAACAACATTAATAAAAGCAGGACTCCGGCTACGATGGCGGCATTGGTAAGAGTTAAATAATAAACCTTTGGCTTTAAATCATCGGTATAAAAATTAATATTAGTTTTCACTAACTGGCTCCTTTTTTATACTCACTGGCTGCAAATATAACGCAGCGCCTACCGCTGAAATAAAACTAGAGTCTAGCCCATTTGGCGAATCAAGATTATCTAATGGAATTACCTTAGTTTTCACTGGCAAGACCTGATTTAATGCATCTATAAGCAACTCAGAGTTGTTGCCTTCCATTGCCAAGTAGGCATTTTTTATCGGTGGTTGTTTTAACTGGCTTTCAAAATAATCGATAGAGCGTTGTATCTCTATTGCAACTTGATCACTGCCACCCATTTGCAACTGTTCTGGGGTCATGTCGATAATCGCAGCTGTATTTCGGATTTTCCTAGCAAAAGCAATTTGCTGATTCTTAACGATAAGTAAAATGGCATCCGATTTTTTATGCTGAATAAAAATTAACTGCGCGGCATCTTCAGAAGTTTGCAATTTGGCAATGGCAAATTGTTCAGTGGTTAGCGCTGAAATTTTAGCTTTTGCGTCATGAAAAGGTTGGATAACTTTTTCTATATAGGATCTGGTGACGGCAATAATCTGCGTTTTAGCTTGCTGGCCCGTTGGCTGTAGAGGCATATCAATATAGTCACAAATCATATCTTGCGGCGGAATATTGATTAAGTCTTTAACTTTCCAGGGCAAGGTTGCAGTAACTTCTCTATCTGGCACTTCAGAAGTATCTAACTGTGTGCTTTCAACTTTATTAGCCGGTAAAACAATAGTTGTGCTTGCGCTAGTTAAGTTATGTTTATTTATCATAGCTTCTAAAGCCGCAACCACTTGCTCATCGTTTGCAGTGGTGATGACATCAAAACCAGTGCAGATCACTTGGTTTTGTTTTTCTTGAAGTTTTACAAGCTGGACTTTATCGGGAAGAATAGAAATCCCCGCACTAAAGTGCTCTTTATTCTTTTTGAATGTATCTAAAATCGAAGTCAGCAAAGTTGAACTCATTATTATTTTTTTAATACTTCTTTATGATCGACTAATGTATCCTGATACCCATAGACAATTCAACTGCAAAACCTTATGAATGTTGCTTTTTTTAACAATTACACACGCTCAAAAATAGATCTGATTGAATATCAGGTTGAACATGGACCAAAAGTTAAATTAATGGTTAAACGGGACGATCTAATTGATCCTCTTATATCAGGCAATAAATGGCGTAAGTTAAAGTTTAATATTGAATTTGCACTTCGCAACAAAAAAGAAGGTATTGCAACGTTTGGCGGCGCTTATTCAAATCATATTGCCGCTACAGCAAGCGCAGGTAAAAGAGCTGGATTAAAAACGATTGGCTTTATTCGCACACACAAAATTGATCCTATGAATCCAACACTGGCAAAAGCTAAAGACAACGGTATGAAACTAGTTCCGTTAAGCAGATTAGAGTACAAAGACCGACAAAACCCTGAATTTATTATCCAATTACAGCAGCAATACCCAAACTACTTTTTTGTACCTGAGGGCGGCTCTAACGATTTAAGTGAGCCTGGTATAAAAGAATTGGCAAACGAATGTTTACTACAGGAAGGTTATCGCTACATCGCCACCCCCATTGGATCTGGTGGAACGATAAATGGCTTAATATCTGCTATGCCTAACATGCCCCTGATTGGAGTTGCAGCCGTAAACGACACGCCCATACTTAATAGCATATCGAGTCGAATCAATAAAACGTCGATAATACATACAGGTGCATTATTTGGTGGTTATGCAAAATTTAATGATGACTTAATCGATTTTTGTTTAGATTTTTTCAAGCAAACAGGTATACCCATCGAACCCATATATTCTGGAAAAATGTTTTACGCACTTTGTAATCAAAGACACCTGCTAGGTTTGGCAGATGACGACGTTGTTTTGGCTATCCACACTGGTGGCTTACAAGGTCTTGAGGGCCTTATACAGCGCAACTTATTAGATAGTAAACAATGGGAACCGCTTTTAGTTTCTTTGGTAAGCATCAACGCCTAACGTTCGTAGTCGCTCTATTTGCATTTCAGAATCAAGACCTGTCGCTATAACTTGTTGCCTTTGGGCATTGGCAACACCGACAAGGCTTCTTACAAATAGTTGATTGTCCGAGTTATTTAAAACTAAGCCCGTGATGCTGTGATGGAGCTTTAAACTATCAACTTCTATATGATTTAAGTACCCTAAGTCTACAACATACAAGCCGACTTGACTCACCATCACATTTCCTTTGTAACGTTTAACTATTTTTAACAGCTGCCTTACCTTTTTAACATTATGTGTTAAATCAAATTCAGAGATTTCTAAAATAACCCGAGGCATGTTTTTCACGTGTTTTTTTAAAAACTTTACTAACCAAAGGTCAAAGTCGCGCTCTAATAAACTGTCTATGTGAATTTTTACTGAAATTTTTGACGTATCTTGGTGTTTTAGTTCCTCTGTAACAAGGTTTAGTGCAGCTTTATCTATTTCTTTTATCACCCCTGACTTTCGTGCCATTGGCATGAATATATTGGAACTTATTAGCTTCTCTTCTTCATCTATCATCTTCACGTTAGCTTCGTACTGCATAACGTTACCGTTAAAGTCTAATACTGGTTTTAAATCCAATAGAAAATTATTTTGTTCTAACGCTTTATTCAACGCTATTCGCCAGCGAACCGATCCCTTAACCTCAGATATTGGTAAGTTATTTGATTCATACATAAACCAACTTGAAGGACCCTGCAACTGTGCAGCGCGCAACGCCAGGTCGGCTTCAGCCAGAATATGAAAAGGCGTTTCAGTTTGGTTAAACATCTTAACCCCAATGTAACAAGCACGTCCTTGATCAAGGTTATTGGGTAAGGCAAACCGCTCGCTTTTGTCTACCAATTCTGATGCAATTTTCTCGACTAGTGTTTGGTCTCCGTAAGGTATTAAAATGGCAAATTCACTATAACTAAGCCTAGCAACAATTGACTGCTGGATATCATCTAAATAAGGCGTTAATAAACTTGCGTAATTTTTTACGTAATGGCTAGTTGCTCTTTTTCCCTGCAATGTTCTTAACTTGTCTAAAGGAGCAAAGTGAATAAAAAAGACTGCTCCGTTTACATCTCCCTCTTCTTGTAACAGAGCCTCTAATCTATTATCAAAATATCGTCGATTACCCAAGCCAGTCAATTTATCTAAAAACGTTTGACTTCGAATCATATGGTCAATTTCCTGACCGCCTTTTTTGGCTTGAATACGCTGTTGATTAAGCCTTCTAACTGTATTTACTAAGTGAAAATCCTCAGTAGTAATAAAGAACTTAAAGTTATCATCCTTAGCTTGGCGACTTGCCCATGTTTCCAACTGAATAAGCACACGCCAATACTTGAATAGGCGTCGTTGAGTTAAAGTAATACTCAGTAAACAAGTTACTGCAAATAAAAAGTTAAATATTATTAGTGACTTCATATTTAACGCTAAGAAAGTAGCATGTGTTACTAAAAGGTACTGCTGTTCGGATTCAAAGAGGTATACAGATGGGGATTTGGCAAGGAAAATCGCTTCTTCAGATCCGATTTTGTTGGATTTATCAATTATATTCCAATTTTTTACGAGGCGAGTTTCTGTAGAAAGCTTGCTTACATAAGCTTTGACCTGACTTTCATCAGCGTGCGCAGTAATGACGCTGAATGCTTTGTTGTGGGCTTTAGTTGCCGACTGGTAATCACTCTCAAGAAATTTGTAAAACGTTATATTTACTATTACAAGTAGAGCTAAAATAATGTAACCAGCAGAGCTTAGCAAACCGCGATAGAGCACTTTGGTTAGTTGCATTTCCATATACTTATTATTCTTCAGTTAACTCAATGTACTGCGAGATGTAACTATGATCAACCCTAGTTCCTATTAAAGTGGACAGACCACACAGACTAATATCTCCCAAGTTAATAGAAGTTATCGCTAACCACTTGTCTAAGTTTAAAAAATTTCTCTACCACATGACAATCAGGCTACATTTACCACTAATGTTACAGTTTTGTTAAGTTTTCCAAAAGGCAATAAAAAACCCTGTATAAACAGGGTCTTGAATAATTTTACCTTTACAACTTAAAAGTTGGAAAGTTAGAACGGGATGTCGTCATCAAAGTCCATGCTTGGAGCTGGTGCTTGACTTGGTGCTGCAGGCGCTTGGCGCTGTTGCATACCTTGGTTCGACTGTTGGCCTTGTTGACCGCCGTAGTTACCTTGCTGTTGCTGAGCTTGGTAAGGTTGGTTAGCTGGTGCAGACGACTGTGGTGCTTGCTGCTGACCCATACCTTGATTCATGCCTTGGTTCATACCTTGATTAGGCTGTGCAAATCCACCAGGAGCTGCGGCTGGCTTCTGATAGCCACCAGCACTTGGTGCTGAGCCGGCATTGTCACTACGGCCACCAAGCATTTGCATTTGACCGCCAAAATCTACAACAACTTCTGTTGTATATTTGTCTTGGCCACTTGCTTGATCTTGCCATTTACGTGTTTGCAATTTACCTTCAAAATA
>Ga0209603_1004937_pt1 | contig 10900 bp, 9 predicted proteins | sample COGITO_mtgs_1206_FD_184812 | JGI IMG/M metagenome (GOLD analysis project Ga0209603, IMG submission 184812) | Pelagic marine microbial communities from North Sea - COGITO_mtgs_120607 (SPAdes) (version 2) | ecosystem: Environmental > Aquatic > Marine > Epipelagic ... | reverse complement strand
TATGGGAGACTGTCGATCAGGAAGCAACTGAGGCGTCTCTAGCGGCTAAGATTGAAGCAGAGAAGAACCCTGTCACTGCTGACGGCGTGCCTTGGTAAACTAATAAAAGGAAGTCGGTATGAATTCTGTAGATGACGCATTAGCACGTTTAGACAAACATGAAGCTGAGTGTGCCTTACGGTATCAAATGATCCAGTTACAACTTGATGAGCATAACAGACGCTTTGATAGGCTGGAAAAGATGATGCAGGGTGGGTTTGCGTCTATCTCTGTAATCATAGTTGTTGCTGTTGCTATCTTAGAGTTTGCTAGGTAACAGTGGATATTAACGAGTCAACAGACGTAACAATCCCTATTCGTAACCTGATTGCTATGGTTGCGGCTACGTCGATTGCTACTATGGCTTACTTTGGTATTCAAGAGCGCCTTAACAAACTAGAGCATTTGCTTGATAAGTCTCAAATGGAAATAGAACGTAACACTGAGTTTCGTATCCTATGGCCTCGCGGAGAACTAGGGTCGTTACCTGATGATGCTAGACAAGACATGATGATTGAAAGCATTCAGATTGATGTTGTTGGCTTACGTCAGATAGAAGAAGAGGTCCATGAGTTAACAATACGTATTGGAACTATCGAAGCTCTTTGGGATCAGGAAACAGAATGATACAGCAATTGATTGGACCACTAGCGTCGTTAGTCACAGGACACTTTGAACGTAAGTCCGAAGAGAAGAAGGCTGTCCATGAAGCTAAGATGGTAGCTATACAGCAAGACGCTAACTGGGAAAACATCCATGCAAACAATGCAGCTAACTCATGGAAAGACGAGTGGTTTACTATTTTGTTTTCAATCCCATGTATTCTTGCGTTTTTTCCTAGCATGGTCCCTGTAGTGATGTCGGGCTTTGAAGCACTCAACGCTATGCCTGAGTGGTATAAAGGTTTCTTGGGTGCAGCTGTAGCGGCATCGTTTGGCCTACGTGGCTTGGCTAACTGGAAGAAGTAGTATGGCTTACGGTGATATTTTACAAATAAACGGACAGTGGGTTGAACACACTCCTGTAGGATACATGCCTGTAAATCCTCAAAGGCTTGAAGGAATGCTGACTAAACCTGCGCCTATTACTAAAACTACCACGCCTACTCAAACATTACCTACTGGCACACCTACTACTGATCCTAACAAAGCACCTGCTGGAGAGACTGGCGGCTTTGATCCTAATGGTGGTCCCGTTGGCGGTGTAACAGAGGAAACTGGTACTGATGCTCCGGCCCCTGCCCCTGAGACAGGCGGTATTAAGCCTATGCGGGACGTTAAGGATGAGCCAGAAGCTCCCGCTGAAATGACTTTTACCTTTTTTGAAGGTGCGGAGCGTGGTAATGCTAGTCCAACTTCTTTGTACGGAAGTCGAGAGGCAGAGCAAGTAACCGAAGCAGAGCTACGCGCTTACTTTGAGGGTGACACTGTAAACCGTCTGCCCGAAGTCTTTGGCGACTTCGATAACTATCTTGCCTATATGACTGAGCGTGAACAGCTTATACAGTCTGGCGATTACGACGTAGGTAACTGGGACGAGTACACCGGATCGCTAACTGAAGACGATTTAATGATCCTTGAGGGTGAGGATCTAACTCAGTACGGTGACGATGCGTCATCTACGTATGAAGATTTGTTTGGAGAACGTACACAAAATCAATCTTCAGCATATAACCGATGGGTTAACTCAGAAGCTAACCAGGCGTTGTTAGCAAAGTATGGTGTTAGCGATACTGTTTACAGTGAAACAGGTGATACGTTTCGTTGGAATGGCTCTGCTTATGTAAAGACTGAAGAAGTAGATCACGCGGGACTAACTCAATACGTCAGAGCAGGCCTAGAGTTTGCTATGAGAATGATGGTTGGTGAAGCAACAGGCGCTCTTGGTAGTTTTCTTGCAGAACAAGCCGCAATAGGAAGCCTTGGCGACACTTTGCAAGTTGTTTCTCAAATATTTGATAGATTTGACCAAGCAGGTTATTCAGTAGCTGAAGCCGGTGCACTTCTTAATGATCCGGTTGTTATTATGAATTTAGTAGAAACATATGAAAATTTAGAAGAAGACGAAGAAATAACCCCAGATCAAGTTGTTTCAATTGCGTCTCAAATAATAGAAAGCGCAGAACAAGTAGAGGCAGAAACAACTGAAACAGCCGAAGAAATTATTGAAGAAGTAGAACCAGAACCTGATATTCCTATTGTAGAAGACCCTTTTGAAATTGAAGAAATTGAACCAGAAGTACAAGAAGAGCCGGAAGTTATTGATGATGAATTAGAAATTGAACTCGAGCCATTACCAGAACCTGAGCCAGAACCTGAGCCAGAGCAAGAAGAAGAGGAAGAAGGCGGTGGAGGTGCTGAAGCTGCTCCTGAAACAGAAGGAGAACCCACAACAGATCAGCCCGCAGAAGAGGAAGTAATAGTAGACCCTTCTGACAGCACGGTTGATGATGAAGACGCAGAGACTGCTGAAACTATTCCTACTGATGACGGTGCTGATAATTTGCCGGGTGATACTACTGAAACTGATGGTGAAACAGGTATTCCTGATTTTTATAGAGTAAGAGAAGACGGTACTGTAGTTACTGTGCTTGATCCTGACACTCCGCTAGAACCTGACCAAATACCTCCTTGGGTAGATATAGAAACTCCGGGATCTTATCCTGAAAGCGGTCCTGAAATTGATGAAGAAGTAGCTGAAGAAGAGCCTGAGTTTGATCCTATACCCGGTCCTCAAGGTGATCCCGGACAAGACGGCACTGATGATACTGACGGACGTGATGGCGAACAAGGTCCTCAAGGTGATCCCGGACAAGACGGCACTGATGGCACTGACGGACAAGACGGAACTGATGGCACTGATGGCACCGACGGAACTGATGGCGAACAAAGTCCACAAGGTGACACAGGTCCACAAGGTGATCCCGGACAAGACGGTACTGATGGTACTGATGGTACTGATGGTGATGGTACTGATGGTGATGGTGACGGTGATGGTGACGGTGATGGTGACGGTGATGGTGATGGTGACGGTGATGGTGATGGTGACGGTGATGGTGACGGAATCGGCACTGGCGCAGGAGGGATGTTATCACCAGACGGGGCTTTTACACCGTACATGACGTCAATAGGTTATCAACCTGTACAATTACAACAGGCTATAACACCGGCTAAAAAAGATTACTTTAGAGAACTAGACAGTCTAATTGGTCGTAGTTTATTTGGGAAAATGATTGGATGACATACTTAAACATAATGAATAACGTATTGCGCCGTTTGCGTGAAGAAGAAGTCAACAGTATTAATGAAAGCACTTATGCAAAAATGGCTGGTGATTTTATTAATGATGCAAAGTCTATTGTAGAAGATGCTACTGATTGGTCTGCACTGCGTGACACTGTAATTGTTAACACCGTTGCAGATGACAACCAATATTCCCTTACAGGATGCGGTGATAATGTAAAAATTATGTCTGCTCTTAACACAACAGAAAAAACATTCTTAACTTATCAAACAAAAGATTGGTTTAATGAACAGTTGTATATTGCCAGCACATCAGCAGGTTCACCTGTTTACTATACCTTTGACGGTTTAGACGCTAACGGAGACACTCAGTTTCTTATTAGCCCACAGCCTGATGGTGTTTACACGTTAAGACTTAATGTTATTAAGCGACAAGCAGATTTGTCTAACGACGCAACTAACTTACTTGTACCAGAAAAACCCGTAATACATTTAGCGGTAGCTTTGTTAGCTCGTGAACGTGGTGAAACAGGCGGTACTTCTACTGCTGAGTACTTTACTATAGCTAACCAGTACTTGTCAGACGCTATTGCTATTGACGCGGCAAAGCATCCTGAAGAGATGGTATTTAGGACTATCTAATATGGCACAAGAACTACGCAGTATTAATCTTGTAGCACCGGCATTCAAAGGTATTAACACCGAAGATTCGCCGTTGGCTCAAGATCCGTCGTTTGCTGAGACCGCAGATAATGCAGTCATTGACAAGCGTGGTCGTATTGCCGCACGTAAAGGGCATGAGGTTACTACAACAAACAAGACCGCTTTGGGTACTGCGGCTCTTAGAGCAATCAAAACATTTAGGGATGATGCAGGAAACACTAAAGTATTTTCAGCAGGAAACAATAAAATCTTCAGCGGTACTACAACGCTAGTCGATGAGACTCCTGTTGGTTATACAATTACTGCTGATAACTGGAAGATGGTTAACTTTAATGACCGTATCTATATGTTCCAGCGCGGTTATGAGCCTTTAGTGTATGACAACACTTCAGCAGATGTAGAAGCTATGAGTGACCACACTCACTCTACCGGCGTTGCTTCTACTATGTACGGCAACGAAGTGTTAGCGGCTTACGGTCGTTTATGGACTGCTGACTTTGCTGATAATAAGTCCACTATTTACTGGTCTGATTTGTTAAACGGTATTCACTGGTCAGGCGGCTCTAGCGGTTCTATTGACATCTCTAAAGTATGGCCTAACGGTTATGACGAGATTGTTTCGTTAGCAGCACACAACAACTTGTTAATTATCTTTGGACAACACAGCATTGTTGTTTACGAAGGAGCCACCTCTCCTTCTTCTATGACTCTTTCGGACACTGTTGCAGGTGTTGGTTGCGTTGATCGTGACACAGTGCAATATACAGGAACAGACGTTATCTTCTTGTCGCAAACAGGACTAAGAAGTTTTGGTCGGACAATACAAGAAAAGTCCATGCCTATCAGTTCATTGTCTAAAACGATAACTAAAGACATTATTAGTTTGTTGCAAAACGAGGTAGATTTTTACAGGTCAGTATACAGCCCAGAAGAAAACTTTTATCTATTGTCGTTTGTAGGGCAAGAAACTACATATTGTTTTGATGTGAGAGGCACACTAGAAGACGGATCATATCGTGTTACTCGTTGGCCCGGTTCTTTGTTTACTGCGTATGAAACACGTAGGGACGGTAAGTTATTTATAGGAACAACGGACGGGATTAGCGAGTACAAGGGTTACTCTGATAACGGCGTTAAGTATCGTTTTAAATACTTTAGTCCTAGTTTGACATTTGGAGATCCTTCTCGTTTAAAGATTCTTAAGAAGATTAAACCAACACTGGTAGGCGCTAACAGTGCTACGGTATTTATGAAGTTTGCCTATGACTTCGGCACAAGTTTCAGCACAACAGAATTTACAGTAGGTAATCAACAACCTGCTTTTTATAACGTCAATGAGTTTGGCGCTAACTCAGTACCGCTATCAGAGTTTACTGGTGGTGAACTAACTAACCAACGTAGTCTTAATGCAGTAGGGAACGGAACAAGTGTTGTTGTCGGTCTTGAGTCTGATATCAATGGCTTTGCTCTATCACTACAAGAAATTAACCTACTAGCCTTAATAGGTAAAACGATTTAATCGGAGATATATAATGGAAGAACTTCTAGAAGCTTTAGGCATTAGCGGACCAGACGCTTTAGGAGGCGCTGCTGCTTTAGGTCTCCTTACGTCGGCTTACAACAGACTAGGTGGTATTGGTGAGCGTGGTCAGGAGCTTGGCGCACAACTTGCTGAAACTCAAATGGGACAGGCAGCGTTTAGACCGTACACTGTTACTACCGCTACTGGTGGTCAGTTTGGTACGCAGATTGATCCTGTTACTGGACAGCTTAGAACAACTATGGGTGTTTCTCCTGAAGAACAAGCTATGCGTAGTCAGTTGTTTGGCGGTGCAGGTCAGTTTTATGAGCAAGCTGCGATGCCTACAGGAGAACGTGAACAGGCTATCTTTGAGCGCATGAGAGTAGCACAACGTCCTGAAGAAGAGCGTCAACGCCTAGCACTAGAAGAGCGTCTAGCAGGTCAGGGTCGTCTTGGTGTACGCACTGCACAATTTGGTGGATCACCAGAGCAGTTTGCATTGGCTCAAGCGCAAGAAGAATCACGTAACAGAGCTATGTTAGGTGCCATGCAACAAGCCCAAGCTGAACAACAACAGCAAGCAGGTTTAGGTCAGCAGTATTTAGCAGGTAGTTATGTACCTCAAGCTCAATTACTGTCTTCTATTACTCCGGGAATGACAGCGGCTGGACAGGCACAACAAGCTCAACTGTACGGTACAGGTTTGTTTGGTGAGGCGTCTGCTTCTGGTATTGATGCACTGTTGGGTGCGGCACTGGGTCAGGCTAACCTCTTTGGGGCGGCCGGTACTGGTTTATTAGCAGGTCTTGTAGGAGATTAATAATGGCTACATTTGGAAAAGATTTTGTTAGATCGGCAACTCAGCCAGCATATCTCCAAGGGTTATTTACTGCGGCTCAAGGTTTAAGCAGTGCGCCTCGTCGTAGACGTGAAGAAGCTGAAGCAGCAAATCTACAAAAAAGTTTATTTGGTTTAGAGCAAAGTGCTTTAGCTGGAGACCTTACTCCTGAAATGTACAGAGAGGCCGTTGGTTATCACACAGCATTGATGCAACAAAACCCAGAGCAGGCAGATGAGATTAGAAAGTCTCTTGCTAGAGTCGGTGCATCTGTGCGTGAACAAGACAAGGCACAGAAAAAAGTAGCTGCTGTTAATGAATTAAGTGCTATTGAAACTGAGTATACTAAGATATATTCTGATCCTTCTTTAAATAACGAGGAAAGAGACGCAAAAGCAACCGCACTAAGAACACGAGCAAAGGCGATACAAGATGCTAACCCACTTGTAGACTTTTCTTCGTTTTCAAACTGGGACTCTCGTGCAATGAACGCTGGAATGGCTATTTCTAGCCGCGTTCAGGAACAAAAGAACGAAGATGAAAGAAGAAGAGTTAGGGAAAATCTTGATGCAAGAACTGCAGAGGAGCGCGTTAACTACATTCAAGATGAATATAATGGGCCTCTTGGAGACTACGCTGTACGTTATGCTAATACTCTTAATGCTTTTGATGCAGATGTTAAAAAAATAGAAGAAGAAGCTGAAAACAGAAGTCAAAATTTTACTACAGATATTGAAAGTATTCGTAGCCAGATAGTAAATTTACCTGAAAGATTAAAAGAATCAATTGAGACTGATTTAAAAGCAGTTGAAAATATGCAGAAAGTTAATATAAAAAATGGCAGGTGGTTGAGCGGATCTCTTCAACGAGATGCTGCTAATAGATTAAAAACATCTTTAAAGCGAGTAATGAACTATACAGATTCAAAGGCGACTGCTGATGAAACATCAATACAAAATGCAGAAATAAAAATTGATGTTTTAACATCGCAGATAAACAATCCGCCAGCTAATGAAACTCAGTTAAAAAGACTTGCAGCATTAGCGGCTATAGATGGAGGAGAAAATAAACCTTTTGCTGACTTAAGCGCAAAAAAACAACAAACGTATTTACAAGAAGCTCGTCAAACGCAATTAGAAAACCATAATAATAGCATTCAAAGAGACATTGGTGTTCAACAAGCGATTGTTAATTCTATTAGGGGCGTTGAAAACACCAACAACAATCCTTTAGAAGATTACGAAGCTCTTATAAAAGAAGCTCAAACCCAATCAGGACTAACTCGTTCTGAAACTATCACCGCTTTACAAAACAAAGGCGATATTCCCAAAGGTCTAGGTAAAAATGTTTCTACCGCAGTTCAAGAAGCTTCTGTACCGTCTGAACAAGAAGCCCTTGCAATTTGGTTTGGTGAAGAAGGCGAAGGTTTTGATTTAGCGGAATCCGTTAAAAAAAGTATAGGTGATTCTTTAGCAAAAGCTGCAGTTAACACGAGAGTGTACAGTAAGTTTACAGACGGAACCGGAGGAGATCTTCGAGGCGTTTCTACTAATGATTTAGAGTTAGTTGTTAACGACAACAATACATATACGCCTAGAATTAAAGCAGAGCTTAAAAGAAGAGGTCGTTAAAAATGGGAAAGTACTCTGATTTAGGTAAGTATCTTTCACAAACAGACTATTCAAATCTTTCTGATTATTTAAAAGAAGAAGAAACAGAAGAGGATTACTCTGGTTTTAGGGCAGGCGCTATTGATGTTCTTGAGTCCGGTCTTGGTATCGGTGATGAGCTAGATGCTACTGTACGTTTGCTGGTAGGAGAATCTGACAACTGGGCAAATGCAATAACGCAATCGCGTAGGCAATTAGAAACTTTTGAAGAAGAAAACCCCTATATGTCGGGTGCTTTAACCGCCGCAGGTATTGCAGGAAGTTTATTTATACCCGGCGCGGCTCTTGCAAAACTTAGTCAAGGAGCCAGTACAGCAAGACGAGTTACTCAAGCCGCTGGTTTAGGTGCTGCTGAAGGGGCTACTTACGGTTTCTTGGCTGGTGAAGGGGAAGAAAGACTGTCTAGTGCTGCTCTAGGTGCTGGTGTTGGTGGCGTTTTAGGCGGCGCTGCTGGTCGTTTTTTAACTAAAGGGGCTGGCGAGGTTGCAGATGATTTTTCTCGTCCTGTTTCTGAAGCACTAGACACGCCTGTAGACATTGGAGGCGCTCAAGGTTTTGTTAATCGTGGACGCGCATCTTCTGGTACGGGTGATTTAGATCCTAGCACACATAAGCGTAAAGCTACTGAAGTAGTAGACGATGACGATTTTATTCCAGACAGTATTCACGAAAATCCTGAAAGGGGAAGTAGAATAGTCGGCTCTTTGTTTATGGGTACACGCGAATGGGTAGAAAAAAACGTAGGTATACGAGCGGCCCGTCTTGTTGAAGACTCTGAAACGATGGCCCGTACAGAGTACTCTAAGGTTGATGAACTCTTTGATGGAGAACAATTCTCTAAGTTTGCAGAAATGTTAGAGAACAACAACTCTCTTAAAAGTTTCTTTTTAAGAATCAACCAAAGCATCAAGAAAGACAACAGAACGACTTTTAGCGAAGCGCGACGTTTTGCTAGAACACCTGAAGAAAAACAACTTGTAGATATGTTGGAAGTAGAGTCAGGGGTTCTTCGTATATATGACTTTGTTCCTTTTGGTAAGCCAGATGAGGATTACTTTCCAACTATCAACATAGCAGGTACGTCAGGTCAGGTTAGGATTTCTGATTATGACAATCCTATGCAAGCGTTACGTAACATGGCTAAAGATGTTTCAGTAGCTAACGCTGTTGCTAAACGGTTTAATCTTGATATGTCTAAGTATGAAGACGAAGCAAGAAAGTTAATTGTTGAGAGTAGCAAGCCTATGTCTCGACTAGAGTTTGTTATTAAAAAAGTTAGAGATGAGGCTCGTGAGCAAGCAGCAAGGCAAGGTAACGTATCTGATCCGTCTGCCGTTGCTGATAACCTGCGTGATGCGTTGCGTAGTGTTTTGATATCTTCAAAGACTGGTGGTGATGCAGTTGGCGCTGTTGCTCGACGTGGTATTTCTGCCGCTCTGTTGGCAAACCCAATGAACGCAGTGCTTAACATCATTGAAGGTTTTACTTCTCCTGTTTATCAGAACGGTATCGTGCCTTTTTTACAAACATTACCCAAAGCTGTTCTTGCTACTTTCAACAAAGAGTTTGGAGCTATTGAAGGAAGAAAGTGGGTAGGTAACAAGCAATTAGGCTTGAGCAACTACATGGGTGAAGTACAGAATGCTGCTAAGAAAACGCTAGATGATTCTTTGGACACAGCAAGGTACGCTAAGTTTCCTGAGAAGTTTGCACAAACAGTGGATAAAGTAAGTGAAGCTGCTTACAACTTGTCAGGTGTGCGTACAGTTAACCGTATGGGTCAGGAAATACTTACTAACACTTCTATACGCAGAGGTATAACACTGGCTAAGAAGGGTGATGAGAAGTCTCTTGACAAGTTACGTAAGCATCCCGGTATGCGTGGACTGTCTGACTCTGAGTTTAATAAAACAATAGAGGCTTTAAAAAAAGAAGACTTAACTAGCGGCTGGGTAACTAACTTCGCTGGCGCATCGTTAAACAAGTGGCAACCGGTTAGTGCTAGTGCTATGCCTAGAGCTTACAACGATAACCCTAACTTTCGTGTTATGTATAGCATGTTGTCTTACATGAACAGACAAGCTAACAACCTACGAACTGAGGTAGGGCTTAACATAATGAAAGTTGGAGAGAAAGGCATCAATAGTAAGGAGGGCGTTGAAGCGGCAAAGGCTGCGATGATGAACAGTGCTAAGTACACTGCGTTGTTTGGTGTAATTGCAGGGATTTGGGACGATGCTCGTAAGACAATGGACTTTACTAACGATAAGTATCTTGAAGATGTTTTAACTCCTGAAGGCGTTGCTAGTGCAACTATGAATCAGTTAGCGTCTAACATGACTAGTGGTATTGTTAATATACGCGCTCAAGAATACGGCGGTGATCCTATTAGTATTACTCCTGCACCGTTGTCAGCGGCGGCTAAGGCATCTACAGGCGTTGGTAAACTGTTAACTGAGGGCGATGTTGACCCACTGCTAAGAGCTGCACAAACCTACACGCCCGGTGTAGCAACAATAGATCGTATAGTAAGAATGACCCCCGCCATTCAAGATCAGCTAGGCAGGGGCCGTTTGTTTACTGATTAAATCTCGCAGTTGTTACCAGTACAGGCTAACGTCTGTGATCCTTCAGTCATGTCAGAGTTCTCAGAGATGTTCCACTCAATTGTCTCTGGGAACTCTTCCTTCAGCTTCTCATAAGTCTCTAAGTCAATAGGCTCATAAGGTGCTTGCTGATAGGTATGCTCTGAGTACGGCAAGAACGACACACCACTGATCTTATCGAACTTGTTATACAACCACTGACCCACTTCCAAGAACTCATCGTCCCTATAATAACAAGTCATTGACGGTTTGTGTTCACACCAGTAGTCCTGATAAATCTCCCACAGCTCTAACTGTTCCATAGCACCCATCTCAGAGGC
>Ga0209603_1004935_pt1 | contig 10903 bp, 12 predicted proteins | sample COGITO_mtgs_1206_FD_184812 | JGI IMG/M metagenome (GOLD analysis project Ga0209603, IMG submission 184812) | Pelagic marine microbial communities from North Sea - COGITO_mtgs_120607 (SPAdes) (version 2) | ecosystem: Environmental > Aquatic > Marine > Epipelagic ... | reverse complement strand
AGCTGTCTCGTTCGCTTGAACCTAAAGTTTTTAGTCTTTTGGTTTTGTTGATTTCAAAAAAGGATCAAATTGTAACTCGAGATGAACTCATAGCTGAGGTCTGGAAAAATCGCATTGTAGGTGAGGGTGCAATTAATCGTACCGTATCTTTGTTGCGAGCTCACTTTTTAGCGTTGACCAAAGTTGATATTGTCGAAACAGTTCCTACGCAAGGTTATCGCCTTGTTGCCAATCTAGATGAGCACACAGTAAGCCAATCATCAGACGTTAATAAAACATCAGAATCAAAAAAACGTTTTAGATTTTCGTTCCCATTTGTTTTTTTAACCTTGCTGGTTGTCGCATTTTTAACAACCGTTACCTTTCTACAAAAAAGCGAATCTGTCGATAAAGCGCCCGCGGCTAGTTTAGAATTATTGGATGGACCGCTCGTTGGTTTGTCAGGTTGGGAGTATGGCTTATCAAGTACAATTGATGGCAGTACATTACTTTTCCATCACGTTGGCAGTGAATCTATTGGTAATGCTGATAGTGTTCAGCGAGTGTATTTGTATAGCACTGAACATCATACAAAAGAGTCTATTTTAGAAAACTCAATTTCCGCTATTAGCCCGTCAGGTGAGCATGTAATTTACGTTAATTATGAAGCGCAACAATGCACCTTTTCTTTATATACCGTAGCGAGCAAAAGTAGCGAGTCGTTGATACCTTGTGACGAATCTCCATCTCATCTTATTTGGGGCAATAACAATACCTTCTATTTTAATAAACGACTCAGTAAATCACACCCGTATCAGGTATTTAGTTTTAACTTAGATACGTCTCAGATAACCCAAATAACAAATCCCAGCAGCGCTAATAATACCCGAGGCGATTTTAACTTTTCGTTTAGTAATGTAAGCAAGATGTTATCAGTGGCTCGTTATCTTGATGAGCAGACTTCTCAAATTATTTTGTTTAAAAACAACAGCCAAGTCGCTGAATTTGACGTCAGTTTCGGCATAAAGAGTTCAGCCTGGCACCCAACAAAAAAACAGTTATTTATGGCAGATACATCCAATATATATTTGTTGGATTCTAATACTGGGATTTATACAAAGATAAAGCAGCTCAATTTGGATGTGAAGTCACTGGCAACGGCCTACAGTAATGGAAAGCCGTTGTTATTAGTTGGAAATGCGCATGTAAAGAGTAGCGTCATAAAACAACATTTGGCGGATGGTTATCGCGAGGTTTGGCAAAAAAGTGGTCAGACGGAAATGCTTCCCAGAGTAAAAGGCAACACTCACTTAGTGTTATCTACCCGCTATAAAAACCATCAATGGTGGCAGGTAAATAAAGGAGATGCGTCAATTATAAAAGCTGAATTGCCCTTTGATTTAAAATTTGTAAGGTATGAGATTTCAAGTGATGAGAATTATATTCTTTTTACTAAAAATGGTGTGGTGTATGAGTTGGATATTGAAACGGGTCAGTTAACTACATTATTTGATGATCATGAACACAGCTACGTAGTAAATTATCACACTAATAATCAACAGAGCCTTATTTACAGTGGAAATCAGAGCGGGCAGTGGCAACTTTGGCAATATGATCGAGATACTAATACACATACAAAACTAACAAAAAATGGCGGATATAGCGGCCATGTTGTTGGTGAGTATTTATATTATTCTAAATACACAACAGATGGGCTTTGGCGAAAAAAGCGTTCCTTAAACAACGAACAGGAAGCAGCTGAAGAACTGCTCATAAAAGACTTTAGTAGGGTTAATTGGCTGAACTGGCAGGTAATCGACACCAATATCTATTTTTATAGAAAGGCATCAGGTGTCTGGCGCTATAGTTTGGACGCAAAAACCGAGGAGCTTATATTTCAGGCTCCTGCAAATTTTGTTCATCAATACACAATTTCACCAGATCAGAAGTCAATTTATTGGGTCAAATTAGAGCCGGTTGAAGGTGATATATTTCAATACGCTATTGACTAATGAACAGGCTTATTTGCTTTGGTTATTAATAAACCCTTCCTGCTCCATGTCTTTTAGTACTTGAGAAATTGCCGGGACTAATTTTATGTGTTTTTTGTGAATGTAATGATAAAGCTCAACTTTTGCTAAAGGGGGATTAAGCATGTAAATATTATTAGGTGGACTGCTTTCAAAACTCTTATTAGCAAGAACTTTACTAACTACAACAACATCCAACCGATCTTTTTCTAACATTTTAAGTAGTTGCTCTACTCTAGATACGGAAACAACAGTCATACCTGCAGTGGCGCTTTCAAGTACTTTAATCCCTCGGCGTATACCAACTCGATAGGGACGTAGATCGCCCCAGTTTGTTATTTTAATATTTCTATTTTTTACAAAGGCCGCAATTTCAATGGTATTTATTGGGACAGGAAGCCTAATAAGGTTGGTATAAACATCATCTATGCCCTTTTTCCGAAATACCTCTCCGTCGACTATTCCTTTATTGGCAAGTCTTAATGAACGTTCAGCTGGAGTAAAAACGATAGAAATAGGGATGTTAAGTCGAGCGTAGGCTTCTGTTAGCACCAGTTCGCTAGCGGTAAAATTTCCTCCAGAGCTGCTCGAAAATATTAACGCAGTTTGAGCCAATGAAGAATTTGTAAATAATAAGATAGTGAGCAAAATAAACTTAAGCATAATTTGCATTCACATACTCGACAATAAGAATAGGTTTTAAAAGCTTAGACTAAAAATCAAACTCAGCATGAATTTAATTGGCTAGGATGTCGCTTTTAAGTAGCCCCAAAAGTTGATCGCTTTTCCATTCACCACCTAGAATAAAGTTGTCTCTTAAGGTGCCTTCATGAACAAAACCACACTTTCTTAGTAGATTAGTACTGGGTAAATTTCCCTCTGTGACGGTCGCTTTTATCTTGTGAAAGTTAAACTGGTTAAAGCACAACTCAATCATGTATTTTGTCGACTCAAAGCCATACCCTTTTCGTTGAAAATTAGGGCTCAATAGAAATCCAAGTTCAGTTTGTTTATATGGACTCCACTCAGCCAGCATGCCCGTTAAGCCCACTGGAAGACCTGACTCTTTTTCTTTAATAACAAGGGTTAGCCAATGTGAAGATGTTGGCTCCCAAGGATGTAAACGAGACTCAAAGCGAGCCCTAATCTCCTCTTCGCACTGAGCGTCACAAACATACTGAATAACATCAGGTGTTTCATGTAATAACTTAAAGAAAGGCCAATCAGACTCAGTCAGCTGATGATATGTCAGGTTTTGGGATTCAAGCTTCATGTTTTTCTTCCTTTGTTTTCTCAACAATCATATACGTATGAAGTTCTGGATGCTGAGCCAGCTCTAAATGTTTTATGCTGCAACCAAGCTCTTTAAAAAGACTTAAAAAACCGTTTGTGCCTAGCGACGAATAATAAACCTCAGGGCCCATATAATCGTCGGTATGAAAGCCAGCTTCGCTGGTTCCTCCAAAAGAAAAAATGAAAATACCACCAGCATTTAAACTTTTGATTATTTTAGTTAATACCAGTATTTGTTCGCCAAGCGGTATATGCCAAATGCTATCCCAAGCAGTAATGAAGTCATACTTTTGAATCAATGAATATTGGCATATATCAGCATGAATGAAGTTTACCTTTGGATGTTTTTCTTTAGCAAATTGGAGTATTTTTTCAGAAATGTCTAACCCAGTAGGGCTGTAGTTTTGCTCTAACAAAAGTTGGATAAAACGGCCTGTGCGGCCACAACCAATATCTAACGCTTCGCCTTGGTTTTTTGAGAAACTCAGAGCCTTTTTATGCGCATCAATGCCATTGCTCATATTAAAAACCTTAGCATCCCAAAGGTGGGTGATTTTATCGTAAGCTCTGCCTATGTCTTCAGGTTTCATGATGGGCCTTTTTTTGAATTAAGTTCGGCTATTAACTCTACTAAGCGAATAATTTTTATGTTGGATAACTGCCGATAATCAAAATAAGGACACACGATAATTTGATGCTCATGATTAATAGCAAACTCGTTGTCTAACCACGTTAAGCCGTGAGGCAAATTTAGTGAATTAGCGTAAGTTCGGCCCATAATGATATGTATAGCTGGTGGTGAGGGGGCCGCAGGTACAGCAAAACTAGGCGGTGTAAACATCAGACTTGTGCCACTCTTTAGCTGTAATAGCTTTTGATCGCGATAGTCTTGCCAACACTTATAATCATTAGTGCCTAAATGTTCAGAAGCACAGGCGAAAACAAGTTTTGCATAAACATTAAAGACTTTTCGCCAACCATTACCGCAGGCTTGACCACAAGCATAAATTTCACCTTTTGACATAGGGTGAACATTGTCATCACTGACCTTAAAGTCAAAGTCTGGTCGGTTGCCAACGTACACGTTAAATTGAGCGTCATTATCGCCAAGGCCAATAAGTGTGGTTGTTGCTTTAGTCATATTAGTCACTGTAGCTCATATAGTCTCTCGTATAGCCTCTCATATGGTTCTTCGCATTGTTCTAATAACGTATATTTAATGCTTTTGCACCGAGTCCTGCGTATGATGGTCGCGCTTTGTTTAAACACAAGCTAATTCGTATTGTCACTTCTGGAGTTTACCTAATATGGCCTTAAAGCCAACCATCTATAAATTTAAAATTGCATTGTCAGACTTTAACAATGATCACTACGACAGCATTCAGTTAACGGTAGCGCAACACCCTTCAGAAACAATTGAAAGAATGATGGCCAGAGTAGTTGCGTTCTGCATCCAAAGTGCCAACGACAAAGAACAGCTAATGACATTCACAAAAGGGTTAAGCTCAGTAGATGAACCAGACATTTGGTTGAAGGGCCTGGACGATCAATTACACCTTTGGTTAGATGTTGGAGAGCCAAGTTTTGAACGAATGAAAAAAGCATCGCGATTAGCAAAACAAACTGTGGTTTATACGTTTAATTCAAAATCAGAGGTTTGGTGGAAACAAGCACAATCTCAATTATCTACCATTGCCGTTGAGGTTTATCAGTTTGATTGGGAAGAAATTAAAGCGTTAGCGTCACACGCGAGTCGCACAATGGATATTTCATTAACCATCAGCGGCCAATCTATTTATGCTGCCATTGGCGATGAGCAAGTAGAGTTAAACTGGGTTCAGCTTCAATAGAGGAACCCAGAATAAACGTTTATTTACCTAACATTCGACTGATAGTACCGTCTTTGTCCATAAACTGGTGTTTAAGCGCACCAGCAATGTGCAGTAACAAAGTGACAATAAGCACATTTGCTGCAATGCCATGAATATTAGAGCCTAGGCTGCCTAGCCATTCTATTTTTTCGCCACCGCTAATTAACTCTACACCAAACAAAGCAATAGCGTGACCGCCACCAATACTCATCATGAGACCAGAAATTGGCATTAACAATGTGCCAAGTAGTAAAAGGTGGTGAACGGCTTTTGCTAATAACGCTTGTTGTGGTGTTAACTTAGCAATGCTTGATATAGCACCTTCTTTTAAGCGCCAAGCAAGTCTTAGTGCAGCCACAAATAAAACAATCAGCCCCAAAGACTTATGTATGCCTAACAATTCAAACTTTTCTGGTGCTCTAGGTAAATCTTCTACGTACAAGCCAAGGGCCAATACGCCAATAAAAAGAAGCCCAGTAAGCCAATGAAACGCAATGGTTGGTTTTGATAATTTATTATTCATATTGTAAATACCATATAAGTTGTATGGTTATAATTGTAGCCAATAAAAAACGAGCTAAACAGGCCTAGTGATGTAAAGCGATGTAAATATTTAGAAAAATAGAGTCCTATTAAAATTAATTTAAGGAAAGCGTCGACAATAACGAATCTTTAAAACGAGAAAAGTTTTCGATTTGTGGTAAGTGGCCCAAACCCTCCAATTCAACTATTTTAATATTACTGTTTCGGCTCTTTATTTGTTGGCCGAGCTGGTCAAAACGACCCAGTTGATAATCTGTTCCTGCTTTTTTCCAATTTCTACCAGGTCCCGTTCTATCTCTAGTTCCTAAAATCACGGCGGTTGGAACGGTCAAATACTTTAATTCCTCTATTACAGGCTGATTAAAAATCATGTCATAAGTGAGAGCATTAACGTAAGCAATCAACTTTCTATCTGGGCCTTGAGTCCAACCGCTTAATGGCAATGTAAGTGCTTCATAACTTGAATTCCAAGCACCGTCGTAATAGTTCTCTCTTTGATAAGCAATAATCTTTTCAGGCGTCTTTTTTAACTCACTTTGATAGAAAAAGTCTATGTCCTTATATTCAACATATCTAAGATAGTTTTCTAAACCAATACTGTTTATCAAAATAAGCTTTGTCGTATTTTCGGGATGATTTAATGCAAATCTTGACGCCAGCATGCCACCCATAGAGTGGCCAATCATAATGGAACGCTCAACCTTAAGGTGCGCTAGCAGCGACTTTGTATTTAAAGCTAACGCAGAAAAAGAATACTGATAGTCGGTGGGTTTAGACGACTTACCAAAACCAATTTGGTCCGGCATCAAAACACTATAACCTTTACTGTTTAAAAGCTTGGCTGTCTGTTCCCAGTAAACCCCATTAAAATTTTTGCCATGAAGAAGTGTCACTACTGGCTTATTTTTATCTCCAGGCAAGAACATATAGGCCATTTTTAGTGTCTTTCCCTGAGAACTAATGTTTAAGAAGTTAACTTCAAATGGGTAGCTATAATTTGATAATAGGGCGTCATATGCAGTAACTTTTAATTTGCTGTCAGCTGACTCAGCCGCCGCGCTTACGGATACGAAAATAAAAAATAGTGATAAAAAGTATTTCATGTTTTTCCAATTGTAATTGTTAATGAGCGGACTAATTAGCAACTTAAAAGCTTAATCATCTTCTGCATCTGGCCACTCGTCAATAGCAATAATTTTACTATTGATAAGTTGAGTTCTTAAGTCACTAATACTTAGCTTTAATTCATCTCTAATAATTCTTACCGCAGGGGAAATGAGTTGACGACTTGGCAGCACTAACCACATTTCTGTAAGTGGAATTTTGTACTCTGGCATTAAACGGGTAAGTCTTCCAGCAAGTAAATCTTGAGCGACATCAATAGCTGACTTTTTAGCAATACCAACACCATCAACACACCATCGCCTGACGATATCACCGTCATTTACGGCACGATTACTGTTCATTTTTAATTTATATTTTTTGTCATCTTTATATAGCTCCCAACCGTCGTTAACGACTTCGTAAAGCTTGTATAAAAGTGCATTATGCTGGAGTAAATCTCCCGGATTAGAAGGTACTCCATGTTGCTCGATGTAATTTGGCGATGCGCATAAAACATGAGGGATATTGCATATTTTAAATCCATATAGGTTTAAATCTTTCACGGCGTCTTTGGTTAAGGCTCGAAGCGCTACGTCAACACCGTCTCGATAAAAATCGACTCGGCTATCACTGGCATGTAAACGTAAAGTAACATCAGGGTATTGGGCAATAACCCTATTTAGTAAGCCTCGCATCAGATTTCGGCCCATTTCCGATGAAACGGCTATGCGTACTTCGCCACTCACTGATTGTTGCTCTTCATGGATGAGCACTTGACCCTGTTGCAGTAACTCTAATGCTTGTTGGCAAAGCGGTAAATAGCGTTCACCCTCTGGGGTTAATCTAAGTTGCCTGGTGGTACGAACAAAAAGCTGTGCGCCCAACTCTTGCTCAATTCGTTTTAATGACACACTCGCTGCAGATGAACTCATGTCTAACTTATTGGCCGCTGCGGTAATAGACTGGAGCTCAGCTACCTTTAGTAGCACTTGTAAATCAGCAATCTTCATTCATATTCCTATTATTAGCAGTTATTTTGAATACACACAGAAGTAGGGCGATGAATTGATTATCCACGTTTTTGCGAAAGTGTATTAATGATTTACCCATTTATCAAAAGAATATAACACCATAAGATAAGTTCATACCAACTCAACGGAGAACGCGACATGACACGTTTATTAAATATTCCGACTTTCTTATTGGTGAGTGCTATTTTCTCGCCATCGGTGCTAGCAGAAACTGTAACTTCAAAAGTAGTGGCAGCTAACGATATTAAATGGGGCTATCTAAATCCGCTTAGAGGCGATAAAAGTCCTGGTGCAGCTGACTTGTGGGGTAACCGAACGAGTGATACTGCAACGGGAATGCTTGTTCGTTTTAAAAAGGGTTTTGAGTCGCCGCCACACATTCATAACATCACCTATCGCGGCATTGTGATTGAGGGCTTGATGCACAATGACGACCCAAGCGCGGCAAAAATGTGGATGCCGGCTGGATCGTTTTGGACTCAGCCAGCAGGTGAAGACCATACAACCGCGGCCAATACCGAGACTAATTTAATTTATTTGGAAATAGATTCGGGGCCATATTTAGTAAAACCGTCTAAAGAAAAGTTTGATAACGGTGAGCGCCCGTTAAACCTGCACAGAGACAATATGGTTTGGCTAAATAACAGTGCGCTTGTTGATATAAAGGCCAATGGCGTTAAGTTAACAATATTGTGGGAAAGCACAGCAGACATGAATGGCTCAATGATAAAGCTGCCTGCTGGTTTTGAGGGGAAAATTACTACCAACGCGAGTGAATTTAGAGCCGTAGTGATTGCTGGCTCAGTTGACTACAAATCTAAAGCTAATAAAACGGTGCAACATTTAAGCCCAGGCAGCTATGTAGAGTCTTCGGGTAAAATGAGTCACGAAATTACAAACTCTAGCAACACAGAATCAACTATTTACATTCGTACCAATAGTAAGTATCAAGTTAAATAGCAGCTTGAAATACAACTAAAAAGGTTTTCCCAAAGCGGGTGATTACTTGTCTACGTAGCACACCTTAGTGCTTGCAATATAGTCATGTAAGCACCGCTTTTCACGACCAAAGATGAATAGCGGGTTAACAATTCTATTTATTCATTTACCACTGGCTTTAGCTTAATCGTGATTTTTGTAATTAAAAAAGCAACCGCAGTCCAAAAGGTGATGATTACGCCATAGGCCAGAGCGGATTGAGGCGACGCTCCAAACTCTCCAATTATGAAATGGCTTTCACCCAAAAGCTGCGCAATACCAGTCCAAAGAACAGGAATATTGATCCAAAACAAGGCAGGTAACATTGAACCTTGGACGTCAATTAGTGCTAACAGCAAAGGGATCTGAAGAAGTAAAACAGTAATAATAAAGCGTTTTAGAAATACATTGTTGGATAACATAATGACTCCATGTCAAAAAAGGGTGAATGAATAATCGCCTCTGCAGATAGCTACAAGTACAAAATACAATTTAACTATTTGAAATTAATTACGATCAAAAAATGTCTACTAATGATTAAAACACAAAAAGAATAGAAAATGCACACTAAAAATCTAAAGACTATATTTGTTATTGGTATTATTGCCGCCATCGCTTTTATTTTAATACAGCCACTTTTTGGTATGCTCACGCTAACATCTAGGCATGCCTTCGCCTATGTGAATATAGGTAACTACAGCGAGACTGCAGCTTTAATCTTATCTTGGTTTGTGCATATTTCTGTTTCGGTATTTTATGCCTTTATTTCGAGTGTAATTTTTAGCTTCAACTCCTCTAGTGCCGTCAATACAGGGCAAGTGGTAATATTAGGTTGGCTAACAACATTAACCGCAACGCCAGCCAATGAATGGGTTGTTAAATTTGTTACTCAAGGGCAGTGGGCTGAACTATCTTCACTATCAGCCTTAAACACACAAATAGGGCCAAAGCTGTGGTTACACATTTTGTTTTTTGCATTGGTTGTAGGTTTATTAGTGACAGCAAAGCGATTTAATAGAGTTAGGCTTTAATCGTTAAAGGTGGACTTTACGTTTATCCCAACATTGTCTATCTCAATAGCTATCTCAACGTTTATCTCAAAACCTAGCTCAGGGTTTTAATTTCTTTCGGGGTTAGATAGCGCCATTGTCCTTCCTCAACATCAAGTTTTACATTACCAATTGACTCTCGGTGAAGGGAAATTACTTTATTACCAATCGCAGAAAACATACGTTTTACTTGATGGAATTTACCTTCGGTAATGGTCAACAACACTTCCCGTGCAGTTAGAACTTCTAAGGTAGCAGGGCGCGTTAGATTTTGCTCACCTTGCAATTTAATACCAGCTTTAAACTTTTCAGTCGCATCCAAGGCAATGTCTTTGGACAAGTTAACTCGATAAACCTTACTGCACTCTTTATTTGGCGATGTGATATTAAATGACCAACGTCCATCATCAGTAATTAAAACCATACCGGTAGTATCAGCATCGAGTCGGCCAGCAATATGTAATTCAGACGGGTTTTCAACACTGAGATGGTTGAATAACGAGGGGTATGCTTCATCTGTGTTGGAGCATATAGTACCAGCGGGTTTATGCATAATAATATAACGAAAGTCTCTGGCTTTAAGTATGTCGCCATTTAGACGTAAGTCATTATTTTCATGAACTTGAGCTGCCTCATTCACTTCAATAGCGCCATTAACGGTGACTTGGCCTGCCTTAATTAATTCAACTGCCTTTGTTTTTGTTAGCGCAGTACTTTTACAAACAAATTTATCAAGGCGCATTGCTGGTACTCTTAAAGATCTTTTGGTTTATCGTTGCCTGAATGCTTCGCCACTTTTGCGATATCAATTAACCAAGTAAACATATTCTCAAATGCATAAATACATATTACAAATATAAGAAACACCCAAATAGAAAAGTTATCAAAAGAGATTATGCTTGTTTTAGACATATCAATAAGTGCCAACTCAAACAGCAAAACAGCAGATGTAACGGCTAATACAATGATACTCGCACTTTCTAATATGCTTCTTTTTTTCATAAGCTATCCTTTTCTTTTATCGT
>Ga0209603_1004923_pt1 | contig 10921 bp, 15 predicted proteins | sample COGITO_mtgs_1206_FD_184812 | JGI IMG/M metagenome (GOLD analysis project Ga0209603, IMG submission 184812) | Pelagic marine microbial communities from North Sea - COGITO_mtgs_120607 (SPAdes) (version 2) | ecosystem: Environmental > Aquatic > Marine > Epipelagic ... | reverse complement strand
AAGCATCCCACACCAAAGTTTGACTATTAGTATCTCCATAAAGTTTAAGGTCATGACCTGCCTCATTTGCACCTATAGTTAAATTACCATCTATAGTTTTATTTCCTGCAGTTAAAGCAGTAGCGGTAGCAGCGTTACCCGTACAAGAACCTGATGACCCTGAAGTATTACCAGTTACGTTTCCTGTAACACTAGCATTCAACGTATTAGTTACTGTTGTATTACCTGAGCTGTCAAAAGTTATACAAACTGTACCGTCATCATCTTTAATGTCGTTACCTTTTACAGTAAGATCTCCGTCTATAGATAAGTTACCATCTTTATCTATTGTAGCAATCTCTGTTGTAGACTGAACTGTACTTCCTGATGAGCCTGCAACACTTGAATGAAACTCTATAGAGCCACCAGCAGCGTTACCTGTTGCAGCTCCTGCTGTTAAAATTAAATTTCCTCCAACAAGATTTGAACCAGAACTAGGTGCTTTAGATACTTCAGCGGCTTCAGTGTTAGGAAAACCAATAACTAGTGTAGATGTATCCGAAAGTGGACTAGTAAAAGTAAGTGCACTTTCAGCAACAATACCATTAGTTCCGTTACCTGTTAAAACACAGTCTGCTGTTAAAGAAACAACTCCAGTACCCCCATTACCCACAGGCAGGGTTCCCGTAACGTCTGCTGTTAAGTCGATAGCATTTCGAGTAATCTCTTGTCCTGATATAGTTATGTAGTCTGGAGTCCCAGCTAGGGTTACGTCAGTAGAGTTATCAGTTCCTGCTGCGTCAACCCCTAATACAGTTCTAGCTGCTCCAGCATTTGCAGCAGTTATAACACCCACCATAGGAGCATCTGTTGCTGCTGCTTGATTAGATCCATTACCAATAAACAAAGCGTTTTCATCTAGGTTAGGTACATCATTAGTTCTACCAATAGCAGAAACTAAAAGCCCTTGACATATACTTCCGTTAGTTCTTAAAACTATACCAACATTTTGAATAAGTGAGCCCTCCCCCGTAGGTTTCGCCTGAGATAAACTACCATCATCTTGTATGTATAAGTTATCACCTACAGATAAAGAAGTAAATCCAGAAATGTTTGTGTTGTATATACCAGATACTATAGCAAAGTTATCTTTAGTAGAGGTAGTATTCATCTCTAAGTGAGATATACCTATGCAAGGCATCTTTGCGGAGTCGTTAGCATCACAAACCCCAACTAAAATCCTATTGCTTCCACCTATTTCACCTTTACTATATAGTGGTTGACCTGCTGAAATAGTAGAGCCCTCATCGTTTCGTACTTGTATATGTATCTTCTCTCCATGACCCCATACAGCGTCACCATCATTTATTACTAGAACTTCAGTTTCTCCTGGAGTATCACTAGATAAATTAAGATGATTTATAGTAGCGGTAGATTGTATATTATTATCCCACCTGTAGTGTTCAGCAGCTACAAAATTTGCAAGAGAATCATGGTCTATAGTTCCTTGAGTAGCAACTTGAACTACACCACTATTATTTACAAAAGCAGTGCTACCCATAGTTAGAGTACCAGCTATAGTTGTTTTTGATGTAGCAGTACTACCTATTGTTACATCTACTTCGTCCTCAGCATTACCGTCTTCTATAATTAGCCCAGGAGCTAGTTCTCCATCGTGTGAGGCCACTTGAAAAGTTAATTTACCTCCCTCAGAGCCGCTAGTTACTTCAGATATTTCAGATCTAATATACCCGTAAAAAGTACTATTGTCATTTGAGTCTTTCCCTACAAAAGATATAGATCCTATATCATCTCCATTTGCAGGAGAATTATCTGCTCTATCTTTAAGAAATTGCAATTGTCCTGAAGTAGTAGAAGAAGCAGTAGATCCTACAAGTATAGTAGGACTACTAGAACTAGAAGATATAACTTGAAAAGCATTTACATACGTAGCTTGTGTATTTTCATACATTTGAGTATGTAAACTATTGTTTGTAAAAAACTTAATTTGATTAGGAACTGCAAAATCTATTTTAGTTTCATCATCCTCTCCCATCTTTATATCTGTAGCAAATAAAGATGTTATTGTAGTTTGTGCGGGATTAACTGTAAATGTTAAATCGTAAGGATCTGTGTCAGAGCCATCTGATGTATCTGTCCAATCTATATCTATACCTGGAGTTTCTACAAACTTAATTTCAGACCCGTTAGTTACAGTAACTTCTGTACCATCACCATCTTCTAAAACAAAAGAAGAGACAGCTCCTATATCAGATGCTACCTCAGATCCAGTTCTATACTTTACAACATTATTAGAGTCTAGTGTAAGATACTTGTCAGGGTCAGTAGTGTCGTTTTGAAGTCCTTCTATTTTTAAAGGATCAGCAGTATCTTTTACATGAAGTTTATGCGTAGGAGATTTTATTCCAATACCTACTTTAAATAAAGTAAACATATCAGAAGACATAAGTTTAACTTGTTTCCAAAAAGATATTATTTTATTTCCTACTGCCATATTAAAATTTATTTATAAATTATTAATATCCTCCTCCACTAGTAGTTCTACTGCTAGTAGTAGTTGTACTACGAGGAGTAGCTGTTGTTCTTCTTGTTGTTGTTGTTCTTGTTGATGCAGTGCGCCCTGAAGAACTAGTTGCAGCTGCTGTTGTTGAAGTTGTAGAAGCTAACTGATGAGTTCCTTTAACTTCCATTGCTACTGATAATTGAGAAGTATGTTCTCCGCTAGTATGCACCTCATATCCAGTTGATGCAGTTTTCATAAGATAAAAACTTCCATCGCTTTTTACCATAAAGTGATACCCTACTGGTGCTTTTACATGTTTAGTTGCCATTATTATATTATTTAATTATTAATTACATAAAGTAATCTAACTCACGCTCTTTATCTTTTAATATACTAGCTAATCTTCTAGTATTTGTTCTTGTTGGTATAAAAGAGTATGCTGTTATATTTTTAACTATTCCTTTAGTCCAATAAAATCTGTATTTATATCCGCCTGTATGATCGTTAAGATGATAGATTCGTTTTTTAAGCTTTTTACTTGCAGCCCAATCTATCTTTAATTTATTCTTATCATCATATTTCATTTTAGATTTTTTAATTCTAAGAGTACCTAGTCTATAAGGTAGTTTCATTTCTTCAGAACTAATTAAAATCTCGTCTATAAATAATTTATTAAATTCATCGCAAATTTTTCTATATGTTTTTTTATCTACTTGTAATTCTTCTATTGTATTCTTTCTATAATACGTATACGCTTGATCAGATCCATGATCTTTTTTATAAACACCTTCACCACGTTTTACATTTTCAAACATTATTTTTGAGCATTAGGTTGCACATCAGACTTTGCATTATTAGTTAAGTCTGTTGGCATTTGAACTAATGGCTGCATATTTATTGTTAACATGCGTTCTTTAATTAAATCTAACATAGAAGTAGACAGTGGGTATTCTTCATGCTCTGCGTCGTAAGAAAGAGTTCCATCATCTTTTGTATAATGTTCTATATCTCTAGGTGTTTGCCACACGCCTTCAACTTTAATCTTATCTAAAAGTTCTGCTTCTGGCCCTATAACATACACAAAACTATCTAATAAAAATGCAAATGTCATTTTTTTAGTGTACCTATTGTTACCTGCCCAAGGAGCTCTGTTATAGGGAATCATATGAAAATTTGTAGAAAGTATTCCTGTAGGACCTATTGCAGTTATTAAATCTTGATGAGATGTTTCAATAGCATTAGGAACTTTTTCTTTAGACCGCACAACATATATATCGTTAGATAACCCACAAGTAGTTCCTGATACAGGCTCTACTTCTAAGCAGTGTATAACTTGTTTTATGTTATCAGATATACTACGACGTTTGTTTATATCTTGCCGTATAAATTGAGCGCGTAAACTATTTACTTGAAACTCTACCTGACGGTCAGATATAATTTCATCATCAGATTGCGCTCCGCCCCTAATAATGTTTTTTATATCGTATACTATTTCTTTTATTGTTGCCATTCTAATTTAAATTAACTTGTAAATATCCTTCACATCCTTTTTCTTTATTCCATATATAAGCTTGTGCCTGCCGCATAGAGTTATACCCCATCACTTTGTGCCAAGCGTCATTAGTCGCTATGCTAGGTAAGAATCTTACTTTTACTCCTTGGTACGTGTTGACGATTTCTCTGTGCTGGTGTCCGCAGTGGACTTCTCTGTGGGGACATTCAGCAAACATGAGTGGCTGTTCGGTTGCCATAAGAAGTGGCATTTCTGCTGGCTTTTCTTTATCCCCATGTGTAAACATAAGCATATTCTTTCCATATCTATAGTATTTACGAGAGTCAAAACTATTATTAACTGTTATAACTGTTGAGTCTTTGTACCAAGAATCAATAACTTCTCCTATATAAAACATACGTTCAAAGTCATGGTTACCTTGCACTACTATAACATCTACTGGTGCAAATGCTGATAAGTAATCTATTGCAGTAACTAATAACTTCCAGTAACCTCTAAAAGTTTCCTGCCATTCTTCACTATCGTGTTGTGGCGTACCTTTAGTTGTTGCTCTGCTGTATCCTTCTGAGTTAAGCCCATCATTACCAATAGGTAATATAAACTTCTCAATGTTTAATCCCTCCGCTTTCTTGTGCAGTTCCTTTATTGTATTAATAAAATCTACATTAGACTGCTCTTGAGATATAGTGCCAATTTTTCCATAGTGAAAATCAGGTAAGGATATTTCGTAAGCTACAGGAGCTCCCTCTTTAGCCTGGTAATTAGGTGTGGCTACTTGAGGAATATACTGTTTCATTTCTTCAAAGAACTTTTCTTTAAACTCAGTTAAGTCACCTTTGTTTTCTTTAGTAACTATAGAGAACCTAAGTTCTCCTGAGCCTGTTTGCCAGTGCTTAACTGACTGTACATCTTTTTTTTCAATTCCTCTTTCTTGCAGATGTAAATCAAGTTCAGGTATAAACGCAGGATTTAAATCACCTACAAGATCTGTTTCGTTTACATTAGAGTTTGCTTCTTTCCAGAAGTACCCACCTGCATATTTTCTTACTCCTCTAAGAACTTTTGCAATATTGCTACTGTCTATTCTTAAAGCTACTGCCGCTTCACTGGCGTTTGAGAATTCATCTATAAGATTTCCTTCTCGATCAATTTGCTGTATCATTGTTTTTTAATTTTTTCAATGCTCCGTCCAGCAAAATAGGCACCATATACTGTAATTAATAGTGTTTGGTATATTGGAATGTAAGTCGCTTGGATTACAAATCCGCCTAAGTTACCATCAAACATTGACAAACTTACAAAAATTACAGTTAAAAATATGCATATCAGCGGTCTAATGTTTTTAGACAGCCAATTATCAGACTTCATATCTGCCTCCCAACGCTTAGTAACTTGCTCTTGCGCTTGAGATTCTGCCTGCATAAGTACTTCTTGTATTTTTTGTTGAGCAGCAAGCTTTTCTTCTTTAGATGTAGTAAGGTTATCTAGCACATCTCCAACTTGTTTTATAACTCCCCCTCCTAATAGATTTAATAACTTACTCATATTTTAACGTTTTTTCTTTCTAGGTTTAGTGTGTGTATAACCTTTAGCTTTTAAAGCTAAATGTTCTTTGTTAGTTTTAGCCATTACAGACTTACTACCTTTATACATCATATGTTTTTTAAAAGCCATAATATTATATATTAAATTTTTGCGTATTTATATTTAGTGTCGCCATCTTCATCTTTGTAGGCTTCTAAAATTTGTTTTCTATTATTATCTTCTTTAAAAGATATATGTATCCAAGAAAAATCAAACTCATTAATCATTTGATCAAACTCAATATCATTAGCTATTACCCAATCGTATATAGCTTTGTTATTCATTTTACCAGACTTCCAAAACTGCAAGTCTAAAGCTTGTCCTTTACAATGCTGGCTTTTTCTACTTCCCCCAATAGCTCGATTTAATTCTGGGCTTCTGTACCCTGAGCTGATTCTAATAGGGCCAAGAGCATCTCTCATTGGCTGCACTACTTTTCTAATAAGCGCCTGAATATTACTAAGGTGTTTTTTTTCAGGAGCATTAGTTATACCTAATCTTTTTGCGGTATTACTGTGGGTTATTTCTGATAATAGAAAATTTTTACTTAGTCTCATTGTTTTTGTTTAGTTAAAATTAAAGATCGTCTATTGCTGATTGCACCTGCTCTTTAGTTGCTGTTACTTTAAGCATTATATTAGGTGCAAATCTAAACTCTTCATAGCCATTTTTAAATACAATTAAAGTTGGAGCAGCTGTAACGTTATACTTATCAAGTAAAGATCTATCTCTTCTAATAGTATGTCTAAGTGCTTTACAATTTTGTAATTCATGCATAAACAATATTTCGTTTCCTCTGTTCCATCCTGCCCAAAACTCTACTACTACTACTCCCTGCCTAATTTCCCAATCAAAATTATTAGCATCTACACTAGTTTGAGCTTCTAGTCCAAATGTTAAAGAAAATAGTATAGTAAATAAAAACTTACTCATACAATTTTTGTTTAATTAATTTTATATCATCTTTAATTTCGCCAACATCTTCTTGAGTAGACATAATAGTCTGCCTAATAAGTTGATCTTTCATGTCAAACTCCATCCTTGTAATTACAGGATCTAAAGGTTCTGGTAGAGTTTTAGCTATCTGTATTTCTGCATCTAGTTTAAAAAACATTCCTACAGCTGCAGAAAAGGCTATTGCAATAGCTATCAATACTTTACCGCTTATATTAAAGCTAGAGTCTTCAGTTATGCTTTGTGCCATTACTTTTCTTTTATTTGATTAGAAGCTAATAGTAATTCAATTGCATGCAATCTTGCAGAAATATCTACTAAAAAAGTTTTAAGATCTGAGTCAGATCTTTCTAATTGATATACTCGTGCTTTTAATTTTGTATACTCATTATTTAAATTAACCCATAATCCTAAAGCACTAGCTAATATAACTGCTACCCCGATTATTAATTCTATTGTAGTTAGTGCCATTATATATTATTTTTTAGCAAATTTCTCTACGCCAGAGAAACCAAAAGAACCTAATACAATCCAAACAAATGAATCGTATACATGCTCGTTTATTACAAAATCTTTACCGAGCCAAACTGCTGTTAGATCAGCTATTATTATAAGGCACATAATAGCAAAAGCTACAAAGCCTACAATAGCCTTCTCATTCCAGTCGTTATTGTCTTTAAATATTTCCATTACTTTTTTTTCTTTACAACACGTTTGATAGCTTTACCTCCGTATTTCTTTTTAGTCATTTTACCACCGCTTTTTGCAAAGCCTATTTTATTACGTACAGCTTTAGGTAAACTTCTCATTCCTTTACCTTTCTTCCCTGCTGGTGCTTTTTTTAATCCCGCCATAACTATCTTCTTTTAATTTAGATTTATTATATTTCTTTTTATTCTTTTGTTTGTTTGTAGCAGTTTGCTCCCAAACTTCATCAGGCGATAAAACAGCCCATTTATAATTTTTACTCATTACCCTACTTGCTCAAATCCAAAAATAAGTTCTGTTCCTGAAGTTGTAGAAACCATACTAGCTTGACAAACAGCGGCAACAAATATAGACTTACTAGTGTCTTCTGCTTGAACTGCTAAATCTATTCCAGTTTTAGTGTATATTCTAGAAAGTATTGCGTCTCCTACAGCACCATTAGCTACTGCTGACATTTGAATAACTCCTAAAGCTTTATTAGCAAGTAATTCTGCGTCTGTAATATCAATAACATTTCCAGCAGTTCCTAAATCATTAGTTCCTAATTGAAAAAAATAAAGATCTAGTGCCATGTTAGAGTTATCATCATAGTCTATAACAGTAATTGATTTTAACAATGAAGCTCCTCCATTATTTCTAACAGCATTTGTAATTTCTGTAGGATTAAAAATAACTTCATCTACAGCCCCTGAAGTAGCATTTAAACTTGTAGGAGTAACTCTAACAGTTTTAAAAGAACTTACTTTATTTTCTATTCTTGATAGCCCTTGAGCTACATCTCTATTTCTATCCATTTTATTTTATTTTAACACGTTTCACAATACTCAGCATTGCACAGCTCTGCTAATTTATCTTTGTACATATTTATTTTATAATTATTATGTTCTTTTAAAGCCGCTTCTAACGATTGATAGTAAGTATATATTTCTAAATATTTTTTATTAGATTCAATATCACAATCTTTTAAAGAAACTTGTAAAATTGCATTTTCTATACATTTTGTAAAACTACTATCAATACATAAATTATTATCTATTTCAGCAGCAGCATTATAATTAATTGAATCTGGATTTGTACATCCATATGTTTTTAATTTTATTGTAAATGCTTCAAACGTTGTAGCCATTATTTAATTGTTTTAGTAGTTATTACTTTTCCATACTCACTTATAAGTTTATAACTTAAAGATCCTCCACCTTCATTATGTGCTTCTATACCTATAGGAGTGTCTTTTAAAATTACAAATCTTAAATTGTATGATGATTTGTTTTCCATTTGATCTAACTCAGTTAATGTTTCTCCAGTTTCTAAATTATAAATTTTAATATAACCTTTAGAAAAATCAACATTTTTTTGAGATGTTTCTATTACTAAAAATAATTCAGTAAATTCTACAACATCTTTTTTTACTGAGGCAAAACATACTTCTGGAATTCTTAAGACAGGTAAATTTTTGTCGCACCCTATAGAGCATTCACCGTCTATAGTTTTTATAATACTAGCACCTAAAGTATTCCCAGTACTATAGTTTTCATTTTCTTTTCTATTAAGGTTTACTAACTCTTTACCTTCATTAGTAGTAGGTGTAACATTTTTACCATATAAAGCATGTACTAATACATTTCTATATTTTATTTCTATTTCTACATTATCCCATATATTATTTTCTTTGTATCCTATTGGTATAAACCAACCGCATCCATCAAAATTATTTATATTATCTGTAAAAAATAAGTCTGAAGATTTAACGCTTCTATTAGTTAAAGATTTTAAAGAATTTGATTTAGCTACTACATTATTATTTCTATTATAAATCACCCATTTAATACTTTCTATTTGCTCAACACTAAAATTAGAAGCTTCATGCACATGAACAGTAACGTTAGCTGTGCTAGGATCTACTGGATTTGTAGGATTATCTATATTTTCGTACTCACAAACAGCTCCTGAACATATAGTAACGTTTTCTACAAACTCTCCCGCAAAATGATTTTTTGCTAAATCATCGCAACATACATATACTATAGTAGGTTCCTGCTCAGAATAACAAACTGAGTCATCGCATACTTCACATTCATTAATTGCTTTTATAGTTATACCAGAAGAACTATTATCATCATACTCTGCAGTAATATCTACAGACGTATTTGTGTAACCTAAAGCACAACAAATATTAGTTCTAGGAAGTCCGTCGCATGGTATAGGCATTATACAGGATCCATCATCTATAGTAGCTAAAATATCGTAGTTTGAAGCTTCTGGATCAGTGCATCCTGAATAAATGCAAGGGTTATCTAAATCATTTGTATTTGCATTAGGGTCATAATTACTAGCTGAAGTATCCATACATCCATATACAGAAATTTCGCTGCCGTTACAAGTGTATCCTTCTTCAGCGTAAATACAAGAGTTATTTGATTCATTAGCATCTTTATTATAGTTACATGCATTAGAATCTGTACACCCTAAAACTTTTGCAGGAGGCATTAAACCTATTTCACCAAAATTAATAGTAAACTCAACAGAGGGGTCTGGCATTACTACTGAATATATATTATATAGCGGCCATATTTGAGAATTAGGAATTTCAGAAGTAGCCTGCAATGATGTATCCTGACCTGGTATTAAATTTCCAATTCCGTTAAAGTTAAATTCAGGGTAATAAGAGTTAGCGTTAGAATCTTTTACAGTATATCCAGTTTGAGGAGCATAAGCAAATATTTCTTCTATATTATAACTAAATAAATCTAAATCTGCACTAAGTGCAAAATAATAAGTTGCGTTCACTACTCTTAAATTTTCTCCAGGACTTGTTACATTATTATAAAATGTTTTAAGATTTTCTCCTACCCCATAATACGTAAAAACACTAGTGTTATCTCCATCAGTATATTCGTAAGTTACTAATGCATTATCTTGAGGACGCTCACACACAAGAACTTTATTAGATCTTGTAATAAGTTGTACTTTAGGATTTGCAGTAACTCCAAAGTTAAAATTAGTTGCTTGTCTATCGTACCCTTTAATTTTTAGACCTAATAATTTATTTTGAGCATCTACTGGAGCAGTACTAAATATATAGTTAAAATTATTAGCATTAAAAGCATCTTCTAATGTTTTAACTACACTACTGTCTACAGTTTTATTTATGTATATTTTTTTATACTCTTCAATAGACACTGTAAAAGGAGATAAGTAATTTAAATTATTTACTAATTGTCCAGTAGCATCTGCTTGAGTATTCTTTAAAACATCTTCTGTAACTGTGCTTTGTTCTAAATATTCACAACAGTTTTCACAAGAAAGTAAAGCTAGTGAATCATAGTTTGATGCTTCTGAATCCGTACACCCCACACATGTAGAATTATTTCCACCGCAATTTCCACACTGATCAGGTTCTATATTATTACATCCACACCCTTTGTTTACATTTCCTTCACAATCACAAAAACCTTCAAGTATTCCCGAGCCGTTACATACCCCACACTCGTCTTTTACTGCGTTTCCACCGCAAGCACCATTACAATCTGTTTTAGGCCTACTAGAATCATTAACGTGGTAACAATTTCCATCGCATGCTTTTGTTTTTCCAAAACAACATTCTCCTTCTTGTAAAGGAGTATCGTCAGTTACATCTTCACAAGTACAATAATATAACT
>Ga0209603_1004915_pt1 | contig 10939 bp, 8 predicted proteins | sample COGITO_mtgs_1206_FD_184812 | JGI IMG/M metagenome (GOLD analysis project Ga0209603, IMG submission 184812) | Pelagic marine microbial communities from North Sea - COGITO_mtgs_120607 (SPAdes) (version 2) | ecosystem: Environmental > Aquatic > Marine > Epipelagic ... | reverse complement strand
AAATAACGGCGACAGGAATGTCAGGGAAGTCTTCGCGGATACGAATAATGCCGTACAGATCACCACTGCCCGGCATGTGTAAGTCTAATAGCACCAAATCAAGATCAGGGTTTTGATCAATTTGTTGAATGGTAGATTCTAACGAATCCGACTCGGCCACTTCTAAGTCAGCAAATTGCAACCGTAAGGCACCAATAAGTGCCTCACGAAATAAAGGGTGATCATCTGCAATTAAAAAGTGAGCCATAAGTGAGCCAAAGCTGCTATTTATTTAGTCTATTTTCAATGATGTTATCAACAACACTCGGATCTGCCAAGGTGGAAATATCACCTAATTGATCGTGCTCATTTGCAGCTACCTTACGTAAGATACGACGCATAATTTTACCAGAACGCGTTTTGGGTAAGCCAGGTGACCACTGAATCATGTCTGGCGTGGCAATTGGGCTTAAGTCATGGCGAACCCAATCACGCACCGACTTAGTCAGTTCAGGCGTTATTTCAGTACCCGATATAGGGGTTAAATAAACATAAATGCCTTGGCCTTTAATGTCGTGCGGATATCCCACAACGGCAGCCTCAGCTACTTTTTCATGTGCCACTAACGAGCTTTCAATTTCAGCAGTACCCAAGCGGTGACCAGATACATTTAACACGTCATCTACGCGGCCAGTAATCCAGTAATACCCATCGGCATCGCGCTTACAGCCGTCGCCTGTGAAATACACATTGTCGTAAGCTGAAAAGTAAGTTTGTCCATAACGCTCGTGATCGCCATGAATAGAACGAGCTTGTCCAGGCCACGAATCTTTAATGATAAGGTTACCTTCTGCTTCGCCTTCTAATTCATTGCCGTCGCTATCGACGAGTGCAGGTTGCACACCAAAAAACGGCAGAGTCGCTGAGCCCGGTTTTAAATCAGTCGTACCAGCAAGCGGCGTGATCATCGCGCCACCCGTTTCCGTTTGCCACCAAGTATCAACAATCTGACACTTCTTCTCGCCTACTTTTTCGTAATACCATTGCCATGCTTCAGGGTTTATTGGCTCGCCAACGGTACCAAGTAATCTTAGTGAGTCGCGTGTTGAATCTTGTGCGGCTAAATCGCCTTTACACATTAAGGCTCTAATAGCGGTAGGCGCGGTATACAAAATACTAATTTGATGTTTATCAATAATTTGACCAATTCTACGTTCGTCTGGATACGTAGGAACACCCTCAAACATAACCGTTGTTGCGCCATTGGCTAGCGGGCCGTAAACAATATACGTATGGCCTGTAATCCAACCAACATCGGCGGCGCACCAATACACTTCACCTGGTTTGTAGTTAAATATTTTTTCATGGGTCATTGACGCCCACACTAAATAACCACCAGAAGTGTGAACTAAGCCTTTTGGTTTACCTGTAGAGCCCGAGGTGTAAAGCACAAATAAAGGATCTTCAGCATTCATTTCTTCTGGCTCACAAGTCATGGCGCAGTTTGAAACTAAGTCATGCCACCATACTTGTGTGTTCGCTAGCGGATTAATTGGCGCACCGTTGTTAAATACCACAGTGTGCTTAATGCAATTTACGTCGTCGCGCTCTAGCGCTTCTTCAACGTTTTCTTTTAATGGTAAGTGTTTGCCGCCGCGCTTGTTTACGTCGGCTGTAATTACAACACTTGCACCACAATCAATAATTCTGTCGGCAATGGCGTGTGGAGAAAAGCCTGCAAAAACAATAGAATGTACCGCGCCAATTCGGGCACAAGCCAACATAGCATAAGCAGCTTGTGGCACCATTGGCATATAAATAATGACGCGGTCGCCTTTTTTAACGCCCAGCTTTTTCAGGCCATTGGCCAGCTTACAAACTTCGTCATGCAATTCTTGATAACTAACTCGTTTATCAACACCAGGAGAGTCACCTTCCCAAATAATGGCGGTGTCTTTAGCGCGCGTAGGCAGGTGACGGTCGATACAGTTCGCACTGACATTTAATGTGCCGTCTTCAAACCATTTAACCGATACGTTGTCTTTCTTAAATGACGTATTTTTAACTTTGGTATACGGCTTCATCCAGTCAAGACGCAAACCTTGTTCGCCCCAAAACTCATTTGGGTGATTGATAGAAGATTGATAAAGCACTTTGTACTCTTCCATAGAAAGTGCGTTGTCGTGTTTATATTTGAAATCCGCAACGGGATACAAGCTAGCAGTCATGTCAATTACCTTTGTTTAAACTATCACCTAAATTCATCGTAACTGTTTTAAAGGTTTAGGTCTAAAAAAGGTATTAGACCATAGTCGAATAGACTAAAGACTAATTGTGCCTTTATATAGTCATAACATACTGTGACGCAGTAAAGAGGTGGCAAGTGAGCGTTGGGTCTTGCTCCTCAAAATAATAAATAAACTTGGGGAAGGAAGATGAAAAACACAAACAAGCTACTTTTGGTGTCAATGTTAGGGTTAGGACTGGGTTGCAGTACAGCAGCAAACGCGGCCTTTGAAGTTGACTTAGGGGACGATCAGAAAATTAAGTTTGGCGGTTTTATAAAAATCGACGGTCGATATGTGGACGGTGATGTAGGTTACCGTGACTTTTGGATTGGCTCGAGTTCTGTTTTACCAGAAGATGCGTCGCAGTTTAAAATGTTTGCCAACGAATCGAGAATTAACACCACATACACCAATGGTGACGTAACCGGCTTTATTGAAATGGACTTTTACGGAGGCGGTGGTAACGAAATCATTTCCAATTCATCTCACCCTCGTTTACGCCATGCGTTTATTAAATATAAAGACGTATTGATTGGCCAAACGTGGACTACCTTTATGAATACCTCGGCACTCGCTGAAACGGCAGACTTTGCAGGCCCAATGGTAGGCGAAGCCTTTGTGCGAAATAACCAGGTTCGATATACCAACGGCAACTGGCAATTTGCACTAGAAAACCCAGAAAGCTATGGCGGTAATCCAAACGAAGATGCCATGCCAGACGTTGTGGCAAAATATAACTTTAAAGGCGACTGGGGTAACGTGTCGGTAGCCGGTTTATTTAGGCAATTAAATACCGAGACCAACAACAGTGAAAGCGCTTTTGGGGTTTCCGTAGCCGGTAAAATTAAAACCACAGGAAAAGACGATTTCCGTTTCCAAATACACACAGGCAATGTAGGACGTTATGTTGGTGTAACGGCGGCAAAAGATCTAGTTGGCGAAGAAGTTGAAGAGTCTACAAGTTACATGGTGGCGTATCGCCATTTTTGGAATGACGACACACGAAGCTCAGCGTTTTATGGCAATATTACCACTGAAGAAACAGACGCTGACCGCAGCCATTGGGGTGTAAACGTATTTAAAAACTATACGCCTAAATTGGCACTAGGTGTTGAAGTTGGTAGCTTTGAAATGGCGGATCAAAACGCCGAATCTATGTACCTACAATTCAGCGCCAAATATTCACTATAACCAAGTGTTCACTACAACCAAGTGTTCACTAGAATAAGTTGAACAGTGGCATATCAAATGCCACAAACAACAAAGTTCTATTTTCACTGTCAGAGTCGGCGCTAAATTTAGCGCCTTTTTGATACGCCACACCTAAAACTAAAGGCCACTTCTGCAAGCCATAACTAATGGAAACCGATGGCGCAAAAATTTCATCAACCTCAAAATCCTGTTCAATACCATTGAGTTTTAAATTCACCGGATAACCAAAATCAAAGGGCGATACCATTAGGCTTACCGCTCCTTCGTTAAGGCCCAGCCAATCTTTGTCAAAGGTGTATTCTAAACCTACTGGCACATAAAATCCGTTGTTATGGTTTTTACTGTTGGCCTCATTAACCCTTGCTGACTGGGTATTATATGCCGCACCAAAATACGACGTGACCATTAAATGAGAGTTCGAATCTCGCTTCTGCCAAAAGCCGGTTTGCGGCAGAGCAAAGGTAGACAAAATGCCTTTTACTTCATCTGCTGAATTGGCGTCACTTAACAAAGCAAAAAACTGAATATGTTTAGACAGTTGCCACAACGCTTGATTTTGCGCGTCAGTATTTATGTTAGCGCTGTTTCCATGTTGTACCGCCCACCATTTTTTAATTAAAGCCAAGGCTTGTTGTGCTAACTCTGAGGTGGAAGGTCTGGTGCCGTCGGCCTTTGCTTGTATCGACTTGATATTTTTGTATAACTGCTGAATAGGCTTGATCATATTTTTGTAGTCAGCCAGTAATTTTGCAAACTCACCGCTGTTGGGCAATACGGCTATGTCATTTTGTAAATAAAGAGCCGGGTCAAAATTAGTTGGCAAACTATAAAGCGTGGTTAATTGCGAAACAAAGTCGTCAACGTTGCCGCAAGATGCTGGGTTTTTGGTATTGGCAATCTTACAAATTGCCTTCCATGCCTTATCTGTAGAAGGATATTGAGTGAGTAGCTTGGTTGAAGGTCGTAAATCTGCTTTGTGTTTTTTCACATGTTCTAGCCAGACTTGCAGGCGATTAGGCAATGAAGTTAACCCTTTGATTTTGTTTTCAAACTGTAGGTAATTAAAGCGAGGAAGGTCACATATTTGGCCATTTTCGTTGGGTGTGTAGTCTTCAAATACTTTTAAAGTTGCTATTAGGTCTTCAAAGGGCTGGTAAAACGCTTTCTGTATTTTAGTTGAATTAGCGTCGGCATCTAACATGCTTAACGTAAGCGGAGTATAAGCCGTCGCCCCATTTTTAGTGGTATATTTTAGCTCTAATTGTTGCATGATATTTATCACCGTATTGGCGATAGGCACCTGCTTTTTGCCAAATCCCACTTTGTCTTCAATCTCTTTGGCAAAGCTTCGAACCAATAAAGTCTCCATGTCATTTTGCATGGCGTTTTGCCACTGGGCTTTAGAGCTGATAAATATTTTTAACGTACCTTGTTGGTAACTGTTTAGTGTTTCGTAGGTGGTGGGGAAATAACACTGTAAATTTTCATTTTCGCGGATGCTTTGCTCGTATAAATATAAGGCCGTACCTTGAGCTCGTTCTATTAAAAAGTCGGTGACGCCGTTAATTCGCGCGCTGTAATTTTTATCAGAGCTGGTGGCTGAAATTGAGGAAAACGAAGTAAAGGCGCTTAATAATAAAAGTGCCGACAACAATAGCGTGTTTAGTTTAGATGCGAATGTAACGAGTGCCTCTCGTTTTAGGTGAGCTGAGCGCATAACAATGTCCTTATTGAGCGATTAAAAATCAAAGCGAGAAAGTTAGCATACAGGGGTGGTCAAAAAATGCACTAAATGCTTTTGGGGTTGATCTTTTGTGGCGGGGCGCTAGTATCCTCTGAATCTGAATCTGAATCTGAATCTGAATTATTCGTCGCAAGAACTATTCATCACAACATACAGAGCTCGAATTATGAGCTTTAGTAAGGAACCATTATGAAACACTTTATCATCGCTGCGCTTTTGCTTTTCACTTCGGCTCACGCTCAATCGTCTTATACATTAGTTCCTGAAAAATCTAAGTTGGTATTTACTTCAATTAAAAGTGGCTCTGTTATTGAAGCTCACGAATTTAAGTCTTTGTCAGGTGAGATAAACGAACAAGGTTTAGCAAGTGTTACTATTGACTTAGCGAGCGTAGAAACGGGCATTGATATTCGTAACGAACGCATGAAGTCGATGTTATTTAATGTAGAAAAATACGCGCAAGCATTAGTACAAACAGAAGTTTCTTTATCTGCGCTTAAAAACTTAAAAGTAGGCGAGTCTTTTCACCGTCATGTGCCTGTATCCGTTGAGCTTCATGGTCAAAAACAAGACTTAGTCGCTCACTCTGATGTTGTTAAAACAAATGAAAACACAGTGACTATCTACAGTACTAAGCCAGTATTAGTGAATGCTGCAGAGTTTGACTTAGTTAAAGGCATTGCTGCATTGCAAAAAATTGCTGGCTTACCGTCAATCGCAACATCCGTTCCGGTAACATTTAAGCTAACTTTTGAACTACCTAGCAAGTAATACAGCTAGATACCAATTAAATACAACTAACCGGTAAATACCAAGTACTAGGTATTGAAGCACCAAATTAAATTAGCTAAAGCAGTAAGGTTAGCGCTAGGGGTAAAATTAATATGCTGGCGCTAACGTACCCTAATGTTCTGGTATTCTCTGAATAAGCCACCGCTTGTTTCATACCAAATAAGGGGCGAAGAAGGCTGCTTCGTCTGATCACTTCATAACTGCCTAAACATCCCGCTATTGTCATAACTATCACTGCTATAGGCTCAAACACCGCGCCCAAAAAGCCCAAATCAAAACTTGATAACCAATAGGCAGCAACAATCAAAATGCTTTGGTGCAAGATATAAAAGGTGTACACGCCTTCTGACCAATAGTTAAGTTTGTCCGATTTAACATTCATGTAGGTATACGCCAGCGACAATAATGTTAGTGCGCCCAGAACTCGAGAAAGGCTATAACTAACAAGGCCCAACGTTTGTAATGCAGGATGCGACGTGTCGCCATAAGGCAGCCACATCAATTGGTAAAAACAAACAAAACTAATCAAAACCAAAGGGGTGATTATAAGTAACTGAGGCAAACCTGCTTTTATGCGTTGCCAAAATAGCGGTGACCAACCAATCACATAACCGTAAAGCATAAAGGTGAAGCCAAGCGGGTAACGAACCTGGTCGGGATCCCAGAATGTTTGTAATAAAAAAATAGGCAGCGTCATAACTGCAATGGCCACAACGCAATGTTGACGCAATACCCAAGCAAAAAGTTGTTCAAGCCAGCGTGCATTAAGAATCGGCAGTAAACAAACTAACGCCAGTGAGTATTGCCATAACGAGCGCAAATACCACAAGTGATTAACATCAATATGAGGCCAAATTCCGGCCTGAAAGTCGTTAAATAATGTGGTGTCTGCAGAGAAAAATTCCAGCATAAATTGCCAGTATGACATCTCGAGTCCGGCTTTTTGAGTCATCTCAACATACAGTTGTGGTGGCACAACAACCAAGATCCCAAACAACAAAGGCAGTAACAAGCGAATTGAACGCAGAAAAATAAAACGACGAATAGATACCTTCACCAACAAAAAACGAATCGCGATGCCCGATATCAACCACAAAATTGCCATTCGCCAGGGTGAAACCAATAACATCGCCATTTCTAAACCTTGCCATTGGTATTGGCTTTTATAGTGGTAGCCCCAGTTTTCAACGTAAAGCATACCAATATGAAAAAAGATCAGGAGCCCAAACACGCCTACTCGTAACCAGTCTAAATCGAAACGTCGCGTGGGCAAATCGACACGATTTGGTACAAAGTAATATTTGATAAACTTGGTTAGATTGTTGATGCTAGTTATCATTAAGTGCTCGCTCCATGTACTATTTTTTATAACATCAGTGTGTCATAGCTTTGTTGGTATAAAAGGCTTTAGGTCTTTGGTGACGGGCTCCAGGGATAAACGGTGGCTGAGTGTGACGAATTACTTGCAGAATATCGGGAATAATACGGCGGAATCATATATCGTAATAAGGTCAATCACTTGTGAACATAATAAATGAACTACTTATCTCACTTTCAGCGTTATAAATTAAGGTATGAAGTTAGTGCATTATTTGCCTATTTTTTAATAAATGCCACCGTTTTGGCAACCTCGGTGATCATGGAAAAAAGCCGCGTATATGACGAGTTGCCATTTAGTCTTTGGGAGCCCTTTGTTTGGGAATACTCAAGTGGCTTTAGTTCGCTACTCTTGTTTCCTGCCATTGTTTATTTGTTGGAAAAATACCCGTTTCAATGGCAGCACATTAAACGGTCGATACTGTTTTATTTGGTGATATCAGTCCTGTTTTCACTCAGTCATGTTGGGCTAATGGTTGGCATGCGCGAGATAGCTTATGCACTGGCCAGTCGCGATTATGATTTTGGGCAAGTGGGTTTTGAACTTATTTATGAGTATCGAAAAGACCTGTGGAGCTTTATCTTTTTTGTGATTGTTATTAAAGGTTATCAGTTTATTGTTGCTCAGCTACAAGGTGAAGCTAATCCGATTGCTCAGGGCGAAGACAATAGCGACAAACCGGCCATGAACTTAGACCGCTTGTTGGTAAAAAAGTTAGGCAAAGAATTTATTATAAATATTGAAGACGTGGAGTGGTTAGAGTCGTCGGGCAATTACGTTAATTTACACATTAATCAGCGTATTTACCCAATTCGAAGCACGCTCACCGCCTTGTCTAAGCAACTGAGTGAACGCGGTTTTTGCCGAATCCATCGCTCGCACGCTATTCGACTCGATATGGTTGAGTCTATTACGCCACAAGCGAGTGGTGATAGCGAAGTTAAACTAAAAAACGGCAAAACACTGATGTTGTCTCGCCGTTACAAAGACAGCTTTAAACGAGAGTTTACTTAACCCAGTTATTCGCTTGTTTCACAAACTCCAGTAGCACCTTCACGTTTTGTTGCTGCTGGGTTTTTAAGTGATCTTTCATCACTGGAAATAGTGCACTCTTTTTATCAAATTTAGTGTGCCAAATTTCGCCCCAGGCTTTTTCATCATCACGGTTACAACTGGTTAAGTTTTTCTCATCAAAGCAGTCCCAATAAGCCTTATCAGCCACTTGTGAATAACCGTCATTACCGCGCTTACCGTTTAACGCAAAGTTAGTGGCTTCAATGTAGGCCGTGGTAACGCCGCTGCAAGCAAACGGAGAATGATCAGACCAAGCGCCTGTTTCACCTTCTGGGTAACCTTTGTATTCTTGATGCAGTAAATGAGGTGTGTCTGGATATAGTTGTTTTGAAACAGTTCTAATACCTTCACGTAGCTCAGTGCCACTTACGTAGTTGGTTTCTTTAATGTAATCACAGCGGTAAGGTTTTGAATGTGCGCTGTGCACGTACAACTTGTCGCCGCCAATAATCGTATCTAAATTGATCATGCCTATCATGTTGCTGGTATCGTTGCTGTTTACATAAGCTACTGAACCTTGCAAACCACGCTCTTCCGCACCAAAGGCAATTAAGCGAACCGTGTAAGGTAATGTTGTGTCATCACTTAACAAGTTTGCTAATGACAACAATGCCGCCACACCTGAACCATTATCAATTAATCCTTGTGAGCCAGACTTCACACCAACAGAGTCGTAATGCGCAGCAACCACCAATAGCTTGTCCGACTGACCTTTAATATCAATAGACAAGTTTTGCGAGTTGTAGGTTTTAGAACGGCGCTTGTAACTAAATGGCTGCATTGTGACGTCATAACCCGCCTTTTTCCATTCCGAGGCAATCCACTCTGCGGTTTGTTTCTCTTGTTCAGAACCACCCACGCGATCAGCTTTAATCTCAATGTAGTCGGCTACTTTTACAAATTCAGACCATGCCGAACCTTCTACCGCACTCTTTGCTGAGTTCTCAGTTGAAGTGGCTGCAGTATTCTTTGCTGAGCTCTCTACTGGGTTGGCTGCAGCACTCATGGCTGAATTGGCTGCCGCACTTAAAACAAGTGAAACTGACAAGATGACCGAACGTTTAATAAAATTCACACCGACTCCAAGATTATTATCTAGCTTTTTGATAAAGCTGGTAAAAAGGTTTGTTAAGCAAAACTTAATAAATTGTAACCTTTATTTTATGTTTAGGAAGTGAAAACACTCAGTTTTAAACTCGTGTAGCCTTAAGTTCAGCACAGGGAGTAACGCGCTACCATTAACTAGGTGAGGTTATTTTTAAAACCAGTACTAATATAAAGGCTGTTTGTTATCTATTGCCTCAATCTACTACATTCAAGCTAGGTACAAATTTTATTTAAAATTGCCCAGAAAACCCTCGAAAGCATTAAGAGCAGTGCTTTTAGGTAAACTTTCACTTCACTCCTTAGGCATTTTTATTTATAGTACTGTGCCTTAAGCAACGTCATTTTATTTATGAATCATTGCAACGCAACAGACCAAAAAAACTCACTAAGCCAATGTGAGTTACAAGACCTTCACGAAATGATCGCCATTCAAGGCGGTGTATTAAAATCCCATCAAGTTGTATCGTTAATGCAGCAACATGCTGTTTCTTTTGAGCAAATAAAAAAACTGCTGTTACCGGTTTGTGAATTTTTTGCTATCGCGCCTATTTCCAAATTTCACGCAGGGGCCATTGCCCAAGGCGAACTCAAGCAAAACGATTTTAGCCAAAGCCAAAGCCAAAGCCAAAGCCAAAGCCACCTTAGTCAAGAAGCTGTAGCGAACCTTTATTTTGGGGCGAATTTAGAATTTGCAGGGCAGGCACTAAACTTAACCGTACACGCAGAACAAGCCGCAATAAACAACGCTTGGCATCATGGCGAATCAAAAATTACCGCGATGATCATAAACGCTGCACCTTGTGGATTTTGCCGACAGTTTATTAATGAAGTCAGAGACGCGCGTTTAATGCCAATGAACATTGCAGGTAAAGACGTCAGCTTAGATGACTTATTGCCAGACCCGTTTTCGCCAGAAGTATTAGGCAGCAATGTGATGCTGTTTGATAGCATTAACAACGGTATTGTTTTTGACGCAATTGATAAAGACCTACTGCGCGCCGTAAATTCGTCGTATGCGCCTTACACTCAAAACCCAAGTGCGGTAATGATTGAATGCGATGGCGGAACGAAGTTTATTGGCCGATATGCTGAAAACTGCGCTTACAATCCAAGCTTGTCGCCACTGCAAAGTGCTTTAAGTTTAATGGCTCTGCACGGTTTAAACCCAAACAAACACCCAATTAAACGCATTACTTTAGCGGAAGTAAAAGGCCAAGCTAACCAACTAGGTGCTACAAAAAACGTGTTAACGAGCTTGCCTCAAGGTATTGAATTTGTTCATTTGTTAGGTGAAAAAGCATAAAAATTTGTTTATAGTCCAGTGAGTATTTGCCGTTTTAGCAATTTAACGGCAGCATTTAACAG
>Ga0209603_1004912_pt1 | contig 10940 bp, 8 predicted proteins | sample COGITO_mtgs_1206_FD_184812 | JGI IMG/M metagenome (GOLD analysis project Ga0209603, IMG submission 184812) | Pelagic marine microbial communities from North Sea - COGITO_mtgs_120607 (SPAdes) (version 2) | ecosystem: Environmental > Aquatic > Marine > Epipelagic ... | reverse complement strand
GTCGTCAGTATCTCGGTTTTGATATTAGTGCGGACTATGTGCAAACCGCAATGGACAGAATTGAAAGTGGGCCATATCTTGAAGAACTCAAAAAGAAAGATATTCGCCAACAAAAAATCATCTAAAACTTATTACTCTCACTATCATAGAAATGATGTGTCAAGTCTTCGAGAGTATTATGAAACTAAAACAGGGACTCCAGCGGAATTTTTTCATTTTCAAGATGAGCTCGCTTTTCCGCCCGATGATTTCTTTGAAGAATGCCACATGAAGCGCGTAGAAAGTTTACAAGATGCGAAAAATAATCCCATTGGCCCACCGATGATTGGAAAGGATATTTTCAGTGAAAGAAAGCAAAACTATGCACATAGTAAAAATTGCACTCCTACATTTACCAAATTTTATTCTGATGGAGATGTAGAGATTGGCTCATTTAAGCCGGGTAAAGAAGCTGCTTCTGATTATTCAATGACAAGTTATCATAAAGACAAACGTCGCGTTAAAAATCCACATGATATGTTTCCTGTAATACTAAATGAAAATCTGAATATTGCTGCAAAAATAACTTTTGATAAGAAAACTGGCCAAAAAGTCAGTTTCTACACACCTTGGACTCTACCGCACATTAGCGAGATTTTTGATAATGTTTTGAAACGTCCAAATGGAGCATTCGCTTTGGAATTAATTGGATGCTTAATGATTCGAATGGCATATATGCTTGATCATCATCAAGATGAAAATAAAAATTGGAGATTACTATTACCTCCCTGGACCCTGAAAAAAATCAAATCAATCGTTCCTTACTTAGAATTTAATCAAGGGGATTTACCCCAAAAGTTTTCCATTGAGTCTTTCCTTTATTGGTTTGATGTGCTCGCTATTAATGAAGATATTAAAGTAGATGCTAAGGGTTTGACCGGACTTTTAGAGAATAACAAAATCACCAATAAAGGACGTACGAATACATTGCTTACATACAGTTATTGCATAGGTGCAATGTTAGGTCGATTAAGTGTAGGAAATTTTGTTTTCAACTATAACCGGAATTATGGCATATACCCATTAGAACATGAACTCATAGCTACTACTTTTCCAATGCTAGATCGACTTTTCATGGGCCAACATGGATATAAAAGTCATTCTGAAATTGGTTGGTTTTTCAATCTATAAGTGATAAAACAGATTTAGATTCCGAAAGGGCATCTTGAATTAATTCACATCCAGCCTCTGCATATTCACTAATAATTAGGCCCAGTGATTCAGAGTTTTTTACTGCCTCTTCCTCAATTAAAGTCGAATAATCGAGAACATTGAATTGCCTTGGAGCTACTCCAGCACTTTTACCACTACGTTTAGTCCTTTTTTCATGAACTATTCCCAAGGCGAAAGCAAAGCGAAAAGCTTCTACAATTGATTCAAAAGGTCGGTCTTCGGATACATCGTCTGGATTGTAAACTAAACTTTCAAGTAAGGCGTGAGATGTTTCTGAAATACCTACGCTACCTATTGCAAATCCTTGATCACTCATAGTGGCACCTCCAAAACTAAAGTTTTCTGAGATGTCAAATCCCATTCAAAACCACATGCGTTACATGTGTTCTTTTTATTGTAAGAATTATGTTCCACATCTTCGCTCAAGCATTCGGGTTGATAACATGAGCGATGGTCTCTGGGGAGCGATATAGTATAGGCCCGTGCCAAACGTCCCTCAAATTGATTCACCGTTTCTTCTACAGCGTATTCTCCGCTATGTGCAAAAATTAGGAACTGTTGGCCTTCAGTTTGCCAGAAGTAATCCAGTAACTTCGATTTATGATGCTGGTCAAGGGAGCGTCCTGGCGTGTCGAGGAAGACTGGCAAATCCATTCCAGATACATGTCTCAATGCATCGATTACACTCATAGTCATGATACTCACTGCGCCGCTCGATGGTTTTCTGGCCGCTTTACCTTTGGTATTCAAGATGGCTGTTTTGAAATCCTTATCCACTTTGATGCCCGTGTACACCTCAGGCGCATTGTTTAGTTTCGCAAAGACTTCTGTCGCTCTCTTCTCAACATTCTTTCTGGCTTGCTCACGATACGAGTTAATGGTATCCTTGACAGCAACGATAAGACTGGAGATGATGTTGTCGAGTTGGTGGTCTTCTTTGTTTAAATTCGATTTACCTGTCAGCCCTTCAAGCCTTCTGACTTCAAGTTCTGCCTGATTTACTTCATTTTGAGCATTCCTCCATTCAGATTCTCGCTTCGCAACCGTGGCTTCTTGCCGACCTTTGCGCTCGCCCAACACCTCGACATTAGTCTTGGCATCCTCGGTTAATTGAGCATCAAGTCTCTCATAAGTTTCCTCGAGACTTGCAATCTGGTTGACCAATTTCTTCCATTTATTGCTTGCTCTTGAAATCCGCTCTGCAGAGTCATCCTGAGGTTTGAACATCTTCAATGCACCAAGTTTGATGGTTAGTTCATCACTCGACATGGGTATCTCTTCTTCAAGGCGAGTGAGCACAGACTTATGTTCATCCAACTTCTGTTGCTTTCCAACTCTGTACTTTTCAATTTCAGGGTGTGGCTGTTTGCACTCGGGGCATAACCCTCCCGTCTCTTTGAGTAATGTTTCAAGTTCTCTAATTGAATCCTTGTGCTGTTGAATGCTACGTTCGCGAAGATTAGCTCGGTTTTGAATTGTTAAGAGGGAATCATGCTGTTGTTGGCTTTTTTTCCAGAGCAAGACTTTCCAAGCAATTTTCGATTCATTCATTTTTTCCGCAGCAGCCTCCTTGAGGTAAACTTTTTTCAGTTCGATTTGCGCTTTAAGAAGCTTCAACTCTTCGACAATTGGTGCTAGCTCTTTGTGCGCCTGCATCTGTTCTTTCGTGTTCTCCAATTTACTCATCACTGTCTCTAGTTTATTCTTAAGGTCGTCCGATTCCCTAATTTTTGTTTTGAGAACATTGCGCTGGCGATTCAATTCGTCCAATGCTTTGGAGGAATCAATGTCTGCTTTCGTTGCTGAATCTATTTTCGATTTAATGCCGCGCCGAATCCGAGTGAGGTCTTCGTCACCACGTAAAAGAGCAGGAATTCCAAGAACTGAATTGACTTCCTCTTTGAGTCCTTCAAGGGCAGAAGAGCGCATCATTTCCGTATACTCTTCGAGAGCCTCTCCATCGATGAAAAAAAAGCGCTCGAGTTCTTTTGGAAAAAAGGACTCAATAGCTTCTTGGCCGTCTGGCCCACTCTTAAGCGGTTCTTCACCTATTTTCACATCGAGAGACATTTCCATTTCTTTATCTGAGCGTGCAAATGTAGTAGTGGAGCGAGCGGTTCTGGTAATCTCAATGCTCCCTCGTTTCCCCTCTGCAAAGAGAATTACTGACATCTCTTGTGTTGAATCCTCCTCGTAAGCGGTGGAATTCATCAAAATTTCCCCCTCACCAACCATGGGAATTTTTCCTCCGTCGTATCGTTTGCCAGCGACAGTCTTAGCGCGTTCCTGAACCTGACCGAAGAGACACCATCTCATGGCGTTGTAAATTGAAGTTTTTCCGCGATTGTTTTCCGCAAAAAAAGCAAACCCATTGCCGCCACTGGGTGACTGAAAATTGATTGGATAGTTGCCTCGGAATGGGCCAATATTGTAAAGAAAGAGGCGTTGGAGTTTGATTTAATCACCTCGAATTTGCTGTTTAATCATACGCAAAAGTTCTTCACGAATTGGGCCTCGTTCACCGGCCGGATAGAATTGATTTTTCAAAAGATGTTCGAGGACCTTCATAAGAAACTCATCAGGCAAACCTTGCTTTCTTCCGTGGCGAAGAAATTCTTCTTTGAGTAGTTCAGGATCGCCCATAGTTATTTCATACACTCCAAGCTCATAACTTTTCATTTCAAGCATTCTCCCAGCATTGGATTAAAGAGTCTGATTCAACTAGAACCTACATGGGTCAGGAGTCAGAGGTTGTGCGAGCATCCATCAGCCTCTTCTCGAGTGCAGGTATAGGTGACCTCGGCATCGAATACGGGTGTGGCATTCCTGTTGCGATATCTGCAGAGTTGCTTTCAAAACGAGCCGATTTAATCCGCACAAATTATCCTAAATGCGATGTTATTGAAGGAGACATACAATCAACAAAAAATCAAATTATCAAAGCTTGGAATGAGGCCTATGCAGGTCGACCAATGCTCATCACACTCTCTCCACCTTGCCAGGGTATGTCCACCAACGGGGCAGGAAAAATTGCGGCTTCAGTTCGAAAAGGGAAACGTCCAGAACACGATGAGAGAAACAAATTACTCTTACCGGGTCTTGATGTAGTGAAGGCTCTTCAGCCGGAATTCTTCCTAATTGAAAATGTCCCAAACATGAAGAATACAATCGTCGAATGGAAGAAAAAACCCAAACGCCTTCTCGACCTCATTAAGCCAACGGTTGGAAAGGGTTACGAAATTCACAGCTTTGTGTTAGATTTTGCTGATTACGGCGTTCCGCACCATCGGAAACGTCTCATTACCGTTGGTCGTAGAAGGCATCGTAAGTTGACCAGACTCATTGAACACAATTCACCCCCTGAATGGTTTGATTTCGGAGCGCTCTCTGAGCGTGTCACAGTCAAACAAGCCATTGGAAATCATGTGCGAACACGCCAAAACGATATACATCACAGAAAACCAAATATGAATGAAAAGCATGTAGCGTGGGCATCCCACATTCCAAAAAATTCAGGAAATACAGCTCATCTTAACCGATGCATGTCCTGCAGACACCTCGACGAGTTCAAAATCGTCACTTGTTCAAAATGCGGTGAACCTTTACCAAGACCTCATGTAGTTGAGAAAGACGGCACAAGACGAGCAATAAAGGGCTACAAAACGAGTTATCGAAGAATGTCACCGGACCAACCCGCAAACACAATTACAATGAACAGCGGAGTTGCATCGAGCGATGTGAAAATCCATTATTCTGCGCCGAGGGTTTTGACGCTATGGGAGATTATGATTCTTTCATCTCTCAAAAATATCGATAATTGCAAATCTGGTATTGTAACACACCATCCTTGGAGCAAGCATTATTCGTTCGAAAAACACATGGAACCCAAGGATTATGCCCTTCAGAAAAACCTCATCCGTCAAGCGCTTGGAGAGGGCATTCCTCCACTTGCCATGTACCGTATGGTTTCTTCAATCTTGCGAGATTGGCCTTAATCGAGAAGATTTTGTAACGGTTCTTCATTGAATGTCCCGGTTGACAAGTCGAGTTTATATTGATGGACCTTGATTTCTTTTGGACGAGAAGGTTCAACCTGCCAAGACCACCAGTTTGTTGGCGAATCTTGGTTGATTTTGAAGAACACCGTGTCTTCAAGTTCAGGAACCACCCATCTCGATTTAAACCGATGACGTGTAGCTTCATTATATCCACATGACTGGAGTTTTATCAATAAAACAGAGGCAGCATCAGGGTCTATCGATTTGAGTTCCTCGTGTCTAGAATCAACATAATCGGGGAAAAGGAGACCATCTTTGTCTGATTTAACCGAAGTCACTGAAAGAACAAGTTTGACAGTATCGCTCCATTTGAGTTGATCGAGTGAAGATATCGAGACCATATTTGAATCAGGACTGCGAGATTTGGCTTCTACTGCCCACCCGACTCCAGATAGGTCATGTTTGGCATGACTGGTGTGGTCCCAGGCATCAACGGCCTCAAGGCCTTTAATCGGGTGAACATGACGAATAGCTTCAAGTTCCCCAATGAGGCCTCGTTGTGTTTTCCGATTCAATGGTTCACCGTTGAGTTTCCAACGTTGTTCAATGAGCGAAAGGCTTTGCTCAACATGCTGTTCCAATGTGGTGTCTGGGTCTGTTTTCATTCCTTTCCATACTTCGATGAGGAAAAATGCCATCTCTGGTGCGTAGGGATTAGCCTCTGCAATAATTCTGAATTGATTGGAATCACTTTCAAATACAATCCACTTGGGGTATTTTGGATTAATTTCTTCGTTCATGGGGCCACAAATGATGATGTTTCCATCCTCATGAAGCGCCCACATTTCTTGTATGGCATCAAGCCCGAGTTTGACTTTCATTTTGTTTTTTGAAAGCAATCTTCCCGTGATTTGTTTGTTCACGATATTCATCGCCCGTTTGATTTCTTCAATTTCTAATGTCATTCTTCTTCACCTTTTTTCCTAGCGATCATCGTCCCACCATCTCCGATTAATTCGTTGGGTAAGATGATTCCAATTCCAAGAGGGGGATGTTTAATTTCCTCATCGAAAACTCTCCCTTTTGGATTTTTCTTCCGAATAGAGGCAGGGTTGAGGCCATAGATGAGGAGCAAGGGGCGGTCTCTTGCCTGACCAGGTTCTAAATCAACAAACGCATCATCGTTTGAAGATTGAATGATTGAAAAGCGCGTTGGGTTTTCGTCTGCAGTGGTTCGTTGAACGAGTCCCATGTCTAAACCTCGAACATCGAGGCGGTTCTTCACAGCCTTTTTGGAGGGTGTATGAAACGCAATGTTCCAAGAGTGAGAATCCGACCAATGATTGAGGATTGCTCGTAATCGCACGGCGCTCAATGTGGTGTTCGATTGGTCGTAAGCACCCATGTATGAGTCGAGGAATGTCCTTGCTATTTGTTGGTGAACATCTATGGATAGAAGGAACGAACCCTTTCCACTCGCAGGTGTAGTAGATATTTTTCTCCCACCGCCAAGGAGTGAGACCAGTGTTTTTAGAGATTTGAACGTGGTTTCTGCAGCTTTGCCTGGTGTTTTACCGAAGTATGGAGTCTCGTACGACCAGAAATGAGGATGCTTGACCTCACCCCAATGGCTACGTAGATAGTCGACTGGCATTTTGGCAGTCACCCGCATGTCTTTGTGCTCTTTTATCCACACCAAAACCTCAGTCGGGTCTGCATCCGGCGAGAGGACACTCACTTGTCTTCGAATCTCTTCCTCAACCATGGTAATGTGCTGGTAATATTCTGAAATTGACGCAGTTGTGTAAATCTTTACAAAATCTCCAAAGTTTGGTCGATAACCACACCACCTCGCCATTTGGAGCATGGTGTCGAACACTGGTGTTTGAGCTGCACGGGTAAACCATGTGGTCGTCAAGCCTTCTAAGGTCAATCCACGTGAAAGGCGAGTACCTCCTACAGCGATATACGAACGCTTGAACATGCCACGGTTGTACTCAAGGTCTTGGGAAGCAATCTCATCTTTGGCTTGCGGTCTTCTATTTACTTCAACAATCTCAATTTTACGAAGTTCGGCCGCCATTTTTTCCCAAGATGCACCCAACTCATCCAAATTGGCCCAAACAAGATTTCTAAAATCAGGTTCAAGAGTATAATCCTCGACCATTGTTTTCATGATGTTGGACATTCGGTTGGAATCTCGATCCTCTTTTAATTCCCGTTGAAGTATGCGAAAAGACTCAACAAATCGGTAGTGTTCATCAACGCCGATGTCAGTATGCACCAATGTGGTGTGGTGCATGTCTAAATTACGTAATTCTTTCATGATTTGAGTCAGAAGATGACGATGGTACAATTCTGAAATAAGACGGTCCTCATCATCCGTATTTTCTTCTGGTGGAACCCTTAATTCAACATGGCGATGTCCTGAAGGGGTTGCGAAATAGTATTCGTTATCGAGGTGACCCTCTGGTTTAGGAAGTGCATGAAGAAAATCCCTCGGAAAGAGTGGGAGGCCAAATTCGCTCGATGAAAGTTCAAGGTTCGCATCCATCAATAAATTTGCATAAGGCGTGGCAGTGTACCCAACATACCAGCATCGAGTAGAAACAGACAACGTCTGGATAATTTGTCGGAGCAATTGATTTGTCAAACTTGGATTTTCATCTATTACATCACCATCCACTTCATATGTCGAGGCGTTGGTGTCCATGCTTGCATGGTCGGCCTCGTCGTCTATGATGAGGTATTTTTTCCGAGCATGAACTGGTCGCTCCTGTAAGATATTCAATATGTTTTCCAAGATTTTATGGTTTTTCTTCACCACGAGAATTCGGCTGCGGTGTACATGTGGTGCCAAGTGTTTTCGAAACACTTCGTTTTGTTCATCGTTTCCAGCGTTGAGATCTTTATCTCTTCCTGGAATGATTTGAATTTCGGTACCAGAATAGGTGTCGAGTACTTTTTCGAATCTATCTTGGGTTTGCATCCTTAAGTCATCAATGAGCCCAGACAGTATAATGACCGTATCATACGGATGTTCGGTGGTATCAGAATCAATTGAATGTAGAACAGTTCCGATTAGATGGGCTGTTTTCCCGCTTTGGATGCGACCAATGACAAGCCCATACGCATTCGAGCGCGTGAGAGGAGAACGTAGAGACATTCTCAGTCTGGTGTTCCTGACTGATTCATCAATCGAATCAACAGCGGACTTGCCAAAATGAGGATTTGCTCGAAGTGTGGAGAGATAATGCTCGTACACACCCGCATGCTTTTTTTTATTGACCGGCGTGGGTTTCTTATCTTTCGATTTCTTCAAAAAGTCGGGCATTTCATCATCGGAAACAATCCCCAATCGCTGAAGGAGTGCTTTGTGAAGTACATCGTTGAGTTGTTTGGATTTTATGTACTCAAAAATCTCATCATCGTCCAATTCAAGGCAGTGCTCGAGATGAATCTCAATACCTGATAATGAAGACATTCAAATCACCTCTTCAAAGTTCGTCTTTCGAGATATCCAAGAACGCCAAAGCCTCTTTGATGTGTTCTATGTTCTTCTCTTTATTGTTCTTGTACATAGACAACTCAATGAAGCCTAATTCAGGAAGAGAACTAATGTCCGATTCACCTTGAGGAAATTCCGGAGGTTCATCAGATTCCGAAGGCACTTGAGGACATATTTCGTCTTCTAAATGTCCCCCTTCCTTACCACAGTCCATGCAATTCAGAGGACAATTTTTTTCTACATGTTGTCCAACTGTTTTGCAATGCTTGCACACATACTCGCATCCAGATTTACATGTCGATTTGCTTCCACAAATCGCACATGGAGCATACTTACAGACAGTTTTTTTGACATGAAAACCACCGCAATGTTGGCATTCATCTTCCCATGCCTGTGAGTTGTTCGCACTCGATGTCGCGGCCCCAACCACGGTTTTGTTTTGCTCTGTTTTTCTGAAGAATGGACGTTTCCCGTCACCTAAATTTTTCCGTAGTTTAGGTTCATCAATCGTTTGGTCCCATGCGGTTTGGATGACTTTGTAAAAATCTTCGCCGGGTAAAACAGTGCTCTTGGTGGGAGAGACTCGCATGTATTTATCGAGTTCACTGGGGAATTCAATTCGAAATCGCACGCCAAGCTTCAGTTTGTCTCCTGGTTCACCATAATTGTACCACCCGCCGTTGGAGTTCTGACCTGTTTTCCCAAAAGCGATGCAACGGTCGTTTCGATAAAAGAAAAACCCTGTCAGAAATTCAGCATTGAGTGTTTTGGTCCCAGCGTCGCTTGGTTTTTCGACAAACACACCATCTGTTAGGTCATTGGCATGCAATTTCGACCTGACTTTTCCATACGGAATGACAAATCCCTGGACTTTAATTTGATATTCCACTCCCTCATACACAACCGGAAGCGGAATCGGAGTTGTTGTGATAGTCCCCCACGGAATACTGTTCTCAAGCACTAATTTTTGCCGAGCATCGGATACATGACCCTGAGTACCTTTAGGAATGTCCAAGCGTTTCTTGATTTTCGAAGGCGTGAAGGCTTTCCAAAAAGGATCGAGAGGTACAACTTTTTCAGAGTTGATGGTTATTTTTAAGTCTGGATTGTTGCGGAGAGTATTTTCATAAGTGATGCCAAAAAAGGTGGATACTTGTCGAGAAAATCCTTTCCTATGCTTGGCAGTAATTTCGCCAGCCTTTCCGAAAAGAGGGGACGGTGGATTGTGCAAACATATGGCAGTGGTCCAATTTCCACTACCTAATTTCGTTTCCACTTCACTTGACCGTGGAAAAACGATGTCCTTCAGAGGCTCGTACTGGCTTGACATGGTGTGTTGATGGTTGATTCGGCGATGTTTGATTTCCGAACCGATTACTGTGAAGGCTGAAACATCGTTGAATTTTGATGAAGTAGAAATTTTCATTCCCATGTGAAAGGAACCAATCTCATTATCATCTCTTTCTTTCTTTCCTGCAATTCTGAATGATTGATCGAGCTCTTCTTCAGACTTGAACCCGATTGGACTGTTATCGTAAACGGCAAATGTGAGACTGGATGTATCAGAGCCGAGAATCTCTACATGGATTTTTGTGGCCTTTTTATCCAATGAATTATCTACAAGTTCGGCAATCAAAGCCTCAATTGAGATATTGACCAACTCGGAAGCATGGCCAACAAAATCGTCTCCGATATATTCACTCATAGTCGGTACTAGACCCGATACCATTTGAATTATACGCCTCCTGGTTAATGGAGCAATATGCACGAAAAGTACCCATTGCTGGTAAGGGCCATTCTCGACCGCTCACTTCCTGGAAAAATGAAAAACAAATCGTATTATTGCAGTCATATCGACCACCATTGCATTATTTTCGAATCGGATGAAGCTGGAGGAAAGGCGATTATTCCGACTGAAGTCGCAATAGAATGGATTGAAGCCTTCGAATCCGGCCTCGTCTACGATAATTATACCTCTAAAGAGCGAGTGAAGGAAATTGGGGCTTTGAGTGATTGGTCAAATTACTGCCACGGATTTACATCTCATCTCGATGCCATCGTCCGAGCCTATCAAACATCATCAATCTAAATTGGGGATGATACTAAAATATCGTAATGTTGTTTATTATTCGGATTTGGAATCTTTACTGCTCTTGGCAAGGAAGAACACAACTGGCAGCAAGGTCAGCCAAAACAGCGGAATCAGGAACGTGCTCATTGAG
>Ga0209603_1004906_pt1 | contig 10946 bp, 16 predicted proteins | sample COGITO_mtgs_1206_FD_184812 | JGI IMG/M metagenome (GOLD analysis project Ga0209603, IMG submission 184812) | Pelagic marine microbial communities from North Sea - COGITO_mtgs_120607 (SPAdes) (version 2) | ecosystem: Environmental > Aquatic > Marine > Epipelagic ... | reverse complement strand
GATCCTGCTCATAAGATAGCGATAGACCAAGCATATGCCCATCGCGTGGGTATAGTCCTGTAGTCTCCGAATCGAGTGCAATATAAGGGCTAGGAGCGTCGATAGCTGCTTGAAAGAAAGCGTTGGCTTCCTCTGTATCTTGAATACCCCAAGCGTTGTACTCGGTAATAACCGTATCTTCTATTTCGCCTTTGATGTATCCAATGATACTTGCTTTTGAATCTTCCCATGTTCTTTTAGCCTCTGGCTTGAAAGCAAGCATGGCAGGGTTAATGACAGGTAAGAACTTCTCTTCTACTTTCTTACCAGAATATTCTGTAACTGAATTAATGGGGGTGAAGTATTTAAGAGCATCACTTCCCACAAGTATTAGCCAGTCATATGCATCTACATCAATCTCGATGTCGCAGTCTCGTTTTAATACTTTTTTAAGAGTAGGGTCAGAGCAAAGCTGATATTGATCAAACTCAAACTCTCCATCAAACTCTTTCTTATAATTGGTTCTACTTTTCTTAGTTTCTACTAATGCAACTTTAGGCATATAATTTACTCTTTAGTTTCTGTACTGTTTGTAAGGGTAAAGCTCCTGGATCACGATCCTTGAGGCTCACATTTCTACTAGCTAAGCCTACTCGCTCAGCCATCTCTTGAACTTCTTTGGAGGCGTTCTGTCCTGCCTCATCTCCATCAAAGAATACAATTACTTCATCTACGCCTTGTATAGAAAGCATACGTAATTTATCCTCATTAATGTTCTTTGTGCCAAAGCAACAAATTGCATTATCCATTCCTTTATCATGCAAATTAATCATATCATAGATACCTTCTACTAGTACAACAGAACCTTGTATCGGCTCTACTACAGGGAATAGAGGCATCTTCGCACCCGCAGGCGAGATCATATACTTAGGCGTTCCACCTGTGGTATGACGACCATTGAATGCTACTATACGACCAGATATATCTCTTACAGGAAACACAATCCTACCGATATGATCAGCATCATGGTGTTGAAATGCTTCAAACTTCTTATATGTTTCAGGCTTAATGTCTCTCCAGTTGCCCACGTAAGGGACAATATTCCGAGGAAAAGACAAACCAACCGACTCAGACCTCTTAGCTTTAATAGTCTTTTTTAGTAGTTCTCGTCTAAGTTGTAGTTGATTTGCCTTTTCGCCGAAATGAGTAAAAAGGTTTCCTTTATGCCCACAGGAAAAGCACTGAAATACTCCAGTAATACGATCAATACGCATACTAGGATTTCTATCATCATGCTCAGGATTGAGACAGCGTACTAACGCATCTGCACCTTTGGGTATAAAATAAACATCTTTACTGGTTAATAGCTCTTCTACTGTCAACGTCCGATATCCTTAATGTTTTCTTTACTAATTACTTGATAAGCACCCTTGTTATAGGCAGGTGCTACTGTGAACGTTGCATCTTCTGTATAACTACGATCAGGAGCTGTACATGTACCTACACCACTATCTGCAGATTTATACTCTACAGTATCTCTACGATATGTACTGGAAACCTGCAAGGGTTCAAACTTGGGGGTGTAAGACTTAGACTTAGGCAAAGGCTTACGCTTTCTACCTGAAGCTGTGTGTCGTAAACTGCCGAATGTAAGTGCCATTTGCTTCTCTCCTCTTATTTATCCGTATATTATACGCAAAAGAAGCTAAGATGTCAAGAACTATTTTTAGATATCATCAATGTCTTCACCTGTTTTGTGTGAAGAATCTTCTCTTTCTTGGGGAGTGAGTGCAGACTCAGGGCCAATCTTCAAGCTGTCCCAGTCTACTTCTGATGTGAATGACTTCATAGAGGCTGATCGCATTTTTACACAGTTGAGTGTAATACAAGCATCTTCATGATCCCACGTTTCTAACGTGTAAGCGGCATCTGCCGCATCAAGGATACCTTTAGCGAATCTAGCTTCTCCACTAGCGTCTGTTTGATATGGGGAGAATACAGTGCAATCATATTCTTGAGCCATAGACTTCAATGCTTTACTTACTTCGATTTGTTCTGTCCAGTCATACTGCCCTCCACGAGAGGGTAGACTCGAGCGTTTTACCTGATTAATATAGTCAACAATAATGACACCAACATTCAGAGACTTAACTTTTTTGTCAAGCTCAGCACGAATCTTGGATAATGTCAAGGATGGTTCATATACTACGTCTAACTGCTGAGTCGGGAGAAGCTCGCAGTTATTCTTTAGCACACTATGTAACTTGTCAAAGTCACGATGTTCCCTATACTCCTTCAAACGTTCTTGTCCATCAACATAACGAGATGCCCACCATTCAGCTACTTTTTCCCACTCGGTAACATTTAAGTTCTGAGTACGCAAACGCGAAAAAGGGATTTCAGTAGCAATAGAACAACACCTCTGGAGGATAGAACGACTATCCATCTCAATAGTGAAATAGATAGCCGACTTACCTGAAGCATAAACATTGTTAGCAATGTTTGCACAAATAACAGATTTACCTGCACCACGTCGTCCACCGACCATAACCAAATCTCTAGGAGAGAACTGGATTTCATGATCGTACTCATCATTGAGTCCGAACTTCATGTATTTAGCTAAATCTTCTTCTGGCTCGAACAGGTCAATACGTTGCATACTTTCCTGTGGGTCTTCGAGATCTACCTTATCCTCAATGTCTAAGACAATTTGGTGAAGGTGGTTTACAGATTCCTGAGCATCCTCGAATGCTACAGAATTCTCAACATAATCTTCTAGCGAGTCCAGAATTTCTTTTTGAGTATATTCGTTCTTCAGATACTGAAGAAGCATATCAGGATCGGCATCGACCTCGACAGCTTCAATCGCAAAAAGTTTTTCACGAGTACCAGAGTCACGAATTTCATACTTCAAATCTTCAACTGTGGGCATTTTATGAAAAGTCTCGCAGTGCTTATCAATAATCTTATGCAGACTATGATACTCACTTGGCAAGTAATGCTTATGCGTAACACTCCAGGTCTGAAAGTCCTGTAGTGCGAGCACTTGCTTTATTAGAGCCGATGCGATATTCAATTAAAACCCTCCCAAGTTTAAAGATGCGGGTAGACCCCGAAGAGCCTACCCTTGATAATGCTAAGTTAGATTAAGCTGATGCTTTTTCTTTCTTAGCCGCGCCATCATAGTCAGAAGCAGTTAAGCCACGACGAGTTAGCATAGTCTTTACGCCACGAGCAGTTTTACCAATTGACTCAGCAATTGCTTCAACAGTCATGTCGCCGACTGACAAGTTAGCTAAAGGATCTTCTTTAGAAGCGCCTTTAGTAGTTTCTTGACGAGGAATCGCATCAATGTCGCCAGAACGCAACAGGCTCAGAGCCTTACCACGTACTGAATTTACTGAGCGACCTAGAGCTTCAGCGATAGCTTCTACGAAAGCACCGTCTTGGACGAGGCCTACGAAAGTCTGCTCTTCGCTTGGGCTATAAGTACGTACAGCTTCAACCTTAGGGGCTGGCTTAACGTGGCTAGTAAGTTCCATTGATAGGATTTTACCTTGAATAGACTTAGGAGAGAACGCGCCATCTTCGAAAAGACCTGCGATATCTGCATAAGTATATTGTCCGCTGTTATCAGCAACGAACGAAGCAAGGGTAGCTTCTTGAGCATCAGTAAACGCACGGCTTGCCGCTGCTGAAGCTAGTTCTACTTCAAAGCCCATTTTACGCAGTTTGCTAGAAACTGAACGGGTTGAAGTTTCCAAGTTACCTGCTGCTTCTGCAACGGTAGCTTGACTCACAGGTGATTCATCACCTACGAAAGTTGTAAGAGCGTCTGTACGCTCGTCTGTCCACTTAGGAAGTGCCATTATTTATTCTCCAATAAAATGTAATAGATTATCTATAATTTGAACGCCAGCATCTCTGGCTTTCTTAGTTTTTGCGGATTCTACTCCGCTTTCGTTTACCAAATGTGTTACGGTTTTTGTTAAACTTGATTTGGTTAAGTAACCGAGTTCTTCTAGTACAGCGTTTGCTTCTGCTTTAGTTTTAAAACTCTTTAGTTTACCACTAATGCAGACCACACCCTTTGTAGCTTGAACAGCGCGAGGCTGACTAAACCTAAAAGTAAAGGGTAGAAGGCTTACAAAATAGAACTCTTCTTCAATCCAAGAACACAAGTTAGTACTTGCCTTATCACCAAGTCCTGCGGAGCGGCACAAATCATAGTCTATTTCTTCAATATCTTTGCAGACCTTTGATAGCTTTTCCGAAGCAGTTTTGCCGATAAGCGGGATACTAAATGCTGGTAATAAGACATTTAGTGTCGCATCTTTTGAGTTCTGTAGCTCATCTAATAACTTTACAGCCAGACGATCTGATGAAAGTCCCTCCGATGCTTCTTCAAGTGTGAGAGTATAAAGTTCCTCTAGGGAGACAATACCTAACTTCTTGATAGAGGCAGGACCGAGTCCTTTAATCTTTAAGGTCTTGGCGAAGTGTTCGATGAGCTTCAGAGTTTTCTCTCCGCAGTGCGGATTTCTACAATACAAAAGGAAGTTGACATCTTCTAAGACTGAATCACAGCTAGGGCAATTACTTGGTGCTTCGATTAATGTCATGGTCTTCCCTTTGAAATTGAATAAGTATTATACGCATTTTTAAGATTATTGTCAAGAATTATTTTTTTCAAGGTAGCAATCAATCTATACGTCTTACAACGCGAGGTATGATTTCACCTGAACGTATAATTTCGACTTTACAACCGATCTCAAGATCGAGGTCGCGAATATACTGAATGTTGTGCAATGTGGCTCTAGATACTGTGGCTCCGCCTACCTCAACAGGATCTAAGATCGCTACTGGGCTTACAACACCGCTTTTACCTAGCTGCCACACTACATCAACAAGAGTGGTTTCAACACCCGACTTCTGTTCTTTTAGAGCAAAAGCACCACGAGGATGTTTAGAAGTATAACCCTTCTCTTCAAAATCACGACTATCTCTCAAACGGTATACAATACCATCTGTGGGATAATCTGTGTGATCGAAACTCGTAACTACATTCAAGCCCATAGAACGCAAAATACCCAATTCATTACTATAAGTAGGAACGGCATGAGGATAAGCATCATAAGCTACAAATACTAAAGGTCTAGTTTTGAACTCGTCTAGACCCGAAAGTCCTTTAAGTCCAAGCGACCCCGAAGCGAAGTTACGAGAGTTGGGGATACTACTTGGAGCTACGACCTCGCCAGTAATTTGCACAACTCCAGAGTAGAGGTCTTTAAAGCGACCTCTTCGATCAAGTTTGTTAGGTACTAGCTGAGCCATTTTATCAGTAATATCTCTACCTTGTAGGCCATCACCACGAGTTAAAGCTAACTCAAGGTTCCCATCTACGTACAGGAGAGATACTGCTGCTCCGTCTAACTTAGGGCTAGAAATACATTCATTAATATCTAAAGGAGCGTTGTCAATATCGAAACATTTCTGTAAGGAATACATTTGATACGTATGCGAAACTGCATCCGTAACTTGGTAGCCTACAGAGTTGTACTGATGTTTATCAGCTAAAAGGTCAAATTCCTCATCTGAAAGAATAGGAGTGCCTTCGTAGTATAGTTGACTTGCTCTATCTAAAAATTCTTGCATTTATTATTTCCCTAAATTTGAAAAGATATTATACGTAATTTTAAGGTTATTGTCAAGAATTATTTTACTTGTTGCTTACTTCTATTTGTATGCTGTGGTAAGGGTACTTTTCTAGATCATAGTAAGCGGTTGGAGGATTCGTAAGGCTGAATACTGTAGCATTATCTACTTTAAAATACTTACCCACCTCGCTGTGCCACCACTCAGGACTCTTCAACAAAATATGAGCATTTCTACCATCTGGTAATATAGCCTGTGCAGGTATTAAAGATATTAGAAAGAAGCCTTTCTTCAAGGTTACTCTTGCTAAGTCTTGTAGTACAGCATCAATATACTCAGGTTCTATATGCTCTAGTACATCTATACAAGCTACGAGCTCGCGAGGTGCGGGTACTTCGTCCTTTCCAGGTATTCCGGGATCATACTCTTTAACACCTAAACCTGTCAGGCCTTGTTTTAGATATCCCTTACCACAACCATAGTCTAATACATCTGTTAGGTTGTTTTCTTGGGCTATACGTAGCACGCTAGACGCACCGGCTATTTCTGCAGTGGTACCCCAAGAATCTTGCTCTTGATGCATCTGCTGTAGTTGTTTCTTATAATCAGCTGATATGGTTGTCATCGTATAAACCTTTGATAAGGTCTCCGAAACATTCTTCTACTAAAGTCTTTGACTCAGCTAAGGATAGTATTTCAACTAAACCTGCGAACATTTCTCGAGAGTTTGTTAAGTCTAGTGGCATAGCCACACCTTCTGGAGTAGGCTTCCACTCTTCATCAAAATCCATGTAGTATTTGCGTAAGTGCATATACTCAATACCTCTAAAGGTATTAATAGTAAGTCTTATCTGTATTTCTTTAACTTCATCATAGTGTATAACACGCGAGTAAGCCTCGGGTGCTTGATGCAAGTCCACTATCGTCTACCTTCATTCTTTAGTATGGACGATAGAGGTACTACACTCGACACATTAGACGGGCGTAGTAAACGATAAGAATCAGTATCCCAACAGAAAAACAGTAAAGTCTGTTCTGTCTCTTTCGCTCTATTCTTTTTTGTTTGAATGTAAGGCGTAGAAAAATCCAAAGTACATACGTTGTACTTCAGTTTGCGGGATTGTTCACTGCGGTAAGTAATAATCGCATCACCGTACTCATGTACGAGTTTTGCTAGTTCTTGTTTTTTCACTGTAACTCCTTTGTTAGTATTTCAGCAACAATTATTGTGAGTATACTTACTATTAGGTGCTTTTCGTGAATACAAAAATACCCCGCTAGGCTAACCTAGCAGGGTAGAATACTTAGCCTTCGTTAATCGCAGTGATTACTGTGGTGAAGTATTGAGATGCTTTACCAGTCAACTTGCCGATGATTTCCTCATCAACAGCCTGACCTGCATCATTAAGAGCTGCAATCAATGCTTCCGCGGCTGCTGCCTTGGATACACGAGTGCTACCTCCTGTAGAGCCTCCACTAGATTTAGCGGCAGGTGTTTTCTTAACATAAACGCCAGCTTTGGTTAAGATCATGCGAACACCGTTAGGTGACTCGTCTAATTCTTCTGCAATATCTTTTACAATCTCCATACTGGTCTCTGGAGTTGGTTGTGCTTCTTCATACAGGCTTACTGCCTGTGCTTTTTTATCGTCGTCCCAAGCCACTTTTCGTGTCCTCTTGTTAGGGTTTTTATTTCCTGGGCAGTTACCCAGAGCTTTAAGTTGTTGAGTATAAAATCGGTCTCCCAATTTGGTATTCTCCTAAATTTGAAAAGATATTATACGCAATTTTAAGGAAGTCGTCAAGAATTATTTTTTATAACCTTTCAATTCTTACCCCATACTGCCTCAAGTGTTCTAGCTTACACAATTCATATGCTGGTACGTAAGCACTGAAACCGCCTGCGCTCACATTGGAAAAGAAAGTATCTTCACTTTCAACCTTCTGTCGAATGTAAACCGCATATGCAGGGCATCCATACTTCTTCTCATAGTCAAACTGTGTCATACCTTTCTTGCTTGCCAGAAACTCAGGGGTAAGTCTGCTCTTTACTTCTACAGCCGAGTGGTATGTTGCCGACCACGCAATCTCCCCGTCTTTGTAGTCATCAGACATACAATCGTCAGGGTAGTAATGAGAGCCTAACTTCTCTTCTTTATTCGCAGGCCTCTGTGGCACGCCTACTCGATCAAGAAGATTTCTTACAAAACTAGGGCTTCTAAATAAGGATTTAGAAATCTCCGATACCGTCCCACCTTGCAAGTAACTCTCGCAAGCCTCCGCAATCTCAGCTTGAGACGCGGGTCGACCCCGTAGAGACTTCTTACGTTTGGCGGTATACTCTTTTTTGTCATGATACTCCTCGATAATCTTATTAAGCCTAGTAGTATTATAGGCTATGTTTAGAATGTCGCAGGCTTCTTTTTTAGTTATTGCTTTTGTTGTAGTTTGGGCTGAAGAACTGGGGTTTAGAAGTGCTATCACCCTTTCGATTGTCTTGTTTGATAAGTCCTCGTAGTCCTTCTTCTTTACTGTTCGTCTTGCCATACTCTAACTCCAATAGTAGTTCGCAATAGTGAATGATTTTCTTTATGTCTTCTGCACCGTTCTTAGAAGAATGACGAGTCGCATACTTTATTATGTTTCCTTCTATGTATCCTAAACCATTTGCGTGTATATACTCTAATGGTTGTATAGGTAGATCGTAATGCGAGCCACCTTCTTGCCGATCTAACGGTCTTTTTTCTTCTTCTGTTTCTTCCCACACTGGTAATTCTCCGCTTCCTGCTTTATTAACTAATCTTTTCGCCATGACAAAACTCTTGAATCATAGGGAACATGGGGTAAATCGCACAGGCACAAGCCCTAGCAATATCCATATGCTCCTTTTGAGTCCCTGGTGTAGTTCTTACATCAATATAATGAATCCAAGAACGTACTGTACCGTGCATATATAATCTAGTTTTTGTTAAACCTTCTGGCAATACTGCTCTTGCCTGTTCTTTTGCAATTCCGTTTTCTATAGCCCAGCTATATGCTGAGGTCGCTGAATCAAGAACTTTCTTCTGTTGTTGTACCCAATGTTGCTGTAGCAGTTCATCTTCAGTTTGTATACTATTCTGTCTGTTCTTAGTATCTTGTAGTCTGGCTTCTCGAAGCTCATAGGGATAGCCCATCTCTTTAGGGTCTGCATACCTTTGGCTAAATTCTTGAAACGCAAAACTACGGTGTCGTACTATCTGGTGAGCAATATCACGAGTAGTATTAATTTCTAGCGTAATACCTGCCATCTCGAAAGGCGACCAGTGTTTGTGCTTCATCAGATACTGTACTAGCTTATGAGAAGTCTTGTCATTATTCTGGTTACTAGGGTTTGATACTCTTGCCATATATGCAATATCTGCTATAAGATCTGGCGAAGAAGTTGAAACAAGTTCTACTTGTGGTTGGTTTGGTCTCATTGTCCTGAAATCCTGTTGTCATAGTCTGCTAACTCCTCATCCCACCAATGTGGTTTGTCTCTGTGTTTCCACTCAGCGAAGGTAGCTTTGTCTAGCATATAGAAGTTACGATATGCTTGTATAGGGTTGTCGTCATCTTTCAACTCCTCAGTCATAGCAAGAGCAAAGGTAGTGAACCCGTGGTCTTCAATATGTTGAGGGTCTGGAAGGTTGTTAATCATTGTGAGGCTTTTATGTGTACTGCCATAACGATAATGTGCCTCACTGCCAAGTGCGTTGGCGTAGCAGTGTGTCCAATAAAAGTTTTCCAACGAAGAACGCACCCATACACAAGATGGGTGGTTCTGCATTGTAGGAAGGTATGGAAAAAGACGATCTTCCATAGGTAATTCTTTTTGCTCTTTACGAGTTGTCTGAAGAACAGCATTCTCTTCTTTAGTAATAAGTCTAGGTACATATCCGAATAGATGATCTATCCAGAGGTTAGTACAGATAAGCTGAGCTGCTTCGAGAATCATCTTGTTGACGTGTTTGTCAACATGATATTCTGCACACTTGTCGAGATCTTGGTCAAGATAAAAAAGGTTAATGGTATTCTCCTAAAATTGAAATGATATTATACGCAATTTTAGGTGAAGTGTCAAGAACTATTTCTTTTTTCCATCTCTGCAATCCCAGTGTAAATCGTTTCCAAACTCTTCGAAGTAAAGCATTTCTGTTCCTGCCTTGTCATGTCCTTTACAATATATAGTTTTAAAAGCTACTTCTGCCATTTGAAACCATGTTTGAGTACACTTTAAACCTTCCTCCTTATCATACCAGTGGAAGAAAGGTTTCCATACAGGCTGTTTAAATCTACATACTTGAACTAAGGTGGACTCTCTAACCTTTTCTGGAAGTTCCAATGCTGCTCTTAGTCTCTGGCTACCACAAATGGGATACCAAAGGTCTGTTACTAAAAAAGGATTAACAAAACCACTCTCTTCTAAACTTTTAAGTAGTGGCTCGTTTAAGGTTATGTCTTTAAGTTTATCGTGGTTCTGATCTATCAACCACTGTAATGATCTGTAGTGCCACCTGTGCTCAGGCCAATCATCAATACACTGCTCCGCTACATGATCATCTAGTCTTGCGAATAAGGTCATATTACTTCTCTCTTGATACTTTTTGTACTTTTTCTACTGTACGCATTGCGCCCAGTCCTAACATACCCATCAACACTGGCATCATCTGTGACGTGTCAATCATAGGTATGGTCATGGCTACTTCTGCTACAGCCAGACCAAAGTTGGTCATAGGGATTAAAATAAAATTAGAAAGAAAACCTATACCACAAACCCAACCTATGAAAGGTCTCCAACCCGCTACAAACATAGACTTATGAGCAGCTTCAGCTTTATTAACTTCCATCTGTCCTTTCGCTAGTTCTTGTGCGTGTCTCTCTGCCATAGTTGACAGGTCGTGTGCAAGTTTATTTTTTACATCTTTATCTTCAATAAATTTATCTAATAGGGTTGTTGCTGGTCCGATTAAGCTAGCTAACATTTTCTAACCTCGTCATCAATCTTTCGGCTCTATTGCCGACTTGCCTATACCATCTGGAGTCTCTGCCTTCCACTGCTGCAGTAGCCCAGTCCTCGTTATCAATTGCTTTTCTCATATTTTTAAACTTACTAAGTCGAGGACGTCCAAGATTAAATAGCATATTTACTAGTATCTCCTGGACTTCCTCTGGGAAGTTGCCCCACATATCATATAAGATTCGGCACTCATCGACAGCTACAGCAAGGTCTGACTCAAATGCTTGCTTAACCCGGTCTTCAGCCACAACGGTTCCTACTTCCCAGCCAT
>Ga0209603_1004900_pt1 | contig 10958 bp, 4 predicted proteins | sample COGITO_mtgs_1206_FD_184812 | JGI IMG/M metagenome (GOLD analysis project Ga0209603, IMG submission 184812) | Pelagic marine microbial communities from North Sea - COGITO_mtgs_120607 (SPAdes) (version 2) | ecosystem: Environmental > Aquatic > Marine > Epipelagic ... | reverse complement strand
AGTTTTTTTGCCATGTTATCTTTATCCTAATGCTATCGCATATGCTATTGCTGTTGAATCGCTAAGTCCACTACCACCGCCTGCTAGCGTACCATTAATAGTACCTGATACAGTTAAGTCTCCATCTACGTTTGCCGCACCACTTAAATGCAGTTGATCAAATTTATTTGAAGTTGCACCCAAATCTGCTGTTGATTCTGTAGGGTGTATACCTGTATCAATTGTAAACGCTTTTTTTGCCATTAGCTATTCCTTTTATGTATTTATGTGTCTATTGAGGTTAATGAAATCTTATAAACTGTGCTTGATGTTGTTGCACTTGTAGCAAGGAGCCTCATTAAGCCGCCGCTAATGTCAGCGTCAAATGTTGCTAATGCAGCACTTCCAGTAAACATAGTACCGTATACTGTAACAAATGCATCTGTACCATCATGTATCATAAGTGCTTCTGTTACTTGGTATTCTGATCCTCTTGTAACTTGGATCATAAACTTCGCACTTCTATAAATTGTTGAACTTAGGGTTGCAACTGCGGTTTCAGTAGTTGTTGTTAGTGTACTAGTTACATAATCTCTATTAACAGACTGTAGTCTAATGTTACCTTCAACATCTAGTTTAGCAGTTGGATTAACTGTACCAATACCAATATCGCCACGCCCAGTGATAATCATCTTATCACTTGCTGTACCACTGTTTGTAGTTTCAAATATAAGGTTACTTGCCGCTTCGTCATTGTCACCAAAGTCAGTATCATTGACTGTTAGCATTTTGATACGTGCTTCGTTTGTTGAGTTGTTGGAGTCTTGGTCTTTAAACAGGATTGCTGGTCCACTTGGTGTAGCACCGTGATCACTGCGGTTTAATTCTAAACGTAGTATGTCAGTTACGCCAGTATTTGCAGCTAAACTTCCTGTGTACATGTGTAGTTTAGCACCTGGTGAAGCTGTACCAATACCAACATCACCACCATTTAAGTAACTGTCGCCAGCGGTATCAAGTACAACTGTATTTGTACTCTCTGACTTCATTCTCAGATAACCTTTGTCAAGGTTTACACCTGATGCGCCTCTGTTACCTAGTAATACTAATTCATGATCTACAGAGTTAACAATAAGATCAGCACCGTCACCTGTTATTGAAGCGGTGCCAGTTACGTCAATACCTGTGGACGTGGTGGAGAGTTTAGTATCTCCAGCACTACCATACTTTAGCGACACTCCGCCGTTGTTGGCACAATAGATGTAGGTTTGATTACCAGCACCGTTTCTGAAATACAGGTTTGAACCCTGAATATATGTTTGACCTGATCCTTTGATAATAGAGCCACTACTAAAAGAGTCATGGTAAATCTGCAAATCACTGCTATTACCAAACTGAGCTTTAATATCGTCTGCAAAGTCAAAGTTAGCACTTGTGCTACCGCCGTCCATTGTGACAGTACCAGTTACGTCTATACCATTGGTATTAGTTTCTAGTCTTTTATTACCGCTAAAGAACAACTCACATTGTGCTGAATTGGCTGTAAAGATGTTTACATCACTAGCATTTTTAACTTGAAACTCTTGTGCAAGTATTTTTAAATGTCCACTGCCAGTTTCTTTAATGTAAGTATGATTATCAGCACTGCTATGATAAATTTCCAAATCATTACTAGCACCAAATCTTAAACTTGCATCATCAGCAAAATCAAAGTTAGCACTCGAACTACCGCCTGCCATACTAACAGTGCCACCTACTGTAGCATTACTTGTAACACCAAGTGTACTACCCATTGTGGCTGCACCACTTACACTTAGTATATCGTCAATAGTAGTTGTACCGCCAGCACTATCAATAGTTAAGTTACCAGATGACGTATCAATTTCATTGTTGTCAGTCTGTCCAACTTTAACATTTCCAAATGCACCGCCAGTTGATGTAATCTCACCTGCACTAACTGCGCCAGAGGATTGTGTTACACTAAACGAACTACCAACAGTAAATGTTGTTCCGTTAAATGTAAGTGTTGAAGCATCTGCTATTTCTCCAGTTGCACCAACAGTTACAATACGGTTAGTTGTTAAGTCACTTACTTTAAGCGTACTAACTGTTGTTCCTGCGGCATCCAATGTACCAGCAATTGTTGTATTACCTGTCGCACTTGCAACTGTAAACTTATCTGTATTAACATCAAAGTCTCCACCAATACTACCTGTAGTAGTAACATCTAAACTAGAGCTTGCTGTTAGTGTAGTAAACGAACCTGCAGCGGCTGTTGTTTGACCAATATGTGTATCATTAATATCACCCATTGTAACACTAGTTCCACTAGCTTGAATACTTGCTGATCCTAAGTTAATTGTACTACCGCTTAGATACAAGTCACGCCACGCTGAGCCGGTTGCACCTAAATCATATGTAACATCTTGACTTGGTATTAAATGACTGTCAATGTCTGCATTAACTGTAACAGTATCTGTTGCGGCATTACCAATATCAACGTTACCATTTAATACTGTGTTGCCGCCAACTGTTAAGTTACCAGTTGTTGCTGTGTGTCCTGTTGTATTAGCAACTGTAAACACACCGTCCATGTCAATGCCGCCATCTAAACTTGCAAGTCCTGCAACGTTAAGTGTACCTGCTGTAGTGACATTACCTGTTGAGTTTGCTACAACAAATGCTGTACTGTCTACAGTAATGCCGTTATTGGCTTCTACTGTACCAGCAAATGTTGCTGTACTTGACACACCCAAAGTTCCTGTTATACTAGTGTTATCAGTAATATTAGTTGTACCGCCGGTACTATTAATTGTTAAGTTACCCGAACTTGTATCAATAGTGTTAGCATTCGTAAATCCAACTCTTACATTTTGTGCGATAAGATGTTTAAACTTTGCTCCGCCGTAATCTGCCAATGTATGTGGGCCTGCACCAGCTGGATCATATGCATTTGTTCCACTAGAATCTGGAATAAATGTGAAGTCATAATCTGTGTCATCAAATCCAAAGAACCCAATTTTAGCGTTTGTCCCATCATGCCAACGGAAAGCAATACCTCTATCTAAATTATCATCTGCTGATGGAGGAGTTGCTCCTCCTAAGTTAAGAACAGGATCACTTAGTGTTTGTGTGCTTGTACTTGTAGTAGTACCTTGAACTGTTAAGTTACCAGTAATAACCACATTGCCGTTTCCATCTACTGCAACTTCATCATGATTAGTAATGCCCAAAGATGTTAAATCAATTGCAGAAATTGTTTGGGTATATTTGTGTGTAGTTACTAAGTCTCCATTACTTGGTGCAGTTGCAAAAACTAAAGATCCAGTTGCTGGTGTAAATGTATAATCTCCACCATCGTCAACTAGTACACCATTTACATACACACTTACTGTTGTAAACCCAGCACCTAATGCAAATGTATTTTGTGACCCTGTGCCAGTAAATGTTTGTTCTTGATATGCAACACCTGCGGTAGGGTTTTCAATTCTAATAGCGCCTGTTCCAGAGTCTATATCAATATCAATACCATTGCCACTTACGAATGTAACCGAATCGTTATTTCCACTTACACTATATGTGCCAGTATCGCTCCATGTGTATCCACTATCTGTATCAGATACAATAAAACTCTTGACAATATCTTGTCCACTACCTGGGTCATTGTTTTGACTTGTGTTTGTAACTCTAATTGCTTTACTAGATGTATCAATATCAATATCAATACCTGCACCACTTACAATTTCAAAACTATCAGTATTACTACTAGCGTTAGCCGTTCCAGTAGCACTCCAAGTATATCCGCTATCTGTATCAACTACTTCAAAGCTCTTAAATATATTTTGTACACTGCCTCTATCAGTGTTATCTACTAGCATTGCGCCTGAACTTAAATCAATATCTAAGTCAATACCTGTACCACTTACAAATGTAAATGTATCTGTATTATTTGCTGCGGCAAAACTACCAGTTTGCGCCCAACTATATCCACTATTTGTATCTGTAACAGCAAGAGTTCCAAAAATAAGTTGGCTACTACCTTTATCAGTATTTTCAAATGTTATTGTATCGGTTGAGGAATTAGTTGATATACTTAATCCAGTTCCAGTAACACCAAGTGCTAGTGCATCAATATTATTATCAGCAATAATATCACTTTGACCTGCAACTGTAATAGTTTTAAACGCATAATTTTCTGCAACTGTAAAATCAACTGATGTAGAACTTTGTGTTAACATGTGTCCATATGTGTCAAATGTTGCACCACTTATAAACGTATTTGCTATATTAGTTACATCACTGATACTACTGGTATCAGCGTGTGCAATTGTAAGTGTGTCTGTTCCTGCTGTACCAGCAATAACAATACCGTCTGTACTATCTAATTGTGCCGCACTAATTGTTAGTGTGTCAGTGTTTGACTCTGCTACTAAACTTGTTCCACCAGCTACAACTGTTTTAAATGCATAGTTAGCTGAAACATTAAAGTTTATAGCACTAGTAGCAAAACTAGTTACGTGTCCTTGTGCATCTACTGTTTGTGCATCTACAAATGTATTTTCTGAACTAGTGGTAGTTTGATCTGCACCGCTAACACTGTGTTCAATTCTAATTGCTTTACTAGTAGCATCTACATCAATATCAAGTGCAGTACCACTAACAAATTTTACAGTGTCACTATTAGTTGATACACTAATACTTCCAGTATCTGTCCATGAGTATCCAGAATCAGTATCACTAACTGTGAGTGTTTTAATAATATTTTGTGAACTACCTAGATCGGTATTGGTAATTCTTATTCCATCATTAGTAGTATCTGCATCTAAGTCAATACCAGTGCCGCTAGCAAATGTTACTGTATCACTATTGCTATCTGCAACAATATTGCCTGTTGCGGCCCAAGTAAACCCGCCAGTATTATCAGTAACTGCTATAGTTTTAAAGATATTCTGTAAACTGCCACGATCAGCATTTCCAATTCTAATTGCACCATTTGTAGTATCAACATCTAAATCAATACCTGTATCTTGTACAATAGTAAGTAAATCAGTATTTCCACTTACACTATATGTTCCAGTTTCAGCAAACGTAAACCCACTACTACTATCCACGACTTCAATACTTTTAATAATATCTTGTGAACTACCTTTGTCAGTATTTTCAAAAGTAAATCCACCGTTTGTAGTATCAATGTCAATATCCATTCCTGTTAAAGGAATAAGTGTAATTGTATCAGTGTTTGAGTTTGCGCTGAAAGTACCAGTCTCGCTCATACTGAACCCAGTTGTTGTATTTTGTACAACAATGTTACCAATAATAAGTTGACTACTACCTTTGTCTGTGTTAGTCCAACGTATTGCGTTACTTGCGGCATCTACATCAATGTCAATTGCATCGCCTGAAACATATGTTGCTGTATCACTTGTTTGGCCTGCTCCAACATTGCCTGTTGCGGCCCAAGTATATCCACTATCGGTATCACTTACTGTAAGTGTGCCAAAATCATTATTAAAAATAACGTTACTATATGTTGGAGTTACTGTCTGTACGTGGCCGTTTCCATCAAATGTCATAGCAAGTGCAGCCATGAATTGGTTAGTATTATTAGATGATGAAATATCTGCAACATTACTTGTATCAGTATGCGATACTCGTATAGCGTATCCAGTTGTATCAACATCTAAATCAATTGAATTACCGCTAACAAACGTAATTGTCCCTGTGTTACTTGGTGCAATTGCTGAACCGGTTTCTGAATAGTTAAAAGATGCATCAGTATCAGTAACTGCAAATGTTTTAAACGCATAGTTGTCACTACCAGTTAAATCATCAGTAGTTAGAAGTCTCAGTGCATCATAATATGGAGCATTATTGAATACCCATTTGTCACTATTGTAAAGTAGTGTTGCATTACCATCTGACCCTAGGTCAACTTGTAACCCACTATTATTGGCAGCAGCTTTGTTAATACTTCCGTCTGCAACAGTAATTGTTTTATCATCAACTACTAATTCTGTACTATTAATAATTGTTTGTGTTCCGTCAACTTGCAAGTCACCACTAATAACAACAGTACCACCTAAGTTAATTTGGTTTGCAAGGTTACCCATTGAGGCACCGTGTACTGTACAGTAGTAATTTAAACTAACAGGAGCATCTGATGGTACAACAAATGTTACTGTTGCTCCAGAGTTGCCAGCAGTTCCGCTTGTTGTTACACCTGTAGTATATTCAGTAGTGCCGCCGTCAGCTGAAAAGCGAAGCGGGTGTCCAACATTTGAACTATCACTTACGTCAAATACATATGTGTTTCCACGATACAACTGTATTACTGGATTTCCAGTACTTGCCGTTCCTGCTGTTGTATTTTCTAAGAAATACACATTTCCAGAGCCGCCACCGTATTGTGTACCAGTTGAAACGGTAACTGTGTAATTTACTGTACTTGCACTAATTGCTGTAGGATCAAGTGTAAACAAGTTAGGACCAATTAAGTCGTTTGTAATTGTTAAGTCATTACCAATAGTTACATCATTTGGTAAGCCAACAGTAATTGCTTGACCAGATGCGGTGGTTTCTATTTCGTTCGTTGTGCCGTTAATTGCTAATATTTGTGTTGAACTTACAACGCTACCTGTGCCAGTATCACCACTTGTATTAATAGTAACTGCGCCACTTTGCGTATCAACATAATTTTTAGTTGCGGCGTCTTGTGCTGCTGTTGGATCTGTAACATTAACAATTTTGTTATTGCCCATATCCAGTTCGCCTTGCAGTGTTACATTACCACTACTGTCAACTGTAATTAAATCATGGTTTGCAATACCAAGTAGTTCTAAACCAACAAGGTCAGCGTCGCCTGTAAGTAATACTTCGATTGTATCACTTGATGAAGGTGTTGCCAGGAATGTAATATCGCCAGTAGCACTGTTGTATGTAAAGTCGTCTGTTAAACGCAATAACACACCATTTAAAAACACAAGTATTTTTGCAACACCTGGTGCATTCGTACTGAATACAGTAGTAGTTCCATCACCTGCAAACTGTCTTAGTGTAAACGCACTTTGTACACCACCACTAGTAGCACTTTGCCAAGTTGTTCCATTATAAACAAGTAAGTCTAGTGCAGTTCCACTGTCATACCAAAGATCCCCCAAATCAGGGGTTGTTGGTGCGGTAGATTGATATGCAACTGGTCTATCAAAATTTAGTTGTCCAAGTCCGTCTGTTTTTAAATAATGTGTTGCTGTTCCATCCAATGATGGAAATCTATATCCGCCGCCAATTAAAAATCCGCCGCTAGTATATGAACTATAGCCACCACCTGTACCATCAATTGCTGTAGTTAGGGCTTGGTCACTATATAAATCTACATTAGTTGTGTCAATAACATCAACATAAAAATCTACACCATTAAGTTGTGTTGTTCCTTCAACATCTCTAAATGTAACTAAATCACCATCCGTCAAATCATGAGCTGTTGATGTAGTTACACGTAGTGGATTGTTTAGTGCGATTGCACTAACTGCATCTTGTGGAGCGACTTGTAACCCTTGAAAATAAGGATCATCTGTAGGACGTACACCTTGACCAATGGACAAATCATTACCTACAGTACCGTTACCATCAATTGTAGCATCTGTTACAACGGCTGTAAGTGCACTAGCAGTTGTTGATCCTAAGTTTTGGTCTAAATCTGTTAGTACTTGATGCAAATTATTTGCAGTAGTGTTTACAAATCCACTTGTGTCTACTTCGACTGTATCTTCGTTAACTACTAAAGCGCCAGCGTTGACTGACAAGCCTGACAAAGATGCGCTAGTTGATAACCAACTCCTTGTGCCTGTACTTGTACTTGCAAGCAAACTGTTTGTGGATGCTGGAAAGCCAGCATCTGGTTCTGCATTTTTTAAATCTAAAAAGCTATAACGACTACTATCTAAATTAGTGCCTACAACTTTTTTAACTCTGCCGCTTAGTAATTCTGTTTTACGCATCTAAAGACTCCAAAACACTTAGTGTTATTTTAAAGGTGCTATTTGCACTTGCTACTGCTTTGACACTGTTGCCAGATTTAATAATAAGTTTACCAGTAAGTAAACTAGCTGCATCGGCTTCAGGGATAACAAAGTTTTTAATTAACTCAGTCTCTGTTGAAGTGCCAGTGTCGAAGTGACTGAATGATATATCTTCAGTACTTGTTGCCGCTACATTTGCAGCTTGTGCCATTAGCACAATTCCAGTGTATCCAGTTGGTGCTGTATAAACTACTGTGTTTGTATTTGTAACATCATATGTTACTGTATTAAAAACGTTTAATGCCATGTTTAACTCTCAATTGCTAGGATGTATGGGGTAAGAACGGCAAACAATGATCTATCAAAAGTTGTACCTTCAATGATACCTGCACTAGCGTTAATTAATAATTCACCACCAATTCTAAAATCACCAAGTTGGTCAGTACTTGTAAAAAATACTTGTCCTTGACCATCTGCGTCTTCAATGACTTCATTTGCTTGTATCGGTACACCACCATTTTCAGGAAGTGCACTAGTAAAGTTATTTCCGCTACCTACATATTCAAATGTAATAGAACTTGCTTGAATTAAACTTCTTTCGTAAAAGTTTACTCCAGCGCCACTTGCAAGGTCAACATCAAATGTCTCTAATATAGTAACATCACTTGCCCCTGCATTTAATGCAGTACTTGCATTTACAGTATAATATCTTGTATCACCGTCAAATTTAATAGCGTCACCATATTTTGGTCGAGTAGTTAAACTACCAACGGTTACTGTATTAGCTGTACTAACAATATTTGTTGTTGTTGATCCAGTATATAAACTTGCACTTTTGCCAGTTGCACGTAAACCAAATGTTCCAAAACTTGCATTACTGTTGGTAAGTGAACATTGTCCGCCGCTTTCACATAAAATTCCATCTTGACATGCAACTGTGAAAATACTAACTAATTGTGCGTAACCTCTGTTTAAAATATGTACACCTGTTCCACCTAAATTAATTTGTGTAAAAGCGTCACTAACCATACTGCGTGTTCCAGATGCACGACTGCCATCAATTTTCATACCAACGCCGTCAGATGTAATACTTGAACAGTTTTGTACATATGGGGATGTGGTGATTGAACCTGCTCCAGCTGTAGGGAAAGCAACAGCGGCGGCGCCGTTTGTGTGTCCTCTAAACGTTACTCCGCTTATGTAGGTTGCATTATTTAAATGTAAAATGTCACTAGTAGCATTTGATGGTCTAATTGTTGTGCTTCTTAAATTATCGCCAATAATTGTAACACCAGCTGGTATTTCTAATGGATTATTGGTAATTGTATGATCGCCTGATTTTAAAAAAATTGTATCGCCACTAGACGCAACTGTCATTGCTTCATTTAATGTAGCAAAAGCGCCAGCAATTGTTGTACCATCTCTGTCATCATCGCCATCTTCTTTTACATAAAATACATTTGCGGCAGTATCAGGTCTTCCGACTTCGACAATTGATTGTCCTCCGCCACTTGCAGTATCATCTTGTTTGAAAAACATAACACCATCATGAGTGTTAATTGCGACTTCGCCTAAATCAAGTTGTGCTGTAGTAGGCACACGGCTAGGGACCGCACTTCTACGTAGTTTTATCGTCGACATATGTCTCACCTTCTAACATTGGCTATTAAGCCTGGTATTAAGAGTTATATAACCCTTTTCAACTACTACTATTTATGTTAGAAAGTTCCACCGTCAATTAGTCCTACAAACTCCCCTGCTTCGATATTTTCATTACCAGCAGTCCAACGATCGTTTGTTTCGTCCCAGATGAAGGATACAGTTGATTCTGATCCACGATTAACTTCAATACCTGCATCTTCAGTTGGAGGTGAAAGATTGGACATATCAGCATTGAGTGTAATAATATTATCGCCAATATTTAACGTAGTAGTATTAATATATGTCGTAGTACCACTAACTGTTAAGTTTCCAGTAATGGTTGCATCTCTAGTAACAGTTAAGTCTTGTCCAACAGTTAAGTCAACACCAACTCCAAGATCATTAGTAATAGTTGCATCATTACCAACATTTAAGTCTGTACCAACTGTGAAAGATGTAACAGTTGAGCCACTAGACCCAATAGTAAATGTGCCGCCAGTTGAACCGTCTGTTGTAATTGTTAAGTCATTACCAATAGTTACATCATTTGGCAATCCAATTGTAAGTGATTGACCAGATGCAGTAGTTTCTACTTCGTTGGCAGTTCCAAGTAAGCTAAATGTTTCTGTATTTAAATTAATACTACTTGCTGTTGTACCGTCTGTAAAGTTAAGATCAACATTTCCAAGACTGTTATCAACATATGCTTTAATACTTTGTTGTGTAGCTAATGCAACTGCACTATCACTAAGCATGTCATCTTCATCTAATACACGGTCAACTGTAGTTGTTCCTGCCGCAGTACCTATTTGAAGTGCTAATACTTCGATACGGTTAACACCAGTAGAGCTATTAACTACTAGTAGATCATTTGCACCATCAGTAATGTTTAGAGAAACAACTTGATTTCCTGGTACTCTTAATTCATTTTCTGTACTAGCACCAAGAAATTGTACGCTTTCAGTTATAAACAAATCACGCCATGCTTTTGTTGCTGTTCCTAAATCATATGTATCGTTTGCATCTGGTACTATATTACTGTTTATTTCACCACTTAATGTAATATTATCAGTATCAGCATCACCAATAGTAATATTTCCGCCTAATGTAAGGTTACCAGTAATTTCAGTGTTACCACTTAGTACACCTACTTTAAATGTTTCACTGCCACTGGCACCAATCATAAAGTTAGCACCGTCAAAGCGGAAGTTACTGTCGCCTTCCAGTCTACCTGCTGTACCAGCAATAACAATTTCATTGTCTGTTAGATCTGAAACAGTTGCAGTGTCTAGTGTTGCATTACCAGTATCCAATGTACCA
>Ga0209603_1004899_pt1 | contig 10961 bp, 8 predicted proteins | sample COGITO_mtgs_1206_FD_184812 | JGI IMG/M metagenome (GOLD analysis project Ga0209603, IMG submission 184812) | Pelagic marine microbial communities from North Sea - COGITO_mtgs_120607 (SPAdes) (version 2) | ecosystem: Environmental > Aquatic > Marine > Epipelagic ... | reverse complement strand
GGAAAGGGCTACTGTAAAGATCATCTGCTCAATTCCCCTGGAAACTTTACCGCTTCCAAGCTCGCTTGGGTCATTGAGAATGAACCGGAACTCTATCAAAAAGCCTATAAACTCATGTTGCCGGGAGATTTTCTTGCAGCCAAACTATCAGGAATCCCTCAGACCACCATTACTGGTTTGTCTGAAGGTATTTTTTGGGATTTTAAAAACGATCAAGCTTCTCAAGCCCTTTTTGACCACTACAAAATCGATCAAAGTTTGGTGCCCGAAGTGGTTGACAATTTCACTGTTCAAGCCACGGTATCCAATGCAGGGGCTCAAGCCACTGGCCTAAAAGAAGGAACTCCCATCACCTACAGAGCGGGAGACCAACCCAACAACGCCTATACCCTAGGCGCCCGAAAAGCCGGAGATGTGGTAGCAACCGGAGGAACCTCTGGTGTTGTCTATGCCCTTACCGATCAATTGTCAGGCAATGAATTGACCAAGGTCAATACCTTTGCCCATGTCAACTATCAACCCCAACAAAAAATGTTTGGCAAACTCCTCAACCTCAATGGTGCGGGGATACAATACCGCTGGTTACATCAATTGATGGGTGAAGTGGGTTATGAAAAACTAAATGAAATGGCACAACAAGCACCCATCGGAAGCAATGGACTGCAAGTTTTCCCTTTTGGAAATGGAGCCGAGCGAATGCTCGATAACAAGATCGTCAATGGACACATCAGCAACATCAATTTCAATATTCACGACAACAATCACATGGTCAGGGCCACCTTGGAAGGGATTGCTTTTGCCATGATCTATGGGATAGAAATTTTAAAGAATGACGGAGTGGATATCGAAAATCTCAAAGTGGGAAATGACAATCTGTTTCTATCCGACGTATTCTCCAAAACCATTGCAGACACCTTGGGCATATCCATTCAAATGCTTGAAGCTACCGGAGCTGAAGGTGCCGCCAAAGCCAGTATTTCTAATCCCCATCAGACACAAAACAACGACAATATCAATATTACCAAAACCATAAAGCCTAATCCTAAACTTCAAGTCGAAAGCATTGCTTCGTTTGAAAAATGGAAAACACAACTACTCAATAACATCATTTAAAATGGAAAACAATTATTTCAAAAACATTCAGAAGATAAAATTCGAAGGGAAGGAATCCGACAACCCTTTGGCCTATAAATACTACAATCCGGATCAACAAGTAATGGGCAAATCCATGCGGGAGCATTTTAAATTTGCCATGGCCTATTGGCACAGTATGAACGACAATGGTGCCGATCCCTTTGGAAGGATTACGAATCTCTATCCTTGGAATCAAGAAACAGACGTTTTGCAACAGGCAAAAAATCGTGCGGATGCTGCTTTTGAATTCTTACAAAAAATGGGCTTTGACTACTTTTGCTTCCACGACATTGATCTGATTGCCGAGGGAGCATCCTTGGCCGAAACGGAAAAAAGAGTTGCTCAGATTACATCTTATATCAAAGAGAAACAGCAACAAAGTGGTATTAAGGTACTTTGGGGAACGGCCAACTGTTTCTCCAATCCTGTTTACATGAACGGTGCCATCACCAATCCCGATTTCAGGGTAGCCTCTAGGGCTGCAGCCCAGATCAAAATTGCTTTTGATGCCTCCATGGAACTTGGTGCAGAAAACTATGTTTTCTGGGGTGGTAGAGAGGGCTATTTATCCCTACTGAATACCGATATGAAACGTGAGTTGGATCATCTTGGAATGTTTTTTAATAAAATGGTGGACTATGCCAAAGAGCAGGGATTCAAAGGCAATTTCTTTATTGAGCCCAAACCCGCCGAACCTACCAAACATCAGTATGATTTTGATAGTGCTACCGTTATTGGTTTTTTAAATCAATTTGGCTTACAAGATCATTTTAAATTAAATATAGAGGTCAATCACGCTACCTTGGCACAACACACTTTCGAACACGAATTGCAAGTGGCAGCTAATGCCGGTATGTTGGGAAGCATTGACGCCAATCGTGGAGACAATCAAAATGGATGGGACACCGATCAATTTTCCATCAATCTATACGAAACCATTGAGGCCATGTTGGTTTTCCTAAAATCCGGTGGTCTTCAAGGAGGAGGGATCAACTTTGATGCAAAAGTGAGAAGAAACTCTACCGATTTGGAAGATCTCTTTATCGCACACATTCAGGGTGCAGACACCTTTTCCAGAGGACTTTTGGCCGCAGAACACATTTTGACCAATACTGCCTATACCGACATGCTCCAACAACGCTATCAATCCTATGATACTGGTCAGGGGAAAGCTTTTGAAAAAGGAGAACTCTCCGTCGCATCCCTCTATAAAATAGGCATAAACCAGGGAGATATTCCCCACAGCAGCGCTAAGCAAGAGCTATATGAAAGCATCTTGGCCAATAGTTTTTAGAGCCCATTAAAAGAATATTTATAAATTGTAATACGAACGATAAACCAAATAATATGAATAACGACAAAAGACTTTTTTACGGTAGTTGTTTTGCTTTGATCACCACGGCATTTTCTTTCAGTATCCGCGCAGGAATTCTACCCCAATTGGGAGACGCCTTTCAGCTTTCGGGTCAACAACTAGGATTCATCAATTCGATGTGGTTTTTAGGTTTTCCCATCTCCATGGTTTTGGGAGGATTATTCTACCATCAATTGGGACCCAAAAGAATCATGCAGTTTGCCTTTTTGACCCATACATTGGGAATCATTTTAACGATTTACTCAGGAGGCTACACAGGCTTGTTGATCTCTACCCTTTTGATAGGAATAGGAAATGGATGTACCGAAGCGGCCTGTAATCCGATGATCGCCGATGCCTATGAAGGCAAAACAATGAATACACTATTGAACCGCTTTCATATGTGGTTTCCAGGGGGAATAGTAGTGGGAAGTTTGGTATCAAAATTCATGACGGATCTGGATATGGGATGGCAAGCCCAGATATGGATCATAATGATTCCTACACTGATTTACTTCTACCTTTTTTATGGACAAGCATTTCCCAAACCCAAACTGGAAGCGATCAGTTCAGTGGGAGAAAATCTCAAGGCGATGGCCACGCCCTTGTACATCTTTATGTTGGTTTGTATGGCCTTTACTGCCATTTCAGAATTTGGCCCACAACAGTGGACCACGCTGATCTTGAGCAGTAGCGGAGCACAGCCGATGGTAATTTTAGCCCTGATTACGGGTTTGATGGCCGTAGGGAGATACTTTGGAGGAGATATGGTTCACAAATACGATCAAACAGGCGTTCTATTGGGCTCAGCGATATTGACAGCGATAGGAATATTTTTATTCAGTACACAGACAGGAGCGATGACCTATGTAGCGGCGGTATTTTTCGCATTAGGAGTTTGTTATTTCTGGCCCAATATGATAGGTTTTATCGCTGAAAAAATTCCATTAAGTGGTGCACTGGGAATGTCGATCATTGGAGCGATGGGGATGTTTTCCACATCGATATTCCAACCCATTATTGGAGGGTGGATAGATTCATCCACGGTGCAAATGGAAGCAGAAGGCCTGAGAGGAACGGCACTGGAGTTGGCCTCGGGACAGGCAACCCTTACCACGATGATCAGCTTTCCGGGGATTTTGATTGTTTTGTTTACGATTCTCTATTTTTGGCAAAAGAAATTAAAAACCGTTTAGTAATATAATTTCAAACAAATGGGAAAGTGCAAAGCTTTCCCTTTTTTATACTTTACCCAATAACATTCAGATTATGAAACACCTTTTTTTATTATTAACGACTTTGCCATTATTGGCTCAAGAAAATATAAAGCCTGAAATGACCGAATTATGGGAGCCGGTTCCCGAAGTCATCAATCCAGGTAATCATACCACCCCGCCCAGTGATGCCATCGTTCTTTTTGATGGTAGTGATCTTTCTCAATGGATCAAATCTGGGACAGATGAACAGGCTCATTGGGAAATTAACTCCGATGGTTCAATGACTGTAAAACAAAAAGGAGGAATTGAAACCAAGGAAGAATTTGGATCTGTTCAGCTTCATATCGAATGGAGGACTCCCGAGGAGGTAAAAGGGGATGGACAAGGAAGAGGCAACAGTGGTGTCTTTTTTCAAAAGGTTTATGAAGTCCAAGTTTTGGACAGCTATAACAACCGCACTTATTCCAATGGTCAAGCCGCTTCTATATACAAGCAGTCCATTCCATTGGTCAATGCCACCAGACCCCCTGGAGTATGGCAAAGCTATGATATCATTTTCAACGAACCCCAATACGATCAAGAAGGCAACCGACTTAAAAAAGGATCACTCACGGTTTTTCACAATGGCGTTTTGGTACAAAACAATGTTGAAATTCAGGGAACTACGGTCTATAGAGGACAACCCCAGCTCAGGGACATCAAAACGCCCAAAAGGCTTTATTTGCAAGACCACGGCAATCCCGTTTCTTACAGAAATATTTGGTTAAGGAAACTTTAATTTATTATGCTTTTTGACAGCTTGAAAAATAATCGACTTTTGGTCGCAACAGCCCTTTTCTTGATGCTATATTTCCATTCCTGTGCTCAGGACAAAGGGTCGTTTCAAAAAGATCAAGCGGAGGTTTTATTGGAAGAAATGGAGCAAAACGAGGACTTTTTTGATGCTTTGAGGTTGAGATCGGATTTGAATCTTGGGGCTAACAAAAGAATTTTATACACGACCATAGACGATATTAAAGCTTTTGATCAGAACTACAAAGGGACTGAGATGTCATTAGAATATGTAATCAGAGACCGTTTGCATACCGCCATTTTTCTCAACCAAAAAAAGAATCAACTTCAATCCATGGACGGCTCGGAATTTGGTTTGTCTCAGAAACTTTCTGCTGTTGAGTTGACCAATGAATTGGTTTCGTTCATCGGTAGAATGTATTATGGGGCTGATGAAGTAAAGGCCTTAGCCCAATAATCCACTAAAAATATATTTCATTTCTGTGGCAATTTCAAGGGAGCGTTTGTCGTACATTATAGCTTCATTTGCGATATTGTCAAAAGCTTTTGGATCCTCATAAGGAAGCGAAATTCGTTTTTCTGCGCCAGAAATGAAGGGACATTTTTCGTCGGCATGGGTACAGCTCATTACTGCTGCAAAATGGGTTTTCGGATTGGGTGTATCATCATAAATTTTTGAAAACAAAATCAAGGGTAATTTGCCCTCACTGTAATTCACCTTGTAGTGGGGGTTCTCTCCCCCAGGACTGTTTACCTCAAAACCCATACGCTTAATAGAAGCGATCGTTCGCTCATTGCAAGATGTAACCTCAATTCCCCCCGAAAAAGAATTAATATTGAGTCCATAAAAATCTGCCATTACCTTGGCCCAAAATTGAGAAAGTTGACTTCTGCGTGAATTATGGGTGCAGATAAAGTTCAAATTGATCTGACTTTTTTGTTTGATTTTTTGGGATATATAATCCTGTAGGGGTTTAAGCAAATCTTCGCGGTGATTTTCGATTTTGGAACTGTCTAATTGATTGATGAGTCGGATGGTATTATCCATATAAGAGTAAATATATGGTTTTGAAATTAAAAAAAAATGACAAACTCATTAAATAGTTCGATCGATTATCGTAGTAGCAATCACTAATTAACTTTAACTTTAAAAGCAAACAAATTATTGCTAAGTTTCTAGAATATTTAATTAGTTTTGGGCCAAACTAAACAACTATGAAGTATTTCAAAAAAAATTATTATTTACTTACTATAATAATGTGTGCCAACACATTATTTTCCCAAACCAGTCTCTCTGGAACGGTTGTTGATCAAAATGGTCAACCTATACCTGGCGTTACTATTTTAGATGAAAACAACGAAACCAATGGAACGGTTACCGATTTCGATGGTAACTTCTCTATCACAGTGCCTTCTGATGGCGAACTAAATGTGAGTTTTATTGGGTTTAAATCCCAAACCATTGCGGTCTCTGGGCAAACCAATTTGAATATTGTCCTTGAAGAGTCTGTATCGGCATTGGATGAGGTTGTCATTACGGGATATGGCTCACAAGTTAAAAAGAGTGATGTGACTGGTTCCATCTCTTCTATAAGTTCTGAGGACTTTGAAAGCCAACCCCTTATTAGGGTTGATCAAGCCCTTCAAGCGAGAGCAGCAGGAGTAGCTGTTACACAAACCAGTGGTGCTCCAGGGGCGGGATACAAAATTAGAATCCGTGGTGCAAACTCCATTACTGGAAACAACAACCCGCTATATGTTGTAGATGGTCTTGTAGTAGGAAATATCAATAACATCAACGCCAGCGACATCAGTTCGATGGAAGTCTTAAAAGATGCATCCGCAACTGCTATTTATGGAAGTAGGGGAGCCAATGGGGTTGTTTTGATTAGCACAAAATCCGGATCCAAAGGAAAAGCTAAAATTCAAGTAGATTCCTTTTTTGGTACTTCACAGGTAGTGCAGCATATTCCTGTTATGACTCCTGTTGAATTTGCTGAGGGGGTAAATTTAAGGGATGAATTACCCGGAAAACCAGCCACTATTAGTGCTGATAGAATTAATGAATTAAGAGCTGGTGGAGGTGCCAACTGGCAAGACTATTTCTTCAGAAGCGCACCCTTCTCTAATATTGTTATTTCCGCTAGCGGTGGATCTGATGATATAGATTATTATATTTCTGCAAATACATATAAAGCAAAGGCTACAGTTATTAATCAGGATTTTAACCGTTTGAATTTAAGAGCGAACATCAACGCCCAATTGAACGATAAACTCAAAGTGGGAATCAACAACTTTGTAAGTCGTTCTGAGAATACTGGAGCAAGAGTTAATTTAGCCACTGGTATGGCGTGGGATATGAGTACCCCACCTCGAGATTCAAATGGCGAATACAACTCTGTTCCGATAGATTTAGGTGTCGGTAATGGTACAAATATGCCCCTATTAGCTCCAGAAAATAATTCAGTAGAAAATATTTCAGACCAATTGATTTCAAGTATTTACGCTAATTATAATATCACCGATAATATTACATTAAATATTTCTGCAGGTATAGAAAAAATAGATTTCACTAACAGTAATTATTCTCACAGTATTACTGGTCCTAATAAAGCAGTAGTGAGAGACCAACAAGGTCTTCGTTTTCAGAATACTAATCGTTTGACCTATAAGAATGACAATCCCGATCATGCTTTTCAAGCTGATTTAGTTCATGAGCAGCAGTCTTTCGAAATGACCTTTAGAGAAGCAACAGCAAGTGATTTCTTCTCTAACTCTACCAATTTTAAAGAATTGTCATTGGCAGGAATTCAAAATACCGACAGTGGAATTTCTAACGAAAAGTTGGAGTCCTTTCTGGCAAGGATCAACTATTCTCTTTATGACAAATATTTATTTACGGCTTCTGTAAGAGCAGATGGTTCCAGTAAATTTAATGAGGATAACCGCTGGGGAACTTTCCCTTCCGGTTCGGTTGCTTGGAGAATTTCTCAAGAAGATTTTCTTAAAGACAATCCTACCATTAGCTCATTAAAGGCTCGAGCGAGTTTTGGGGTCACTGGTAGTCAGGCAGTTAGTCCGTTTTCTACCATTTCCATTCCTGGAATTTCAACAGCAAACAACTATCCTTTTACGGGTGGTGTTCCATCTATTGGTGTGGCGCCTTCCAGCAGGATGGCCAATCCAGACTTGACATGGGAAACTACCACCCAATTTAATATTGGATTTGACATTGGTCTGTGGGACTCTAAAGCATTGCTATCTGTAGATTATTACACCAAAAAAACAGAGGACATTCTCCTTACCAGAGTATTGCCCGAGTTTGTTGGACCCACGTCCATTACTCAGAATGCAGGAGAAGTAGAAAACAAAGGATTTGATATTTCATTAAGTACTGTTCTTTATGAAAGAGACGATCTTTCGATAAACTCCAATTTTAATCTCTCTGCCAACAAAAATAAAGTAGTTAAATTGGTTGACGGAGTCAATAGTATGGTTTTGGGGAATGTATATTATGGCTCTACCTTTCCTGTAAATCCAACCAGAGTTGAGGTGGGTCAACCCATCAGTACTTTCAGAGGATACCATTTCGAAGGGGTTTATCAAACAGGAAATACTGAGGGAGGAACTCCAGGCCATGCCAAATATCGTGACTTAGACAACAGTGGTACAATCACTTCTGAGGATATTGGTAATGTCGGAGATGGTAATCCTGACTTTACTTGGGGCTGGAATTTAAACGTAGATTACAAAGATTTGAACCTAAACATGGTTTTTGAGGGTGCGCAAGGAAATGATATATACAACTTCCAAAGAATGAGAATGATGGGACTTGGATCAGCACAGTTTCATGCTGTTCACGCAGATTTTCTCGATAGTTGGTCTACTACCAACCCAAGTAACACTATTCACGCTGCTTCTCAGGCTGCACGTGATGCAAATCAATGGTTGTCTTCACAGTGGTTAGAAGACGGTTCCTACACCACCCTTAGAAGTGCCTCCCTAACTTACAATCTAAAAGATGCTTTAAGCGTCTTGGGTGTAGAGCAATTAAAAGTTTTTGTAAATGGTGAAAATTTATTCATCATCACCGATTATTCAGGTTTTGATCCAGTTTCTACAGCATCAGGAAATTCTGATGTTGATCTTGGGATTGATTATAATGCTTTCCCAATATCGAGATCATTTTCAGTTGGATTTAATCTCACATTTTAAAATAAAAAAACATGAAAAATACATATAAAATATTTACAATTTTTGCCTCGTTTTTATTTGTTTTCTCTTGTAGTGATTTAGAGGAAGACAGAAGCGGAATCTTATCCTTGGATAACCTTAAGTCTGATGGTGACCTTGTTGCTGCACTAACCCCAGTTTACAAACAACTTCAAGCCGCTTACCAAGGTTTTCGAATCCGTACCAATACCTTTGGATCTGATGACCTTACCACTTGGTGGGGAGGGAATAAAGCACCTTTAAGGGTTTTTGATGGATTTAATTATGGAAACGGAGAAAACGCCGATATCAATTGGCTGGATTATGATTGGAAACAGTTTTGGAAACTCATTTACCATGCAAATTCTTTAGTAAATGGACTTCAGACTTCTACAGCCCCTGACGCTTCAAAAGCTATCATTGAGGCAGAGGCTAGATGCTTGAGAGCAATTGCCTATCTTAGTTTGGTTAAGGTCTATGGGAATTTACCCATCATTTTGGATGGAATGACCCCCACTGGAGATGAGCAGCGTGCCACGGTACTTGAAAACTACAAGCATATAGAAGCGGATTTATTGTTTGCTGAGTCCAATTTACCAGCACCTGGTGCTACTGCCAATGTTGGAAGAGCCTCTTCTTCTGTTGCAAAGACTGCTCTTGCTGATTTATATCTTACTTGGGCTGGATGGCCAGTAAAAGACACCTCTAAAAATGCTTTGGCCGCAACCAAGGCTAAAGAAGTTATTGACATGGGGTATCACACATTGTTACCAATTGATCAACTATGGTCGATGGAAAGTGCCAACAGTAAAGAAAGTATTCTATCTGCTCAATACTCTAAAGAAGAGGGCCCTACTGGAAACCAAATGCCTGCCGCTACAAGTTTTCACATGGCCAGAGGCTGGTCTGACATGTATCCAGAATTACAATTCTTTAAAGACTTTCCTGAAGGTCCAAGAAAAGAAGCCTCATTTGTGACAGATATACCCAATCGTGATTTTAAAGGGGGTAAGATTATTTCCAAAACCCCTGCCACCATTGAGTGGAGTGTTTCACAAAGATTTCACCCCATGTATGCAAAGTGGACTAAATCTGAAGATTTAACAGTAGGGCCGCGAACTATCGGGTTCAGACCCATTGAGGTTTATCGATATTCTGAAGTTTTACTTATTTATGCAGAAGCAAAAGCCGCTTCTGGATCTATGGATGCGTCTGCATTAGAGGCTTTAAATCAAGTAAAAAGAAGAGCTGCAGGTCTCGATCCCAATACTGCCGATGCCTCCGTTGACGTCACCACTGCCACGGTAAACGACATTGTAACAGAAAAAGGATGGGAGTTGGCCGGAGAGAATAAAAGATGGTTTGACCTCATCAGAACCGAAACGCTTGAGGATGCTATCACCAAAAGAGATCCCAACGAGCAGGTACCTTTGGTCAGACAACCCACCAAAGATCAATACATTACACCACTTCCTGCTGAAGCCATTGCTAGCAGTAAGTTGATCCAAAACCCCGAAGGGTTTAAAATTCAATAAAGGGAGTCAGTTTTTATACAAAAAAGGGAGTGAATTTTCACTCCCTTTTTTTTTAAGGCTTTCCTTTCCCTTTTTTATTCCATCGGGCGGTATGCTTCAATCCCAAGAAAATAGGATCGATCAATTGTGCATCCCAGTTCTGACGGAGGGAGTCTAAACGTTTAACCTCTTCAGGAAATTCGGTAGCCAAATCGTTTTCCTCTCCCAAATCTTCTTGGAGGTTGTACAATTCTTTTACGCTATTCCTTTTCTTGGTCACCAACTTGAGGTCTCCATCTCTTACCGAATAGAGATCGTCGTCAAATTTTCTGACGTAAAGGGTTTGGTGAGGTCTTCCTTGTTTCTCTCCTTTGAGATAAGGAATTATATTGACCCCATCCAGGGGTCTATCTGCTGAAATGGGAGTATTTGTCCATTCGGCAATGGTGGGTAGTATGTCCAAGCTACTGATGGGATATTCATAGACCATGGGAGTAATTTGAGCGGGCCATTGCATGGCAAAAGGAATCCTATTTCCACCCTCATAAATAGAAGATTTTCCCTCTCGAAGTGGGCCGTTGTTGGAACCATTTTTGGGTTCGGGGCCTCCGTTGTCCGACAAAAAGAAAATCATCGTGTTTTCAGAGATGTTCAAAGCTTCCAACTTGTTCAAAAGGTGGCCTACACCGTCATCAACTGCACTGACCATGGCGGCATATGTTTTTCTTTTTTTGTTTT
>Ga0209603_1004897_pt1 | contig 10965 bp, 8 predicted proteins | sample COGITO_mtgs_1206_FD_184812 | JGI IMG/M metagenome (GOLD analysis project Ga0209603, IMG submission 184812) | Pelagic marine microbial communities from North Sea - COGITO_mtgs_120607 (SPAdes) (version 2) | ecosystem: Environmental > Aquatic > Marine > Epipelagic ... | reverse complement strand
AACCCTGGTAGCACCCATGGGCATCATACAGCCTCAGCGATGTTAAGCTTTGAGGCTTTTGATTTGGTGGGGGATGCAACACAATTTCCAAAAACTGCAACAGCCTTTGGTTCTTGGCAACCAAAAAGACTTCTATTTAATACCTCTTGGTGGTTTTATGGAAGTAAAGAAAAATTTGAAAAAGCAGATAAATCAAAACTCGTTAGTGTTGAGACAGGAAATTATTATCCAGCACTTGGATTGTCTAACGGAGAAATTGCGTCTTTGAGTAGATCTATGCATAAATCACAAGGTTTTGGTAGTACCGGAACAAGAGGCAAACAAACAGAATATCTTGAATTTCTAAAAGGAGAATTTCCCAAAAACACCGCTAATGTATTTGATGGCATTGACACAAGCTGGTCAAGAATTGAAGGTGGAGAAGCTATTGGTAGTATATTAAACCCTCTTTTGGACACCTTTAATTATCAAAACCCATCAACAATAGTACCCGAATTGGTAAAGGCTTACAAGCTTTTACAAAACACAAAACAGGGGCATTGGCGTACTATCAAACTCAAAGAATTAGAAGATCTAATTATAGCGTGCAGTGGTGTTTTCTTAGAAGCTGTGTCTAGTAAAGAAAGTATCAACCCACTTGGAAAATATACACTCAAGGTAGAGGCCATTAATAGAGGTACCGCTACTATTATACTCTCTAAAATAGCAACTAGTAATGGGCTTATTTTATACAGTAAAAAAACTGCCCTGTTACCCAATGAAAGTAAAAACCTTGAACTAGAAGTAACATCACAAAACAAAGCTCCCTCTACTGCTTACTGGTTAAAATCTAAGGGATCTTTAGGGATGTATAACGCACCACAGGAATTGATTGGGCTTCCACAAACACCCGCTGCACAGCAAATCACATGTACCTTAATAGTAAACAATACACCTGTGCAGATAGTTAGAGATGTTGTTTATAAATTAAATGACCCTGTAGATGGGGAAGTATATAGACCTTTTAATGTGCTTCCAAAGGTCTCTGCTAGTATTGCAGAAAAAGTACTGGTATTTGCCGATGAAAACACTCAAAGGGTTGCTGTACACCTTAGAGCTGGAAAAGACAATCTAGAGGGCACCTTACAATTAAATGCTCCAAAGGGATGGGTTGTTTCTTCCCCGCAATTATTTACCTTAGAGCGTCAAGGAGAAACTACCACGCTATGGTTTACAGTAACTCCGCCAAAAAACCAAAGCCAAGGATATCTTAGACCTTTAATACAAATTGGAGACACCTACTATGACAAAGAATTAATAAATATTGATTATAATCATATCCCCTATCAGTCTGTATTATTGCCAAGCAAAGCTAAGGTTGTAAGGATTAATATAGAGAAAAAAGGACAACACATTGGCTATATTGAGGGTGCGGGTGATGCCGTAGGGCAAAGTTTAGAACAAATTGGATACCGAGTAACTAATCTTGATGTAGCAGAAATTTCAGCAGAAAGTCTAAAAAAATACGATGCGGTTGTTGTTGGCATTAGAGCCTATAATACCAATGCAGATCTTGCCTTTGCACAAAAAGAGTTAAACAAATATGTACATCAGGGAGGCACAATGGTGGTACAATACAACACAAGCCATAGGCTAGTTACAAAACAACTAGCACCATACGCATTATCACTCTCTAGAGACAGGGTTACAGATGAGTTTGCTGATGTAACTATTTTAGACCCCACTCACCCTGTATTAAACAGCCCAAACAAAATCACACAGGCAGACTTTAAGGGCTGGGTTCAAGAAAGGGGCCTCTATTTTCCAAACAAATGGGCAGATGAGTTTACCCCTATACTAGGAATGAATGACAAAGGTGCTGCACAAACAAAGGGTTCCCTTTTAGTGGCCAGTTACGGTAAAGGAAATTACGTGTATACAGGACTTAGCTTTTTTAGAGAGCTTCCCGCTGGTGTTGGAGGAGCTTACAGGTTATTTGCAAATATCATATCTTTAGGGAAATAGAATGTTACTAACACATTATGAAAGAACAAAAAAACAACATTAAGAACCAACAATTTATGTGGACACCAAAATTCACACTTGTACTTGTTGTAAATGCCATCTATATCCTACTCTTTTATTTACTCATGAAACACTTTGTATAAATGCAACAGATAGATTGGTTTATACTCATTGGGACCTTATTATTTATAGTGCTATATGGCACATATAAGTCTAGAGGAAGTAAAAATGTAACTCAGTATTTAAAGGGTGGTAGTGACTCCAGATGGTGGACTATTGGCCTTAGTGTTATGGCTACACAAGCAAGTGCTATTACATTTCTTTCTACTCCAGGGCAAGCTTTTGATAGCGGGATGGGGTTTGTGCAATTCTATTTTGGATTGCCAATTGCAATGGTTATAATTTGTTTGGTGTTTATACCCATATACCATAGGCTCAAGGTTTTTACTGCCTATGAGTATCTAGAAACTCGTTTTGATCTTAAAACACGAACTCTTACCGCTATTCTTTTCTTGATACAACGGGGGCTAGCAGCCGGCATCACCATCTTTGCTCCTGCTATTATTTTATCAGCGGTGCTGGGTTGGAATTTGGTGATCCTAAATATTTTTATAGGTGTGCTGGTCATTATTTACACTGTAAGTGGGGGCACAAAAGCAGTGAGTGTGACTCAAAAACAGCAAATGGGAATTATTTTTGGAGGAATGTTTTTGGCATTTTTGCTTATCTTAAACTACCTTCCATTAGACATCACATTTAGCAAAGCGTTAGAGATTGCTGGTGCAAGTGGAAAAATGGAAATACTAGATTTTTCTTTTGATTTTAATAACAAGTACACCTTTTGGAGCGGTATCATTGGTGGTAGCTTTCTAGCACTCTCCTATTTTGGTACAGATCAAAGCCAAGTACAGCGTTATCTCAGCGGAAAATCTATGAAAGAAATGCAAATGGGTCTCATTTTTAATGGGCTACTTAAAATTCCTATGCAGTTTTTTATTCTTTTGGTTGGGGTAATGGTTTTTGTGTTTTATCAATTCAACTCCTCTCCTCTTCACTTTAACCCTAGCGCAGTAAACGATGTTTTAAATTCTCGGTACGCAGGACAGTACCAAGAACTACAAAATAAAAAAAACACCTTAGAGCTGGCCATTAAAGAGCAGCAATTAAATTATGCCGTGCTGGATAACCAGGGGCAAAAACAAACCGTTCTTTTAGATATTAAAGCATTGCAACAACAAGAAGATCAGCTTCGGATAGCCTCTAAAGAGTTGATAAAAAAAGCGAACCCAAAGGCAGAAACCAATGATAAAGATTATGTTTTTATACATTTTATTTTAAACAATCTGCCTAGAGGTTTAATTGGCTTATTATTGGCAGTAATATTAAGTGCTGCCATGTCCTCAACAGCCTCAGAGCTTAATGCACTTGGGTCAACAACCACCATAGATCTCTACAGGCGTAATATAAAAGGAAGGAGTGACAAGCACTACCTTAGGGCATCGAAAGGCTTTACAATGCTCTGGGGAGTCATAGCTATTGGAGTTGCCTGTGTGGCTAATTTATTTGAAAATTTAATAGAGCTTGTAAATATTATTGGTTCTATTTTCTACGGAAATGTACTAGGAATTTTCTTGCTTGCATTTTTCTTCACCTATGTTAAAAGCAGGGCTGTTTTCATTTCCGCTATTAGCACACAAGTAATTATTGTATATATCTGGTGGATTGACCTTATGCCCTATTTATGGCTCAATGTTGTAGGTGCTTGTTTGGTGATTACCATTGCTCTTTTACTACAACTAGTGGGCCTCAACAAAAACAAAATGCAATAAGGATAAGTAGATACAATTAAAAAATCCCTCCAATAACACATAGCCATTGAAAGGATTTATAAATTATAAGAGAAGTTATTAGTTAACCCCCCACTGCTTTAAAGATTTTTTATTAAGGGCAACATAATCCATGTTTCCAGCCTCTTTGGCTTGTGCCATAGAAGCTTTTGCAGCCTTTATTGCACCATTGATATCTCCAGATTTTGCATAAATCAAAGACTGTTGTCTTTTATACCAAAACGCCGTAGCATTTAAAGCTACAGCAGCATCTATCCAAGTTTTTGCTTGATTGATATCTTTATCTGCCTCAAGGTAATACACAGCGGCGCTATAATAATCTGCGGCGCTTGGCCCTCCCATCACTTTATCTATACTATCGCTTACCATTTTATCTGTCATTACTTTAAAACCGACAGATACATAGGTTTTATCCCAAATTATTTCTAGCGTAGCACCGTCAATTTTAAGGTCATTAATGGCCATTGTAAAGGTTTCTACACTTGTAGGCATCTGGTAGGTTTTGGCAACAACCTTTGCTACAACCTTTGTATCATCCCATTGCTTTGGTGTTCCCCAGTTTTGAGTGTCATTATAAAAATAAACTTCCCAGTTTACCGCACCTGGCTTTGTAAAAATTGCATAGGTACCGGCTTTAACCGTTGTATCTGCAATTAAAACATCATCGCTGAAGGTGATCATAGAGTTTTGGTTTGCACCTGTACGCCACATGGCATCAAAAGGAACCAAACCACCAAATATAGTTCTCCCTTTTACAGAAGGTCTTGAATATTTTAAAGTAACATCTGTTAGGCCAACAGTTTGCTCTAAGGTTTGCATTGGGCTTGGTGCAGGTGTTTTAATTTGTGCATTTACCGCAAGGGTTACCATAAACATTGCAGCGTATAAAATTATTTTTTTCATTATAAATAGTTATGTTTTAGTTAGGGTGCAAAAATACAAAAAAACAAGCTGTGGCACTTTATTTAAAAAGCGTAAAAAACATTCCGTTTTTCTGTAGTACCTTTGTAGCATGTCAAAACGTTTTATTTCAGAAATAATAGCAACATTCGCACTTGTATTTTGTGGTACTGGAGCTATGGTTATTAATGATTTTACAGGGGGCACGGTAAGCCATGTTGGTGTAGCAATAACCTTTGGGCTTATTGTAATGGGCATGATATATGCCTTTGGTGATATCAGTGGTGCACACATGAACCCAGCAGTAACAATCGCATTTGCATATGCTAAGAAGTTTTCGTGGAAAGAAGTTCCTGCTTATGTTTTGGCCCAGTTTATAGGCGCTTTTTTAGCCAGTGGTATTTTATTGTATTTATTTCCGGAGAGTCAAACCCTTGGCGCTACCCTCCCGGGGCTTCCGGCAATGAAAGTTTTTATACTAGAAATTATTCTGTCCTTTTTCTTGATGGTGGTTATTATAAATGTATCTACTGGGTCAAAAGAAATTGGTGTAGTTGCCGGTATTGCCATAGGTAGTGTGGTATTGTTGGAGGCCATGTTTGCTGGACCTGTTACTGGAGCATCCATGAATCCAGCTCGCTCTATAGCTCCCGCCGTAGTTTCTGGAAACCTTGCAGATATTTGGATTTACATTTTTGCGCCAATTATAGGCTGTTTACTAGCTGTGTTAAGTTGCAAGACAGTGAAAGATGATGCCTGTTGTGACCAAAATTGTTAAACAATAATTCTTCTTAAAAAGGTTTTGTTCCTGGTTTTTTTTTAAAAGTTTAGAAAAAAAACATGAAGTGTAATTATCTTAAAGTTTTCAAAATCATACCTTAAATGGTACCCATCAAAGTATCTTTGAATTAGAAAAGCAAAAATTTTCTATTCTACATACTTTATGAAGATTTACACCCTACACTCCAAACAACAACTACCTATTACCAAGCAACAGGCTTGGGATTTTCTCTCTGACCCAAACAATCTAAAGATTATTACACCAAAGAACATGGGTTTTATTATAAAATCTGGGGCAGACAGACCAATATATGCGGGACAGATTATACACTACATCGTAACCCCACTACTGGGCATAAGAACAAAATGGGTGACAGAAATCACTCAGGTTAAGAAAGGAGAATATTTCGTGGATCAGCAGCTTTTTGGACCATATGCCCTGTGGCATCACAAACATTTTATAAACGAAATTCCAGGAGGTGTAGAGATGGAAGACATTATAGATTATAAAGTTCCACTGGGGTGGCTGGGGTGGCTCTTTCACCCTATATTAGTAAAGCCTAAACTGGATGAAATATTCAAACACAGAAAAATGAAATTAATTGAACTATTTGGAACTATATAAATAGTAATCAACGACTTATAATTATGAAAAACATACTTCTTATTGGCGGATCCTACGGAATTGGAGCCGCAATTACAAAACAACTTAAAGACACCCACAAGGTATATGTAGCCTCAAGAACACAAGACAATATGCCACAAGGAGTAACTCACATGGTCTTTGATGCACTAACAGATGACATTTCTACCTTGCCCCTGCCAGAGCAAATAGACGGACTAGTGTACTGCCCAGGAAGCATCAATTTAAAGCCATTTAAGAGAATAAAACCTCAAGCATTTCAAGAAGATCTTGAGGTTAACTTCTTATCTTTAGTTAAAGTTATTCAAGGTTTACTTCCCAGATTAACCGCCTCACAACAAGCAAGTTTAGTTTTCTTTAGCACCGTGGCTGTCAAAGTAGGGATGCCTTTCCACACAAGTGTTTCTGCCTCAAAAGGAGCTATTGAAGGTTTTGCAAAGGCATTGGCTGCAGAGTATGCACCAAAGATGAGAATTAATGTTATTGCACCATCACTTACTGACACTCCACTTGCGGGACGCTTACTCTCCAGTGATGATAAAAAACAACGAATGGGAGAAATGCACCCACTTAAAAGAATTGGAACTTCCGCAGATATAGCAAACACTGCTTGTTTCTTACTCTCAGATAAGTCAAGCTGGATGACAGGACAAGTGCTTGCGATAGATGGCGGGAAATCAACATTACAAACACATTAAAGTGGCAGATACGGTAAATATTTTTTGGTTTAGACGTGATTTACGTCTTGAAGACAATGTAGGATTCTCTAAAGCACTACAGGGTAAATGTGCCGTGTTGCCCATTTTTATTTTTGATACCGAAATTTTAGACAAGCTAGAAAAAGATGATGCTAGAGTAAATTTTATTTATAACTCCCTGCAAGAACTTAGATCTAGCCTGCAAAATCATGGAAGTTCTTTGGCTATATATTATGGCAAACCACTAGAGGTCTTTAAAAAAATAACATCGCAGTTTACTATCCAAAATGTAATCACCAATAGAGATTATGAGCCATATGGACAAAAACGTGATTTTGAGATTAAGGAGTATTTAAATACCCTGTCACAAACTAATAATACCGGCCCTTCAATTGGTTTTTATGATTATAAAGACCATGTGATTTTTGAAAAGGACAGCATTGTAAAGGCAGATGGTACTCCCTATGTCGTGTACACTCCTTATAAAAATAAATGGAAAAGCGTATTTAACCCAGAGATAGATTTAAAAGAACACAACACTACCAGCTACTTTAAAAACCTATATCAAGATACAAGCCTGCACAATACAAGCCTGGAGCAAATGGGTTTTACTACCTCAAGTATTACAGTACCTGCTTACAATACCTCAGAAGATCTTATACAGAATTATGAAGATACCAGAAATTTCCCTGCACTAGAGGGCACTTCTCATCTAGGACCACATTTACGTTTTGGCACCGTTAGCATAAGGGCAATGATGAGAAAGGCTATATCTCAAACAAATGAGGTTTTTTGGAGCGAACTTATCTGGCGAGAATTTTTTATGCAGATATTTTGGCACTTTCCTCACACCCATCAAAAGGCATTTAGACCAAAGTATGACCGCATTGTATGGCGCAACAACGAGCAGGAATTTGAGCACTGGAAAAACGGTACCACCGGCTATGTTTTAGTGGATGCTGGAATGAGAGAATTAAATAAAACAGGACATATGCATAATAGAGTGCGCATGCTCGTTGCAAGTTTTTTGTGTAAGCACCTGCTTATTGATTGGCGTTGGGGAGAAACCTATTTTGCCTCTACACTGTTAGACTATGAGCAATCAAGCAATGTGGGTAATTGGCAATGGGCAGCTGGTAGTGGTGTTGATGCAGCACCCTATTTTAGGATATTTAATCCCATAACACAAGCAGATAAGTTTGATAAAGATAAAAAATACATTAAAAAATGGGTGCCTGAATATCAATCTCAACAATACACATCCATGATTGTAGATCACAAACTTGCTCGCCAGAGATGCCTACAGACCTATAAAAAAGCACTAAATGAATAATTAAAAACAGACCATTGTTGCTGTTCTTTGAGCCTTTTTAATTCATAAAAAGTTACTTTAACTTAGTGATTATTTTGATTTACGATTACACCCTGCCAATAAAAACCAATAAACAAACCTTTACAAATACCTAAATTACACTTACTTTTGCTAGTAATAATCTAAGCGAGATATGGCGCTTTATAATTTTTACAAAACTACACTCATGACTATTCAAACATTTTTTTGCAGCTTATTTTTTTTGTGTGCAACGTTGAGCTACTCTCAAAACAATGCACAGAAAGATAACTCTATTGAAGCACAATTTGTAGAGGTCATAGATAAGTCTAATAATTACCAAGAATATAAGGTCATTAAAAGAACCAAACTAGCTAGTTTAAGAAAAAACATATTAGATTCTATAGATGCATTGGAAGAATCTATCCAGCAAAAAGACGTTACAATTACAGCCCAAAATAGTGATATAACTTCATTAAAGGCTCGCTTAAAGACTACTCAAAACAATCTTGACACCTCTATAGAAAAAGAGGGAACTATCTCCTTTTTTGGTATTACCACAAAAAAAGGAACCTATAATTTTTTATTGTTTTCTACCATAGGTATTTTGATACTAGGGCTTTTTCTCTATATAGTAAAGTTTAAAAATAGTAACATAATAACAAAACAAACAAAACTCAAGCTTTCTGAAATTGAACAAGAATTTGATACCTATCGCCAAAAGAAATTGGAGGAGCAGCAACTACTTAGAAGAAAGCTACAAGACGAAATTAACAAGAATAAGTAAGCAGTATAGCTTATTTTAAACTCACAAAAAATCCCAAATACAAAAATGTGTTTGGGATTTTTTTTGGTGATGCTCTTTTAAATAGTACTTAAGCCTCTACCCTAGTAATTTTAGCGCCAATGGCACGAAGACGCTCGTCTATGTTTTCATAGCCGCGATCTATTTGTTCAATATTATGAATAGTACTAGTTCCTTTTGCTGAAAGTGCAGCGATTAACAAAGAAATACCAGCGCGTATATCTGGAGAGACCATTGTTGTTGCCTTTAACATAGACTCAAAGTTATGTCCAATAACAGTTGCACGGTGAGGATCGCACAAGATAACACGAGCGCCCATATCAATAAGTTTATCCACAAAAAACAATCTGCTTTCAAACATTTTTTGGTGTATCAAAACGCTTCCCTTTGCTTGGGTACAAACAACAAGTACAATACTTAATAAATCTGGCGTAAATCCTGGCCACGGAGCATCTGAAACGGTGAGTGTAGAACCATCAATATATCCCTGGATTTCATAGCTATCTTGAGATGGTATAAAAATATCATCGCCTCTTTTTTCAAGAGTAATTCCTAATTTTCTGAACGTATCAGGGATAATACCTAAATTCTCCCAGCTTACATCTTTGATAGTGATTTCACTATGAGTCATGGCGGCAAGTCCTATCCAGCTGCCAATTTCAATCATATCTGGCAAAACACGATGTGAACAACCTTTTAAGTGTTCTACGCCATTTATAGTTAGCATGTTAGAGCCTACACCCGTAATCTTTGCTCCCATTGCATTTAACATCTTACACAGTTGCTGCAAATACGGCTCACAGGCTGCGTTGTATATGGTAGTAGTTCCTTTTGCCAAGACAGCGGCCATTACAATATTAGCTGTACCTGTAACAGAGGCCTGGTCTAGTAACATGTAACACCCCTTTAATCCGTTGGGTGCTTCTACTCCATAAAAACGCTCTTCTTTATTATATCTAAAACTTGCCCCTAATTTAATAAAGCCTTCAAAATGTGTGTCTAATCTTCTTCTTCCAATTTTATCTCCTCCTGGACGGGGTATGTATCCTTTTCCAAAGCGAGCCAAAAGAGGACCCACTATCATAATAGAGCCTCTCAAGGAACCTCCCTGAGTTTTAAAAAGTGATGACTCAAGATACTCAAGGTTAATATCATCTGCCTTGAATGTATATTTTCCTTTCCCTAATTTTTGAATTTTAACACCCAAATTACCTAAAATGCCAATTAATTTATTGACATCTACTATATCAGGAATATTCTCTATTATAACTTCTTCAGGGGTTAATAAAACAGCACACAGTATTTGTAAAACCTCGTTTTTTGCCCCTTGTGGTGTGATTTCACCTTTTAATTTGTGACCACCCTCGATTTGAAAAGTTCCCATAGCTTTTGGTAAGAAATTTAGTAGCGCTTACGGCCTCTATTGTTATTGTTGTGCTTTTTGTGTTTGTTTGGGGTGGCCTTAGTATCACTAAAACGATTTTTAGTTTTTAGCAATATGGAAGAACTCCTTAGGGCTTGATCACTCCCCTTTAAATTTAATTTTCCGTCAGAGAGCTCAAACAGATGTGTGAATATTACATCGTCTTCTACGGTATCTTTATTCCAGTTTAGAAAACATTTTTTCATGTGGTTGGCAATCGTTAGTACCAATCCATCTTTTTTATCACCATCCTCCCAACCAATAGCCACATCAATCATTCGTTTGATATTATTACCATAAAAGCGATATTTTGGATAATTTTGTGGATACTCAAGACTGGCTGGAGCTTCTCTTAGGGCATCAATAGATGGTTTCTCATAAGGAGACTCTACATCTAGTTTAAAGTCTGAGATAATAAACAACTGATCCCAAAGCTTGTGTTGAAAATCTGCAACATCACGCAAGTGAGGGTTTAAATTTCCCATCACAGAAATGATGCTTTTTGCTTGTTTATTTCGTTTCTCAGGATCTTGTT
>Ga0209603_1004892_pt1 | contig 10970 bp, 8 predicted proteins | sample COGITO_mtgs_1206_FD_184812 | JGI IMG/M metagenome (GOLD analysis project Ga0209603, IMG submission 184812) | Pelagic marine microbial communities from North Sea - COGITO_mtgs_120607 (SPAdes) (version 2) | ecosystem: Environmental > Aquatic > Marine > Epipelagic ... | reverse complement strand
TACCCAAGATGCTAATAGTATTCCTATTCCTAAAGACGATGCTGATACCGCATTTGACGCTGCTACATGTATTGGATGTGGAGCTTGTGTAGCTTCTTGTAAAAATTCATCTGCTATGCTTTTTGTTTCGGCTAAAGTTTCTCAATTTTCTTTGCTTCCTCAAGGTCAAGTAGAGGCAAAAGAAAGAGTTATTAATATGGTAAATAAGATGGATGAAGAGGGGTTTGGAAATTGTACCAATACTGGTGCTTGTGAAGTAGAATGTCCTAAAGGAATTTCTCTAGATAATATTTCAAGAATGAATAGAGAGTTTATTACTGCTAACGTTAAAAAGTAGTTTCTTTAAATTTTAAACTATTAAAAAAGCCCAACATTAAATGCTGAGCTTTTTAATTTGTTTCATTTAAAAGATTTATATCATCTCAAAACAATAAACTTTCTTTTAATATTATCATTAGCACTTAATAAATAAATACCTTCTGATAAAATTTCTGTATTGATAGTTGTTAAATTTGATATTATTCTCCCAGTTAAAACAACCTTACCGCTATTATCAATAACTGAATAATTGGTTCCAATATATTTTAAATCTGATTTTATATTTAAAAAATTGTTTGTTGGATTTGGATAAACATACATTTCAATATTTTCAATTTCAATTGTAGACATAGTACTTGTTAATTCTAGATCATCAATATTTAGTTGAAACATATCGGAAACTCCATGATGTCTTAAAGCAATATATCCTTCATTGTACGTATATCCAGAGATAGTAAAAGATCTTTGTGCCCAATTAGGGCCACATGCATCCCCTCCAGAAGTGATAGTCTCAGTAGAGTAATAGGGAGAATTTTCAAGAGACGATATATTATAATCATTTCCAAAATATATACTATAGTTTTCCTGACACCAATTAGCATCAGGCCCTCTTACTTTCCATGCTAAATTAGCATCAGAGACACCTGTCATATCAATAGGGCCAAATACTACCCAACAATCAGGGCTTAATGCTCCTTGATTTTGAGTCCAAGAATCTGATCCAGCAAATGTGTTACCAGTATTATCAGGTGTATAATACCAATAGTTTCCTGGACTACCATTATTAGTATGCCATGGTGGACCAAATGGCCAACAAGAGGTTGTTTCAAAATCATTATAATAAGGCAAGGAATTTGGACAGTCTGCTGTTGTAGACCATAAATCAGGGCCATTACTTCCATTGTCATACCAACTACCAGTATCACTAGCACAGATTGTTCTTATTGTGAAATAATAATCTGTAGCCACTGATAATCCCGTTAATGATGCTGGAAAAGATGTAAAAGTGAAAGTTTGAACTCCAGCAGGAGCAGGAGTTGAAGGTGTGAAGGTACTCCCTTCATTATATTGAATCTCGTAAGAAATTATAGATGGGTCATTGGTCCCTCCAAATTCTGCAGTAGTTCCAGTCATTGACCAAGATGTAATAGTTGGGTTTGGACATTGGCTAAATACAATCGAAGAAATTAAAAGAGATAGGAATGTAATTTTCATGATTTTTAATTTTAAATTGAATGTTAAAATTAAAAAAATTAATTTTATAAATACCTTTTTTAGGAAATTTACAAAAGTTAATGCCTAACTTTCAGTGTTTTGTTAGGTTTTTATCTGTTATTTGCGCTTTAATTATTTTTTCTACCACAGTTCTATTGTAATCAAAATCCCATTTTAAAACCTTGTTTAAATAATCATAATAAGCTATTGAAATAGGTTCTTTATCTAAAAAACTAACATTGAATTTTTTGGAATCTTCAAATAAGGTTACTTCTGCTTTTAAACCGTGTCTTTTTCTGCTTTCGGGGATATCAAGAACATCAATAATAAAATGTATAGACACGTAATTTTTTTTGAAAAATTTAAACTTATATATTCCTTTGGAATTTATAGTTTTCTTAAACTTATTCTTATTGGCTGTAAAACTTTCTATTGCCCCTTTACCTTGTCTTATAGCAATCTTACAATTTTTAAGCTTCTTATTTCTATTTTTAATATGTTTTAAATCAATATTTAATTTAATTCTTAGCTCTCCAGGAATTCGAAAAACCAGGAAATTCCGAAAGAATTAGCAATATAAAAATATATATAAATAAGTTTAAGAATTTTATTTATTCTGAAAATTAAGAGATAATATATTTTACCTTAAAATTTAAAACTGTTTATTGAAATAGTTTTAAAAAATATTACTTGCAACTTCTTTTACCGACTGCCCTTTACCCATTGTGTAGAAATGCAATACTGGAACTCCAGCATCAATTAACTCTTTTGATTGTAAAGTAGACCATTCTATACCTACTTTCTTAATTTCCTCATTGGTCTTGCACTTTTCCAATTCATTAGAAAATTCTTCAGGAAAATTTGTATTAAAAAATTTTGGTATGAACGTTAAATGTCTTTGATTGGTTATAGGTTTTAGTCCTGGTATAATTGGAACCGTAATTCCAATTTCCCTACATTTTTTAACAAATGAGAAATACTTTTTATTGTCATAAAATAATTGAGTGACAATAAATTCAGCTCCTGCGTCAACTTTTGCTTTTAAATGTCTTAAGTCACTGGCTAAATTCATTGCTTCAAAATGTTTTTCTGGGTAGCCAGCTGTACCTATACAAAAATTAGAAGGACTATTTTTAGTCTCTTCGTAAAGATATTGACCATTATTCATTTCATCAATTTGCTGGATAAGGTCAATAGCAAATTCATTTCCACCATCTACAGGAACAAAAGAAGATTCATTTTTCATAGAGTCTCCTCTTAATGCAAGAATGTTATCCACTCCTAAAAACTTTAGGTCAATTAATGCACTTTCAGTATCTTCCTTACTAAAGCCACCACAAATTATATGGGGTATTGCATCTACTTTGTATCTATTCATTAATGCTGCACAAATTCCAACAGTTCCCGGTCTTTTTCTAACAGATACTTTTTTTAGTAGACCATTGCCCATTTTTTTGTAATCATATTCTTCTCTGTGGTAAGTTACATTTATAAATGGAGGTTTGAATTCCATTAAAGGATCAATTCCCTCACATATATCCTCTATCCCTTTCCCCTTTAAAGGAGGAATAATCTCAAAAGAGAATATTGTCTTGTCGCTATTTTTTATATAATCTGTGACTTTCATCTAATGGCAAAATAAGTTCTTTATCTCAAGAAAACCAAAATATTTAGAATTGAAAATAAAGTTTTGTTTAAACAAGTTTATTACCCTGATAGATAATTAGGAATATTATATATATCAACAACTTAATTTTTTGGGTTTATATGCTACATTTGTTGTCAATGAAAAATATAAGAAATTTCTGTATCATAGCCCATATTGATCATGGTAAAAGTACTTTAGCTGATAGACTCCTTCAATCCACTGGAACTATTTCTGATAGAGAGATGAAAGACCAGGCTTTAGACGATATGGATATTGAGAGAGAGAGGGGAATTACCATTAAAAGTCATGCGATACAAATGGACTATTCCTACAATAATGAAGATTATAAGTTAAACCTAATCGATACACCAGGACATGTAGATTTTTCTTATGAAGTTTCTAGATCTATAGCAGCTTGTGAAGGAGCACTTTTAATTGTTGATGCTTCTCAGGGTATTGAGGCACAAACTATTTCAAATTTATATCTAGCTATAGAAAACGATTTAGAAATTATACCAATTCTAAATAAGATGGATTTACCAGGCGCAATGCCAGAAGAAGTTACAGATCAAATTATTGATTTAATAGGTTGTAGTAAAGAAGATATAATTCCAGCAAGCGGTAAAACAGGTCTGGGAGTTGACAATATTCTTGAAGCAATAATTAATAAAATACCAAGTCCAAAGGGTAGTGAGAATGAACCACTAGAAGCAATGATTTTTGATTCTGTTTTCAATTCATTTAGGGGCATTATAGCTTATTTTAGAGTTTTTAATGGCGTAATAAAAAAAGGTCAGCAAGTCAAATTTTTTAACACAGGAAAAACATACAACGCAGATGAAATAGGCGTTCTAAAAATGGACCTAACTCCAAAAAACGAATTGCGTTCTGGAGATGTGGGCTACATAATAAGTGGTGTGAAAAAAGCAAATGAAGTAAAAGTTGGAGATACCATTACTTCATTACTTGATCCTTGCGAAAATGCTATTCAGGGTTTTGAAGATGTCAAGCCGATGGTTTTTGCAGGAATGTATCCAGTGGAAACAGACGATTATGAAGAACTTAGAAATTCTATGGAAAAACTTCAATTGAACGATGCTTCTTTAGTTTTTGAACCAGAATCTTCGGCTGCTTTGGGGTTTGGGTTTAGATGTGGGTTTTTAGGGATGCTTCACATGGAAATTATTCAAGAAAGATTGGAAAGAGAATTTAATATGGTTGTAATAACAACAGTTCCCAATGTTTCTTACAATGTTTTTCTCAAAAAAGAATTGAAAGAGATTGTAGTCAACAACCCGTCTGAATTACCAGATCCTTCAAAATTGGAGTGGATTGAAGAACCATATATAAAAGCTCAAGTAATAACAAAAACAGATTACGTTGGTGCGGTTATGAACTTATGTATTGAAAAAAGAGGAGAGTTAAACAATCAAGTATATCTAACTCAAGATAGAGTGGAACTAAGTTTTCAAATGCCTCTTTCAGAAATAGTATTTGACTTTTACGACAGGCTAAAATCTGTAAGTAGAGGCTATGCATCCTTTGACTATTCACCTGTTGGTCATAAGAAATCGGATCTTATAAAATTGGACATTCTTTTAAATTCTGAGCAAGTAGATGCTCTTTCCGCATTGGTCCACCGTTCTAACGCATTTACTCTCGGAAAAAGAATTTGTTTAAAGTTGAAAGAACTTATCCCTAGGCAACAATTTGAAATTCCTATCCAGGCAGCCATTGGAGCAAAAATTGTTTCTAGAGAAACGATAAAAGCACTTAGAAAAGATGTTACTGCAAAATGTTATGGTGGGGATATCACAAGAAAGAGAAAACTTTTAGAAAAACAAAAAGCTGGTAAAAAAAGAATGCGACAAGTTGGAAGAGTAGAAGTTCCTCAAGAAGCATTTTTAGCAGTATTGAAACTAGATTAGAAAAATGCCCTCATTTGCATACTTCCAGTGTGTATGGCTCTATTTTCTTCGGATTTTCTTCCATTATAACTGATAGATATTTGTATATTATTTGACATGTTTTTTTGAAAACCCAACTTCCACGTAATGTTTTTACCTAATTGAAGCCCTTCCAACATTTCAAATCCAATAGTACTGCTACTTTCCCCAGTGTAATTGATGTTAACTAAATGAAGTTCCCCATTTAATAACCCCTTGTCTCTTTTGCTTCTTCTTAGTTCTATTCCAATATCATTTATAAATGCTTTTTCACCCCCATATTCAATAGAATTTCTTTTTTCTGAATACCTGCCATTTAGTGCTACTCTAAATAAAGTATTTGGTTGAAATGAAATTCTATTATTAATCTCTTTATTTTCAATATCATAGTTTCTATTGGTCATATAAGTTGAGGAATTTCTCTTTATTTCTTTGGTTAATTGAGAGTTAATCATGTAGGACTTATTGAGATTCCATCTAAATTTTATTTGGTCTTTATTGATAGATCTAAAGTCTGTTCCGTTGATTAAAAGATTTTTATTGGCAAATAATTGAGTAACAAGTTCAACACTATATTTAGAGCTTGAACGATTGAAAAACAAACTATTTCTTAGGCTATTGGACATTTGCTGAATTATAGGGTTATCTGCATTTACCAAGGGATTTAATAAAGTTTGTAAATCTAAATCATTGGTCTTTTTATGGGTATTAACTGCAGTTTGATTATAAAACTTATTCAAAAACTTTTCTACCATTGTTTTACCATCAATAATCCTTTTAAAATCTACATTTAAATTTTGATTATATTGAAAGCTGTAAATTTTTACATAGTTATTATTTGGAGTAAATACTCTAATATAGATTGCTTGATCACTAAATGCTGCTATTTCAAATTCGTTGAGTTCTTTTATCCCATTATCATTGTAATCGTTCCATGTATATACCCCTTGACCAGCTGGAACTTCAATGTAAATAAACTCTTTCTGAAGTTCTAACCCAGAACCAATTTCTAAAAATGAATTGGTATTTATTCCTCCTTTTAACAGTTTTAAGTTATAATTTAGTCTACTTGCTAATGAATTTTCTGGAAGAATGTCTGATAAACTAGAATCTGGCTGAAGCACTCTGTAAGCTAAGGAGTAGTTAACATTAAAGTTTTTTCTAGAACTAATGCCTACCATTAGACCTGGGCTAATTGCTTTTATAGCTTTTTTTAGAATAGATCTGTCTTTAAACCAATCGTATCTTTCTTGGTAAAAAAATTGAACTCTATTTTTTGTAGAGTCGTAATTTTCTATATAAACTTTCCAATCGTAAAAACGGTAACTATTGTTATTTAATGTATCTGCAATGAAAAATTGATTATTTTCATTAATATCTTTAAATCCTAATTTGAATCCTTTAATTGGAATAAATAAATCTGTTTTATGTCTTAAGAAACTGGTATTAAATTGGCCATCAGAGTTCATTAAGCTACCATCAAAATTCAGGTTAAATTTTTTGTTCCATTTGATTTTAAAATCATTTTTATAACCGTTAAATTCATCTTTGATAAAGTAAGAGTTTAGTTGGTACTGAAATAGACCATTTTCTAAATGTTTTAAATTAATTTTTGCAGAACTAAGCAGCTGATCTTTTGGAGTGATTATATTCTGGATATTCCAATTTCTTTCGAACTCAACCTCTCTAAATCTTTCTATTCTTCTGTAATCTTTAGAAATGCTCTCAATTCTATATTGTTGATTCAACTCCCATTTTTCTTTTAAAGTATTTTTATTTTCAAAATTTATAAGTCCTGCAAATCCAATATTATCTTCATTGTTAATATTTGAAAAAGTATTTAAATCCATATTTGAAGTGCTTAACTCATAACTCAAAGAATTCCCACTCCAAATTGTCTTTCCACCAATGCTTATTATTTGTCTTTTTTTTGGAGTTACTAGTTTTTTAATTGGGCTGTAATCACCGTTTTTAACTATTGCTCCAAATGAAATAGTATCTGGAGCGACCCATTCAAATACTTTTCCAAGGGCATTATTTTCCTTTATTTTATAGTTTCCGTTCCCTAATCCAACATTGCTAAAAGTTAACATAAATACTGCCAGTTGCTCATCTGTAGAATATTGATAAACTTCATAGCCAAGGGAATCTTTTTTTTGGTACAAGTTGGTTGCTTGGTTAAAATCTACACTATCAATTCCAGAGCCAATTGCCAAATCAATATTATCGCCAATATTTTCTAAAGTTAGTCTGTCCACTAGGTCAAAATCTAATTGAAGAGGTTGGTTTTTACTATCCTGCTCACCGTATCCATAGACATAAAATGAGGAGTTGTTTTTTTTGATAGTGGTAGAAGATTGAAGTAAAGATCTTGCGTAATTTTTGTCACTATACTGGAATTCTACAATTATTCTTTTGTCTTTAGTAATTAAATTATTGGCAGTAAAACTAATTTCAGATGTATTGTAGTCAATTATATAATCATTGTTTTGTCCTCTTTTGAGAAGTTCACCATCTATATAAACATTTTCAGTACCACTTAAAATGATTATAAAACTTTCATTCTCGTTCCCAAATAGTCTATAAGGTCCTTGATTGCTTTCAATACCTTGAATAACATTTCTTCCAAATTTACCTTTGCTAATTGAAGCGCTATTTTCAACATCTATTTCAATATTATTATTTCCAATAATTTTATTTTTCAAATGGATTCCTTGTCCCCTCTTTTGGTATTTTAAAAAGTAACTGTCTTTGTTTTTAATCCAGAAGTCCCCAGCAGTTAATTTCCATTTTTGATCGGAAACTTGGATGAAAACTTTGTCAAAATCTTGTAGTTGCTGTGTATTTCCTTGAGGTTGAATAGGGATATTATCATCGGTAACAGATGCTAATATTTTCATGGTTGGTGAAATCATCCCTGAAAGCTGTAGATTTAGATTTGAATTGAGCGAGAAGTCTTGGTTGTTCCCAACCATAAGTCCTCGTGAAATACTTCCTGTTCTATTTAGCTTAGTACCTTGAAATAGGTTGTTGGAATTAACAGTGTTTATAATATTTAGCGATGGATGATATTGCTGTTGTTCAATGGTTCGATTCAATGAAATAGGATGCTTATAATATTTTTTACTAAAGTCAATTAATAATGGATGGTAATTGAAAATTAAGGTATCGTATGGAATGTCTAAAAAAACAACCAAACCTTTGTATGGTAAAAGTTTGTAATCCAAACTTACAGACTCTTTTTCTTTATTTAATATCTGAAATGTTCTTGGATTGATAGAAAACGTGTCGATAACAATGGTGTCTTTTCCTACATATTTTTTAGAAAATATTGATTCATAGTCAAAACTCTGGCAGTAATCTATATTATAGATTAAACAAAAAATAAAAGCCAATATTTTGTTATTAATCATGATGTTTTTAACAAAAGCCAAATGGGTCTTTTGATATGGAAACGTAAGATAATTAGATTTGTTTTTAAGTGTTTAAATTAAAGGTCATTTTTCTCTTTATTCAAAAGCATTTTTAAGAGAAGGTTGTTTATAAGTATAACTAATCGACGAATTTTTTATCCAATTTGGGGTCATTTTTGTTTCATATAATAAACAAATGATTAAAAACCTTATTTCAATACTCTTAATTACAATTATTTTTTTCCAGAGTTGTGTTCCAGCAAGAAAATTTGAGGAAATTTCTGAAAAGCAAGAAGTCTGTGCAGTGGAACTTAAAACTCTCAAAACCCTTAAAACGGAACTTCAAACTGAAAATACGGAATTAGAATCCCAAAACGAGCAGCTAAACAGATTAACAAAACGTTTAGTTAATGATACCACCATGTTGGGTAAATCTTTAAGAATGAAAGAAAAACAATATGATAAAATAGATTTACTTAACAAACGTATTCAAGATCAATTAGAACTTCTACAAAAAGGCCAGTCGGTTGAGAAACAGCGGTTAATGTTGGATTTGGAAAAAAGAAAGTCTGATTTACTAATTCTAGAAGATCAACTAAGAGACTTTGAAATTGACCTAAACAATAAAAAAGTACAACTAGAGGACTTGTCTCTAGAACTACAAAAAAGAGAAAAAAAAGTAAATGAACTAGAACAGATTATTGCTAACAAAGATGCTATAGTTAGAGCTTTGAAAGAAAAGGTCACCAAAGCCTTACTTGGGTTTAGAGACAAAGGGCTTTCTGTTGTAGAGAAGGATGGTAAAGTTTACGTAAGCATGGATGCAAAACTTTTATTTGCATCGGGAAGTACTAAAGTAGACTCAGAGGGAATTAAAGCTTTGAAAGAGCTTGCTAAAGTTCTAGAAGATCAACAAGACTTAGAAATTTTAGTGGAAGGCCATACAGATAGTGATAAGATGAAGTCTAATTCTCATCCTGAAGATAATTGGGAATTAAGTGTGCTAAGAGCAACATCTGTTGTTAAAATAATGTTGAAAAACAGCAAAATGGACCCAACTACTATTAGTGCTTCTGGAAGAAGTCAATATGTTCCAATTGATTTAAAAGACAAAGCAAAAAATAGAAGAATTGAAGTGGTTTTAATTCCTAAACTAGATGAATTGTTTGAAATCATCAATAATTAAAAGTTTATTTTTTGTAAAAATTCATTTCTTCTACGTACTTATAAACTTCTGGGGTAAGTAAATATCTAACGTCTTTATTTTCTGAAATTGCTTTTCTAATAAAACTGGAGGATATTTTCATTACAGGAGCTTCGCATCTTATAACTTTTGGGTCATCAATCGGACTTTCTAAATCTTTTTTATCAAGTTTTTCTTGTTCAGTTAAAACTCTCGGATAAACATATAAATGGTGGTATTTTAAGATTTCTTCGTGATTTTTCCATTTTTTAAAAGATCTAAGATTGTCTTCTCCCATAATCAGGTTAAATTCATATTCAGAATATTTTTCTTTTAGATGCGTCAATGTATTTATTGTAAAAGATGGAATTGGTAAATTAAACTCTTCATTACATGCTTTTAATTTAGGGTTTTTCTCAATTGCAATTCTCACTAAATTTAGCCGATGGTAATCTTCTAGTAAAGACTCTTTTTTCTTTAAAGGGTTAAGTGGACTGACGACAAACCATACTTCATCTAAATTAGTGTATCCAACCATATAATTAGAAATTATTAAATGACCTACATGGATAGGATTAAATGTGCCAAAATACAAACCAACTTTTTTCATTCTATTTTAAAAATTTCTCAACTATTTTAATTATTTTTTTGGTGGAAATACTTAGCTCGTCGTTGACGATTATTTTGTCAAATTTATCTATAGATTTCATTTCTTCAAAAGATTTTTCTATCCTATTTTTAATAGCTTTTCTATCATCTGCATTTCTTTTTTTGAGTCTTTCGCTTAAAACTTCCATACTTGGAGGTTTTATAAAAATTGATATTGAATTTCCCATAAAATATTCTTTTAAAGAAATACCTCCAACTACATCAACATCAAAAACTACATGTTTTTTTTCTTTCCATATTCTTTCAATTTCTTTTTTTAGTGTACCATATAAATTCCCTTTATAGACTTCCTCCCATTCTACAAAATCCTGTGCATTTATTTTTTCTTTAAATTCTTCAATAGATAAGAAATAATAATCTTTTTTATCTTCTTCTCCATCTCGAGGAGCTCTACTACAAGCAGAAATGGAAAATAAAAGAGAAAGATTTGCTTCTAATAACTTGTTGACAAGTGTAGTTTTTCCTGCTCCAGATGGTGCTGAAATAATAACCGCTTTACCTTGGAAATTATTAGACAAATTCATAAGATGTTTAAAACTAGTTCTTTGATTTTTTCTAGTTCGTCTTTCATTTCAACT
>Ga0209603_1004890_pt1 | contig 10976 bp, 8 predicted proteins | sample COGITO_mtgs_1206_FD_184812 | JGI IMG/M metagenome (GOLD analysis project Ga0209603, IMG submission 184812) | Pelagic marine microbial communities from North Sea - COGITO_mtgs_120607 (SPAdes) (version 2) | ecosystem: Environmental > Aquatic > Marine > Epipelagic ... | reverse complement strand
TGGGTAATTATTTATTTTTTTTTTTTTTTTTTTCTGCCTTTTTTATTGTTTACGTTTGAAGCTTAGCGGCCAAATTTTCAAGCGTTTTTACTTGAAACGGCATTAAATTCGTTTTAAGAGAAGACAGCTTTAAAAACTACAACAACATTCAAAATTCGGGCGAGGTTTACGAGTGCGGATTTTCCGGTGTAGAGGAGCCTTTAAAAAAATTAGAGCTGCAGTTTTTAGTAGTGAGTATTTTTTTTATACTTTACGAGATTGAGTTCTTGCTACTTTTACCCATTTTTTTATTTGTCGATAGCTGGAGTACGCTCACCTGCATTTTGGTGAGCTTCTCGTTCTTATTAGTTTTATTTTCCTATTGGTTTGAGTGAGAGTTTTACCTATTACACTACTACCATTAATGTTACAGGCAAACAGCAAACAGCTTATATTCTATAGCTTTTTAAAAAAACGCAACTTGGATTTAATCTTATTTTTGCAACTTTTTCTTTAATCGACCACTATCTCGGAGACCAGTTGAAAAACCATTTTACACGCAGGGGTTTGACCACAAAACCACTAGATAATTTTTTTTATTTTCAGTTTTTTGATTGAAAGTTGCCCTTTTATTTTTTACTGCTGAAAAAGCAGCAGCGAAAAACATTAATCAGCCGGTGTAAAAAAAGTTTTTACATAAACCTAGGAAAGGGGTTTTCTGTTTTTTCGTCGCTAGAGTTACGTATTCTATATGCAAGCAGTCTTTACTTTTATTTTAACAGATTGGTAATTCTGTTTACCTTTTTTAAATAGGTTTGTCATGCTGGAGCAACGGCTACACAACTTTTGTTTAGCCCGTTGTTATAAATAACCCCGGTGTTGGGGATTATGCAGTTCCCTTGCTACCAACCAACCCAACCGGTTACATTACAGCCAAACCCTCACCCCCACCACATTTGTCTAATTTAAAACACGTCGATTTTGTTTACCAAACGCACTCTGGGGAACCAGGTTCTTTAAGAGTCTCCCGAGAAACCACGCCTAGCAGCCTTATATCAAACGCTTCGACTTACGCAACACACCTAAAACCTTACACCATGCGTAATCAGGCGGTCAATTTCCAAACAGAAATCTCTAAAGCGTGCTCTGATTGAGTTGTTTACTACTCTTCCGTGACAGAAGTCTGGGGTTTTTTTTTATTCTTTTACTTTATCGCCCTTTTCTTCTTCTTTTACTTTATCGTACCTAAGTCGATACCGCACTACCGCCTTAACACAAACTTCGCAACACCGGTAAGCTGACTTTCCAGTTTTATTTCCTGCGGCGTCCCTTTTTTCCTGATTTTTACCATTTTGTACGAGTCGATTTATCTCCTTTTCACAAATGAGAACTTTCCTGTTAAGATGCTACCGTTATTTTTGATAGAAGGGCGTCAGTGAAAGTGGGATTATAGGTTAAACTTTGCAGGTTTGTTAGAATACTCCAATTTACAAAAGGTTGTAGGTAACTCAGTACACACCAGATTACCCTCCCTGGGGGCCCACGCCACCATGGACCTATACCAAAAACTGAATAGTCTTTTTGGTACAGAGCTTTTAGACAACAGCCTGCGAATAAGAACAGAACTTCTTAAAGGCAACAGGATTGGCCCCTCTCATCATGACTGCATACTTGCAATGTACGGCGGCATGCTCTACGGCAACTCGTCTTCGTATGCATCTTCAAAAAGCTCTCTTAGCGTTAGAAGCGGTTCTGGGAGCAAAACCCCACCTAAGTATGCGTACCTCCACGAGGGGGTAGCCCGTGTTCCTGTTATATCTGTTGTTCCTGTTATATCTGGGGTTACTTACCTACCCGCTTCTAAATGGGGCAGGGCAGAGTATTTAGAAAGTTGGTATAACAAGGACACTCTTGACCAAGCGTTTACAGAAATATGTTATAGGTTGGCTGACGACATATGTGGTCATAAGGTCTACAAAATTAACATAGAAAAGGAGGAGCGGCCCTACCCCACCACTAAAATAATTCCTACATTTTCATTTGGAAAAATAAACAGTTACGCCAACAGGACTATCTAAGAAAAAAGTAGTAAGGGTGGGACGTTACCCACCCCTTGAACAGTACCTTCCCCAGGCAAGACGTATTTGGTAAGGACGCCTTTCAAACACTACGGCGTTTTTGTTGCCCGGTTGCATGCCCGGTTGCACCCTTTCGGCACAAGCCCATTTACCGGTTTTCGCTAATTTAGACTTTTACCTTTCTAGACTTAGCCAAAAAAAACGGTGTATATTGGCGTCCCCAAACAACCCGGCTATGCAAACCCCCCCCCCCCCCCCCCCCCACCCCCCCCCCCCACCCCCCCCCCCCCCTCTCTCTCTCTCTCGGCGGTACGCACACGCACGCAACTTTTGGCACTTATTACCTCCGCAAAAGTAATTTCTTACGCCATATCTGTAGGAGCATTTGGTAGCTGCGCGATCGCAGTCAGTAACATTTTTGCAGCTTTTCTGCAAGCCGCTGCCCAGTTTCCCGGACGTCAAGACGACCTTTGGACCTTTACTTTAATTGGCGTAGCTCTCGTAGAAACTTTTTTTTTCGTGACTATTCTTATTATTGTGCTTATCTTTACTGCGTAGTTTTTCACCTGTTTAATTAAAAAAAAAGCTCTCGGGCCTTTCGAGAATGCGGTTTACTTTACTCTGCGCGGGCTAGTCGGGCGGTAGAAGCATAAACCCCACCCGCTAAAGTAAATGGACAAAAACTTCTGTTTAATTTTATACCCTTATACTTTTTAGTTGTTGTAGTTAAGTTTAATTTAGTGTTTCACCTATTCTCTTTATTTTTTACTTTTATCCTGGCGCAAGGGGAGCGTAAGCTTTTGGCCACCGTTACTCGACGTACGGGGCCCTCTGTAGCGTATGCAAACGGGGCTCTCCAAGCACTCCCCGACCTTTTCAAGTTTTTAACAAAAACGGCCAATCTTAGTTACAGGGTTAACAGGCTTTACTACAATCTAGCAGCGTGCTACTCTTTACTCTCCGGTTACTTTTTGTGATTTGTTTGAGCTTTTGGCTCCGAGGGAAGTAATTTTCTCAATTTTGACTACAGTTTTTTTTTTTTTATGCTCGTAACAGTAGTTAATATTTACGCGATAATTCTGGGCGGCTTTGTTGCCTTATCTAAGTACGGAGTTCTTAGTTCTGTTCGGGTCATCGCCCAGCTTTTTTCTTTTGACATCATACAAAACCTTTTAATGTGCTTAGTTTTTATTGTATTTAGCAGCTACTCCTTTGAAACTTATGCCAGCTTTCACTCAGATAGCTATACGAATCTGACTTTTGAGTATATTTTTGTAGTGTTTTTAGCATTTTTGGCCATGTTAATGGAAAACTTTCGAGCACCCTTTGACTTAGCAGAGGCGGAAGCGGAGGTTATTACTGGCTACACTGTAGAGTACTACGGTTTTCTTTTTTTTGCTTTCCTTTTTTCTGAGTTTTTAAGCTTGTGGAATGGTATTTTGTTTTTTAATCAAATATTTCTTTCCGGCGCTTCTCTATTTTATTAATACTTTAATCCAACCCCTTAAGTGCAGCCTTAAATACAACTTTTGCGAGTTTTCGCACTTAGTTTGCTACTTGGTGACGCTAAATCTTTACTCTAAGGCCTTTCTACTCGCACTTTTGTTTTCTAGCACGTCCTGGTTTCTTTTTTCTTTTTTCTGATCTTTACCTAATCAGTTTATCTTTTTGACCACATTGATCAGTCTGCTCTTTACTGCTTTTTTACATAAAAAAGAGAACCTAGTTTACGCCGCTTTACTGTATAGTTTGCTACCGAAGGGCACACACTCTTACAATTTAGCACCTGTTGAGCTCCAAACTACTGCACTATCTGTGTCTACGGTTGCAACAGTTTTTCTCAAATCGTTTAACCTACGGCAGTATTTGGGTCTGTTGTTTTTTTTTTCTCTCCCATCCTCCTTCGGCACCCTTCGGTTTTTAGGCTTATTTTTGTATAATTTTTCTTTATCCTTTTTAAATAGTCCACGATCTTTTTTTTTCAACTTTTTAGAGAAATGGGTTTTTACGACCAACCATAAACGGGTGGGTATTAATTATATGTGATACGTTGTAATAGCCGGCGTCGTCACTACCGTTTTTGCAACCGCTATTAAGTTGGAGCTGGGCGAGCCGGGCTCTTTATACTGCGGGGGTAACATGAGGCTTTACCTGTCTTTGGTAACAGGGCATGCGGTAATCATGGTTTTTCTTGCTTACGTTCCCGTTTACTACGGCGTTTTTACCAACTACCTCATTCCTATACAGTTAGGAGCCCGCGACTTCGCTTATCCCAGATTAAACAACTTCTCCTTTTGAGTTTTCCCGCCGTCCTTGTTTTTTTTTTCAAACTCTCTTTTAAAGTACCAGGGTTTAGTTACGGGGTGAACCTTTTACCCGCCTCTTTCGTCCAAAAAGTATTCTTCGAGTTTTAACATGGACATTACTATTTTGTCAGTCCTTTCTATAGCAACGGCATCCCTAATAAGTACCACAAACCTTATTTCAACCTACCGATACATGCGCGGGGCTTCGATGAAAGCGGACTACCGCTTTATACCACTTTCTGTTTACGGTACACTATTTGGCGCACTTCTATTTACGTTCGCAGCACCTGTTTTGGGTATAGCAATGTTTATGCTTTACTTTGACAGGCACGGGATTACTAATTTTTTTAACGTGGCTAAGGGGGGGGACGTTGTTCTCTACCAACACCTTTTTTGGTTTTTTGGTCATCCGGAAGTTTACGTTCTGATACTACCCACTTTCGGCTATGTTAGCAATATTATTGTTTTCGCAACCCGGCATAACCTTTTAGCCTACGACCACATGGTCATTAGCATGGGCGCCATCTGTTTACTGGGTTCTATCGTTTGGGGCCATCATATGTATATTGGGGGACTGAATAGGGGGCTGAAGAACCTTTTTTCTGCTACAAGTTTGTTCGTAAGTATACCCTCAACTCTAAAGATACACTCTTGGATAGCTACGTTACAATCAGGTAACCTCCATTTTTCTGTCCAGCTGATTTGAATTTTTATTTTTTTAACGGGCATTTTGATAGGAGGTATTACAGGAATGGTTTTGGGCATGGCCGGTTTTGACGTCCTCTACCACGACACTTATTACGTCGTTGGCCACTTCCATCTTGTTTTATCCATGGGTGGCTTTGCTGTAATATTTGCTGTTTTTTTCCACTATTGGTTTTATTTTTTTAGAGTAGGTTATAACAAGTTTCTCGCCGTTTTACAGGCAGTACTTTTTTTTGTCGGCGAGCTTGTGACTTTTGTTCCGGCACTTTTTTTGGGCATGTCGGGAATGCCCAGAAGAATAAATGACTACCCTGTGTACTTCTCGGGGTGACATAGTATGTCGTCCTTAGGGCACGGCCTTGTAGTACTTAGCTTATTTGTTTTTTTGGCTCTGGTACTAGAGTCTAAATATAGCAGTAGAAAATTTCTATACGCAAACAAATACTCCAAAGGTGTTCCCTATTTTGCTAATAGGCACTCAGCCTATCTTATGTTGATAACACAACTCCGCACAAAACTCAAAGTGAAAAGATCCTGCGGAAACCCAACCCTAACGTCCTTTTAACACAAACCCCCCTTAAACCGATTTGACTTATTCCTACAAAACAGTACTTTTTATTTCTGCCGCGGCGGTTTCCTCAACAACCCACGCGCTTATTTTATTCCCTTCAGTAAGCGCCGACCCTTTAGACGTGTTTTTCGTCAGCCAACTACTTTCGCTTTCTGCCTTGTGGGTACTTAACGCCACTAAAAACACAGTGCCCTCCCAGGTACCCGGCAGCCCACTGCTGGAAAACCGAGAAGGCTGGGCTTTGTTTTCTAATGAGTTTACAAGCGGCCTAATTACAAATACCCTACCGACGTTTGACCTTTTCCTATTCGGCATTAATTTTTTGGCCGTTGTTTTTTTTTTAGATCTTTTCTCAACGTTATTTGCGTCTAGCACAAAGTCATTGTTTTGGTTTAAACCCTTTAACTTTCTGAAAACAAGCTTTTTCCTCTCTTACACTTTTATGACAAGCGTAGACGCTTTACTAGCCTTTGTTTATTTTTTTTTCTCTCTCTATTTTTTAGAGCTCCATTTTTTTTTTGTTTACTCTCTAAACGTAAGTTCTGATAGCACAATTTACCAGTTTAACTTTTTACTCTCTAGCTTCTTTTTTATTTTCGTAGTTAAAACTCTAAGAGCACTTTTGGAGAAAGGTTTCATCTTTTCTATGAGTTTTCAATTTAACGAGTTTAATCAGTTTCACTCCGCTGAAATAGACAAGTTTGCATTTGAAGCCGGCGGTGGCAACGTGATGGATATCTCTTTCATTGAGGATGACGACTATGCAACCGTGGTCAGGGTTCTTATTAGAGCTCTTTTTTTCGTCTTCTTCTTCTTCTCAACTTTTTTCGTTTGGTTACTTCGCTTTATCATTCAGTTCGTAAGGCTCTTAGTACTTTTCATGATTCATACGATCTTTGAATTAGTTATAGTGAGCTCAGATAGCGTTTTATCTTGTTATGCAACTAATTACCTATTCGTTTTTAAGTACTTTTTTTTTATATTTTTCTTTTTTGGCTCCTTTTTATATTTAATTTTGTATCTTAATTTAATGTTTACACTTCAGGTCTTTATTTTTTATTTTTTTTCTGAAGTTTTTCAGTCCAACTTTATAACAGACCTTTCGAGCTTTGTTTCAACCAAACTCAAAAAAGTCTAATCCGGAACTACTTTACCTATTAGCTGCGTAATTATTTACAACTTAGCTCACTGAATAAAAAGGTAAAAGCACTTTTTCCTTATAACTCTTACTTTTTCGCACTTAACAAGTGGCCCATAGATAAAGCACCCAAAGTCTCCAATTCCAGCTATCTTGTAGGATTCGGTTTTCTTTTCCTTTTTCATGCTTATGCATACCCCGCGTTAGATAATTTTGTTTTTTTTACTTACAACTGGTTTACTTTCAACTTCCAATTAACTTCAATTTTTTTTTTACTGGCTTACATCTCTACAGCTAAACAAAATACTTGGTTTTTTTTTTTTACCCTCGCGTTGGTTTTTTTTTTCTACTTCTTCTTCGGTTTTAGTGTAAAGGGTTCCAAATTTTACAGAAATCATTTTGTTCTTAACTCTAACCATCTGGTTTTAAATTGGGATGCGCTCCTGTTTATCCTCTTCTTCTTCGGTTGGGTGTTTAAAATAGCAAGGAAATACTCCTTGGAAAGTTATACTCTCCAGGAAAGTTTTTTCTACAAAACAGCGCTCCCGTCAGTTTACCTTTTTGAGCTTTTTACTTTTAGTGTAGCGCTCAGTTGAAGGTACTTGAATGGCGGCCTCATGGGATACTCCACAATTATGTATTTAAAATACTACAAGTTTCAATTTGTAACCAGTATACTGGTGACTAAACTTTTATTTTTTATTTTTGTATATTCTTTTTTCTTCTTCTTGCTTAATCTGCTTAAGCAAGGCTCACGCCTTTACTTTTTTACGGCGTACTATTCTCTCTTTTTAGTGCTTACCGTTTTTCTATTCAAGGAGTTTTCCGAAGTTTGAAGCTTTTTGCATCAAGTAGCACCGTCCAATTTACTAAAATTTACCTACTTTAAATTTTTTTTTTACCTACTGTTCTTTAATTTTCTGCACGCTTACTTAGTTGTAGGTTTTACTCTGCTGGGCTTTACTTTATACATGTCGAAGTTTTATACTGTTTATTCAGACTTTTATGACATTATCTATATAAACATAAAAAACTTTTATCTCATTATGTGGCTAACGGTTTTAGCCTTCTTTTCTATCTACGTTATACACGATTTGAATATATATTTTTATGGCATTCTTAGCAATCTAAATTAGAGAGGCTCTTTGTTAGTTTTTTATTTAAGACCCTCGTAGCTCAAACAATCACTTACTAACAACCACATTTGCTTTATTTCATCAATTTTTTTTTTATACAGCTTCTTTTATATTTAAGCCTTGTTGTGTATTTTTTTTTCAAGCTAAGCGCAGGGGGCTCCGGCAGCCCCAAAATGTACACTCCCGGAGGTGGTCTTTTTTACAAGATTTTGTGCCTTTTCATTAGCTTTATTTTGTTGCTTGTCAGCCAGCAACCCGCGCTAGGAACAGATAGCTTTTTAAGCAGTGCTCTTGACGGCGCGTTAACAAACTCAACTTTAATTTTTTTTTTTGCAGGCACCCTTGTTCTTTTTATGGAACTTTTTAAAGCGAGTGCTTTTAAGCAGCAGCTGGGCTCCTTACTACTTTTCGTGTTTATTTTCATGTTTCTATTTTTTTTTACCTTTTTTTTTACAATAACTAACCACTTTGAGTTGATTTGTATTTTCGAGTATGTAAATGCCTTACTGGTCCTTTACATTTTGGTTTCAACCACCTGTTTAAAACCGACACTCGACCTGTTTAAAAGCAGCCTAGGTAAAAATACTAAATTTTTAACCCCCTATTTTTTTTTACCCGCACTAATTAACTACTTTTTTCTGATTTTTATAATTTCAATTTTTTTATTCTACTTTTACATCTACCTACTTTTAGACCTTTCCTTCACCTCCAGTTTTGCCGTTACTGGTATTGTGGTGAAAACCCCCAAGTTTTTCGTTTTTTTTTTAATCTTTTTAGTCTTTAAGCTTGGAGTAGCCCCCCTACATTTTTGAAAATTAGAAATTTTCGAAAGTTTTCGCCTAGTCCACTTTTCGTTTTTCTCTACGGTTTACTTTGTGTTCTCTCTTATTTTTTTCGAGTTCATCTCTTCCAAAATGTATCTTTTTTCTTGTAATAGCGCCTTTAGCCTTCTGTGCCTTTTTGTGCTTTACAATCTTTATTTCTGTTTTTTGCATGTAAATACGGCGCTAAACATCAGACAGTTTTTGGTTTTAAGTGCACTCCTGAATTTAAACTTAGCCCTTATAAGCCTTCTTTTAAACGTAGGCTCCACACAGCCCTTTTTTTTATTTTTTGTACTGAGCTATGTTACCTTAGCCTTTATTTTCTATTTTTACTTTGTAGCGAACAATAGTAGTGCGCGCTACTTTTCAAATTTGGGGGCCCCCCTCAACAAAACATTCCTTTATTTTTTTTTTTTACTACCCCTCCTGAGTTTAGGAGGCGGCGCCCCTTCATTAGCCTTTTTTTATAAACTTAGCTTTTTGTTGACTAACTTGCAGGAGGAAAGTTACCTACTTCTAAGCCTCTATATACTCAGCATTGTCGTTTCGGTAGTTTTTTACTTTCAGCTGTTTAAGTCCAACACGAAGCCCCTGGGCACTACTTTAAAAAGCAAACACCCCCTACTTTCCAAAAGTAGCCACCTCTTAGTTTTTTTCCTCTCTGCAAGTGTTTTGGTCTTATCAACACCTCTACTGGGGCCCGCAAGTTTTTATCTCTTGGATAGTTTTAGTAGACTGAGTATAAGCCTTTCAGCAGGGCTTTAATTTAGTCACAGCCCGAACAAAAAAGAACAAGCACCCCACCCACCAATAGTACTTTTTAAAAGAGTTAAGCCCACCCGAAGCCGTGCAAGACGACTTGCAAGCAACCCCCAAAAAAAGGGAGTTATTCAGCGACTCTACACCACCAACCCCAGAAAACCAAATTCGGCCCACCGTAAAGTTGCGAAAGTTTATATCTCTAAAAAAAAAACAGTTCTGGGAGCTGTCAAAGGCGTCTCGCATGCTCTAAAAAAATTCTCCAAGGTTTGGGTAAGCGGCAGAGGTTTTAGGGACACGCCCGGGGTAAATCTCAAGCTCATCCCAGGCAAAGAGGCCTTTTTGGTTCTGAATTTTAAACAAAAGCGTAGATCTTTTTTTGGCTTAAAGAAATAGTACAGACCACTTGTTTTATTTTCTTTTTAAATTTTTTATTTTTGTCACTTTTTTTTTTTACTACGAGAAAACGTTTTACGGGATTTTTGGTTTGCTAAAGCTTTGGCTCCTTATAATTCTTGTTTTTTGTTAAGTTTAGCGCGCAGAACCCTTTCTTTTTGAAAAGAATTTATTAAAAGAGGCCGTGCGGACTTTTGAACAAACGTTGTTATAGGTAGGCTCTTCAACGTCTGGCAGGCGGCTACATCTTTTTCCTATTTCTTTTTTTTCCGGTCCTACTTATCTAAACTATACAACGTTAGCGTTTTTTCGAAAGCATTTAAATTTTTTAATATTTTTTTCTTTTCGGAGCAAGTTTCTATCGAACAACTACTTTTTCTCTTTTGAGCGTTTTTTTCATTTATTTTTTTTACAAGTGCCCTTATTTTACTTTAGCGCAACAACCTTTTGAGTTATTTTGATTTTATTCAGGGAGGCCTCCGTCATATGGTCTCTTGGTTACGCATAGGTTCTTTGTGACCCCTTAGTTTCGGACTTGCTTGTTGTGCTATTGAGCTTTTGCACAGCGTTTGCAGCCGCTACGACATTGAAAGATTTGGTTGCCTTTTTAGGGGAACCCCACGACAGTCCGAGCTGCTTATAGTAGCCGGTACCGTAACGCCAAAAATGGCGCCCGCTTTAAAAAAATTACAGGAGTTTATGGCCAAACCCAGCTATACTATAGCCATGGGTAGTTGCGCAGGCGGCGGCGGTTACTATTACTTTTCCTACAGTATAATAAGGGGTTGCGACAGGGTTATACCTGTGGATACCTATATTGGTGGGTGCCCCCCCACCGCAGAGGCCCTGCTCTATGGTATTTTAGTTCTGCAAAAAAAATTAAGTTCTTGATTCGAGCCCAAGGTCTCTAGTTGATGATATTAAGTACTGCGGCGACTGCCTTTTGGTAACAAGCACCCCCACCACTTACGAAAGTCGGATGCCGACTAAACTTTACCGAACACCTGAGACATCTTTGACAGTCAATTTTTTTTTTTCTGTAAAAAAAAAAATGCAATTTAAGTTTTTTTATTTTTTTGTTTTT
>Ga0209603_1004883_pt1 | contig 10979 bp, 6 predicted proteins | sample COGITO_mtgs_1206_FD_184812 | JGI IMG/M metagenome (GOLD analysis project Ga0209603, IMG submission 184812) | Pelagic marine microbial communities from North Sea - COGITO_mtgs_120607 (SPAdes) (version 2) | ecosystem: Environmental > Aquatic > Marine > Epipelagic ... | reverse complement strand
AAACAAAATTTTAATAAATACACAGGTAGAGTTAAAAGGGAATTGTGGGGCACCATTGAGGCTTTGTTGAATGACCACATAAGCTCAAACTGGAAAAGCGAATGCCAGTGGCAAGATAAAATCATAAACTCAAACAGAACACTGTTTAACATTGCCTTTGGTTATCAAATTAAAATTAGAATACCGTTTAATAAATTGTCGCAGTTAGATACTAATCATAGCGACATAACGCCATTAACTAATTTAATTAACCGTATTTATAAAGCATTTGAAACAAGTTTGCTTATCAAGGAGCCATCAGCATGATGACCCAACAAGAATTAGAAAAATACCTTTGGGGTGCAGCCACAGCACTCAGAGGTACAATAGATGCCGGTGATTACAAACAGTACATATTCCCGCTTATGTTCTTTAAACGTATCTCTGATGTTTACGACGAAGAGTTTGAAAACGCGCTAGCAGAAAGCGATGGCGATTTAGAATATGCAGCCTTTGCTGAAAACCATAACTTTTTAATCCCTGAAGGCGCGCACTGGAACGATGTACGCGAAACCACAACCAACATTGGTCTAGCACTGCAAAACGCCATGCGTGCCATTGAAAAGGCTAACCCTGATACCTTAGACGGTATTTTTGGTGATGCCAGCTGGACCAATAAAGACCGCCTTACCGATGCCATGCTCACTAATCTTATTGAGCATTACTCACAGCACAAACTTAACTTAAAAAATGTACCCGACGACAAGCTAGGCAATGCTTACGAGTACTTAATAAAAGAGTTTGCTGACGATAGCGGCCATACCGCAGCTGAGTTTTATACCAACCGTACCGTGGTTAAATTAATGACCATGATAATGGACCCACAACCGGGTGAATCAGTGTACGACCCTACTTGTGGCTCGGGTGGTTTATTACTTAACTGTGCCTTGCACCTTAAAGATGAAGGTAAAGAATACCGTACCCTTAAATTATACGGCCAAGAGATTAACCTATTAACCTCAGCCATTGCCCGTATGAACATGTTTATGCATGGCATTGAAGAGTTCGATATTGTTCGTGGTAATACTTTAAGTAATCCAGGCTTGCTTGAAAATGACGAGCTGAAAAAATTCAACGTTATTCTTGCTAACCCGCCGTATTCAATAAAATCATGGGATCGAAAGGCCTTTGAAAGCGATTCGTATGGCCGTAATTTGTGGGGCACACCACCGCAAGGCTGTGCAGATTATGCTTTTCAGCAGCACATTCATAAAAGTTTAGATATAGATAACGGGCGCTTCGCAATACTTTGGCCCCATGGCATTTTATTTAGAGATGCAGAAGCGGCAATGCGTAGAAAAATGATTGAATCAGATCAAATTGAAGCAGTGATTGGAGTAGGTGCAAACCTATTCTATAACTCTCCAATGGAAGCAATGATTTTAGTGGGTAACACAAATAAACCAGCTGACCGAAAAGGTAAGGTTTTATTTGTGAACGGTAAAGATGATGTCATCGATAATAAAGGACTTGCTTACCTAACGACTGAACACATCAATAAGCTATATCAAGCATATAAAGACTTTACTGATATTCCACATTATTCAACTGTTGCGACTAACGAAGAGATTTTAGCGTTAGATGGCAATATGAATATTAATTTCTACGTCAAAAAAGACAATTCAGATAGTGATATATGTTTTTCAACAGCGCTATCAGATTGGCAAAAATCAGGTGATGACTTGAAGGCATCGATGAATAGGTTATTTGAGGCGACTAAATAAAATGACCGATGTATTTGAAAAAGCAGTTGCTGAACTAAATTTGGATAGAAGTGACTGGCAATTAGTTAAGTTTGGCGATGTGGCCATACAACAAAAGCAAACAGTAGACCGTGAAAATACAGAGCTAACTCGCTATGTTAAAGGTGAGCATATGTATTCTGAAGATATTCATCTGCGTGAATGGGGTGAGTTAACTGATGAATATTTAGGGCCTGCATTTATACGTAAATTTGAAGAAGGCGATATCCTTTATGGTTCACGCCGTACTTACTTGCGTAAAGTAGTTATAGCTCCCTTTGAGGGTATTACTTCTAATACTACTTTTGTTATTAAGGCTAATGAAGAAAAAATCGATAAGCGATTATTACCCTTTATTATGCTTTCAGAAGGATTTAGCCAGCACTCAATTAAAAACTCAAAAGGTTCAGTAAATCCTTATGTTAACTGGAAGGATTTAGCTGGATATGAGTTCTTATTACCATCGGTAGAGCAACAAACATTTATAGCAGACTTATTCGATTCAATTGATCAGGTACTTGAGGCTGAGAAGTCTATCTACACTAGATTAAATTTAAATTTAGAGGCAAATATTGAAGCTCAAATACACGGAGTCGAACTAGAAGGTAAAACAATAAATCAAGTACTTGATGAACTAGAGAAAAAAATAGAGGTTTTACCATTAAATAAATTAGGGAAAATTTTTAAAGGTAAAGGAATTGCTAAATCTGAGGTAGTAGAAACCGGCTTACCATGTATTCGATATGGTGAGTTATATACTAAACACCATAGAATCATACGAAAATATCATTCCTTTATTACGAAAGAATCAGCATCCAAATCAATTGAATTGAAAAAAGGTGATGTTTTACTTGCTGGATCAGGCGAAACGATCTCTGAAATTGGAAAATCAGCATCCTTCATTGATGAGGAAACGGTATATGCTGGAAGTGATATTATAATTTTTCGCCCTGACAATATGGACGAAAGATATTTAGGTTACTTAATGAGTTCAGTCTTGATTCGTCAGCAATTAAACAAAGTTGGAACTGGGGCTACTGTAATGCATATCTATGGTTCTGACATCGAAAAAATTCGAGTCCCAATTATTGGTAAGAATAAACAAAAAGAGATTGGAGACAATCTTGAAGAAATTTTTAGCAGTATTACGTTAGTCAAATCACGTGAGAATAAAACAATTACATTACGAAAATCTTTAATTAATCAGGTGTTTTAGGTATGGGATTTACCGAATTAAATAGTGTGGAACACTACATCATCCATCAAATGACAGGCGTTAACTTAAACGCCAACCAAGTTTCAGAGCCACAACCAACTTTTGGCGCTAAATGGCAATTCCAATCGCCAGAACAACTAGGCCGTGGTGTTAATGAGGTGTTAGTTGAATCTCAATTAGTAAAGGCGTTAATTCGTCTTAATCCTGAGATTGAAGCTAACCCTAATTTGGCTGATGAAGTAATACATAAACTCCGTGCTATTTTAATTTCGGTAAATCAAGTTGGCTTAGTAAAAGCGAATGAAGAGTTTTTCGCTTGGATGACCGGTGAAAAAACTATGCCGTTTGGCGAAAATAATCGTCATGTGCCTGTTAAGTTAATCGATTTTGATGACTTAACTAATAATGACTATGTGGTTACGAATCAGTTTCGTATTCATCACCGAGAAACCAAAATACCTGATGTGGTATTAATGATTAACGGTATTCCTGTTGTAGTGGGTGAAGCAAAAACACCTATTCGCCCATCAGTTACCTGGTTAGATGGCGCCCATGAAGTACACAGCATTTACGAAAACGCTGTACCGCAGTTATTTGTGCCTAATATTTTATCGTTTGCTACTGAAGGGCGTGAGCTGTTTTATGGTGCAATACGTTGCCCATTAGAGTTTTGGGCCCCGTGGCGTGTGGAAGATGCACAGTTAACACGTGCTGTTGGCTTATCTGGAGTAGGTGCTGAGCTAACCGATTTATTAAGCCCTGAACGTTTGCTCGATATAATGCGTAACTTCTCGTTGTTTACCACCAATAAAAAGAAGCAGCGCATTAAGGTCATTCCTCGCTTTCAGCAATATGAAGGCGCAAATAAAATTATTCAGCGTGTGATTGAGGGCAAAGTTAAAAAAGGCTTAATTTGGCACTTTCAAGGCTCAGGTAAATCATTATTAATGGTGTTTGCTGCACAAAAGCTAAGGCGTGCTGCACAGCTTAAAAGCCCAACGGTAATTGTGCTGGTGGATAGAACCGATTTAGATACTCAAATTAGCGGTACATTTAGTGCCGCTGATGTCGCTAATGTAGAATCAACCGATAGCATTAAAGAATTACAACAAATGCTAGAGCGAGATACCCGTAAAATTATAATCTCAATGATCCACAAGTTCCGTGATGCCAAACCCAATATGAATGAGCGTGAAAACATCATTGTATTAGTGGATGAAGCACACAGAACTCAAGAAGGTGATTTAGGCCGCCAAATGCGCGCCGCTTTACCAAACGCCTTTTTATTTGGTTTAACCGGTACGCCAGTAAACAAAGCCGATAAAAACACTTTTTGGGCCTTTGGCGCAGAAGAAGATAAAGGCGGCTACATGAGCCGCTATACCTTCCACGACTCTATTCGTGATGAAGCGACATTACCACTGCATTTTGAACCACGTTTGGTAGATGTGCACGTAGATAAAGAAGCGCTCGATAAAGCCTTTAAAGACTTTAAAGATAGCGCCGCGTTAACAGACGAAGAAGCCGATGCGCTTAATCAAAAATCTGCAAAAATGTCTGCGTTTTTAAAATCCCCTGAGCGTGTTGAAAAAATAGTTGAAGACATTGCCATTCACTTTATGGATAAAGTGGAGCCCCATGGTTTTAAAGCCATGATAGTCACACCAGACCGTTATGCCTGTGTGCAATATAAAGAAGAGCTCGATAAACACTTTGATGAAGCGGCCAGCAAAGTGGTTATATCCACCAGCGCGAATGATGATTATGATTTTAAGCAAAAATGGGGCGTAGATAAAAGCCAGCAAGAAAAGCTGGTGGATGAATTTAACGATGCAAAATCAGAGCTTAAATTTATTATTGTTACTGCAAAACTGCTAACTGGGTTTGATGCGCCTATATGCCAAACCATGTATTTAGATAAGTCGATTAAAGACCACACCTTATTACAGGCAATATGTCGTACAAACCGTTTATACCCCAATAAAACATTTGGCTGTATTGTTGACTACTTTGGCGTATTTGACGATGCCGCCAAAGCACTAGAGTTTGATGAAGAAAGCGTACAGCAAGTTATCTCTAACTTAAGCGAACTACGCGCTAAGCTACCACAAGCGATGGCTGATACATTAGCTCACTTTTTGGGTGTAGACAGAGCCATTGAGGGTTTTGAAGGCCTAGAGGCCGCACAGAACGCTATTAGTACAGACGATAAAAAAGATGCCTTTGCACTGGATTTTAAATACCTAGCCAAACTGTGGGAGTCGCTCTCACCCGATAGTGTACTTGATGAATACAACGAAGATTACAAATGGCTAGCCCAGGTTTATGAGTCGGTAAAACCAGCCTCAGATAACATTGGTAAGTTATTATGGCTAACGCTAGGCGCACAAACAACACAGCTCATACACGACAACGTGCATGTAGGTAATGTACATAACCTAGAAGAGTTTGTACTCGACGCTGACGTTATCGAAAACATATTTAACAACCCAGACCCACGTAAAACAAACCAGCTTGAGAAAGAGCTCGCAAAGCGTTTTAAAGACGGTGGTGACTTACCTGTATTTAAATCGTTAAGTGAGCGACTAGAAGCCCTACGCGACAAAGCCGAAAAAGGCCTAATAGCCTCAATCGACTTTGTAAAAGAGCTTTGTAAAATAGCTAAAGAAGTAGTACAAGCTGAAAAAGAACTAGAGGACGAACTACAAGAAAAAACACCTAAAGCCGCATTAACCGACCTGTTTTTAGAGCTTAAAGACGATCAAACCCCTGCGGTAGTAGAGCGAATAGTAACCGATATAGACGCCATTGTTCGTGTTGTCCGCTTCCCTGGCTGGCAAGACACAACTGGCGGCGAACGCGAAGTACAAAAGTCACTACGCAAGGCGTTACTGAAGTACAAATTACATACCGACCAAGCGCTGTTCGATAGGGCGTATGGGTATATAAAGGAATATTATTAGGCGATTTACTTTTAGAATACTTAGTAACATGTACTAAAGAGCATGTTACTAAGCCTCATTGTGTAGTTTAATTGAAGGGCAGGTACCAAGTTTAATAGCCGATTTATTTATAATATTTAGCTTTTTTACTGGTGAAATAATCATTTTCCTGCTTCCGCTTCTCGATTCTTTTTTCTATCACGCTTATTTGTGTTTTAATTTCCTTTGTTCTTCCACTCAGCTGTTTTCTTATATCTGATGAGCCGAACTCTTCGCTGGCTCTTTTAGCATATGTTGGAAAGTTACTTATTCCTCTAAATGAGTAGCCGTATAAGAAATATAACTTTCTTGTTTTAAGCTTTCCGTCTGGATCATTGCTAAGCTTTAATCTCAAGTGGTAATTAATTCCACGACGCATTTTCTTTTTATATCTCATAAGTGATGAAGAGCGAATTGTTACTTTATATCCGTCGAACTTAAACCCTAAATATTGGAGGCGATCATAAATAAGCTCATTCTCTTCAATTCTTGCACAAGCAAGTTGGTTTTTTTTGTGTAAAGGGTATCTTTCAGAGTTTTCATGGCTGTATCTTGCCCCAAGATTAGCCATCGGCATAAAAGCATACTTTTCAGTTTTTTTGCTGTTTACATCTAATTTTGATTTTTTAGCAAGTGAATACACATAGTTTTCAAGTGAAGACGACTTTGTGAATATTTGTTCTCTGTCTTCAATAGGCAATATGCACAACAAGTCATCGCAATAACGGATGTAATGCCCGCCTAGTTGCTCAATATATTTTTTAAGATTTTTATCAAACTCAATCATGTAAATATTTGATAGTACACCGCTCATTGGTGAACCTTGTGGTATTCCTTTATGCTTTTTATTCTTTTTTATAAGAGGTGTGACATATTTTTTAAAGCTTTTTGGTGTGCAGATTCTCACTCGTCGTTCAAGGTTTTTACATTCATTTGTATCTGAATCTTTGTTGATAAGTTTAAACTTACCTTTTACTACGGGGTGCTTATCTTCTGGGAGGGCTTTATACTTTATTTCTTTTATAACTTTTTGTGAAATACCCTTCGGATTACTTGCCGATATGTTAAAAATATCATAAACATCATCTCTATCAACGTAAGAATAATTTGTTAGGGATTTAAAAATCGCCCATTGGTCAGGGCTTAGTTTTGTACCTTCATTAAGTACTTCAATCCAAGATTTTTTAAGGATTTGATGATCAAGAATATCAAAAAAGCTAGATACATCAAAAGCTAAAACAACGCAGTTCTTAAACTCTTTTATTTTATTAAAAGCGTTATTTGCATGATGAATGTTACTAACTTTATCGCCATTAGATGGCCTAAAGGCTAAAGAGTTCTTTTCAATCTCATGCTTGATTACATAGTTTTCATAAGCTGATGTAAGTATGTGACCGTAGTAAGAGTAGATAGTTGAATCTATGTGACTAGCATAGCAAATAGGACGTAGTTTATAAGTACTATATTTATGCGGCTTTCCATTTGTGGAGATAAGTGCTTTTGCTACTTTGGGGTCTTTTCTTATTAGCCTGTTAATATCATTTGGTAGGCCTTTTTTTGAATCAATGAAGTCAACTGGTTGAAAGTTGTTTTTTGTAATGAGCTCTGAAAGTTTTTTTATCTTCTCTAATCTAGCCTCAAAAAATATGAATGGCCAAAAAGAGTGTTGCTTTACATAATTAGGATCGGTTGCTTTAGTGCATGCGATTTTAAGCTTTGGCTTTACATCAAAATGAAGGTAGCCAGGAAGTTTTTTTTGTATGGATTTCTTTTGTATTTTTGAAATCCATTCTTCTTTAATATTGTTAATAATCTTACTTCCTTATAAGACAAAACGGGAGAGTGAGGTGCTTGGGTTCTCGTCTCTAAAGAGATACGAGATTACAGTTACATCATCGTATTCTAATAGGTGTACTCTCCTGTCCAGAGTGCTCTATCTTAGTTACTAATTTAAGCAAACTAGGGAATCACGCATATAGTATCCGCTCCTATAAATGAGCTATATGGCTTACATCAACTGGCACATCCACTCTTTTGCGTACAGCCTATAACAAGAGTGACAAGCAATTTTAAGTCATTAAACAGTTATAATATTCTTTTCAGAATACAATTTCTGCTTACAGTTAATCTGTCAATATCGATGGATATAACATTATTAATTACATTAAATTAGGAGACAATATGAATATATTAATTCACTTCCCAGAACTCGCTGCAATGAGTATTCAACTGCATTTATCAGTGGTCATTACTCTAACCCTTACGATCCCCTTTATCTGGTTATTCTGCCAGCGGGACGCTGAGGCTAATGTTAAGTACGAAATGTGCGAAGCACATGAAGTACTTGACATTAACTGCATCCTTTTCCCCAAATGAGAAAAGTCGGTTCAGATATAGTCATTAAATCTGAAGTACTGATATCTTATACTAGGATAAAGTATATGAATATAGTTTTTAGTAAATTTCAATAAAAAATATTAAAAAATAAATATGTATTGGATGTTATATTTCTCACTTATTAGGTGATATCTATTTTTAAGGACAATGATTTGAATTACAAAAAAAGAATTGAAAAAGCTGTGGCTAAATCTCAGGAGTTACAGCTAAAGTTAACCTCTAATCCAATTCCCTTTAGCGAAAAAATTAGTGAAGATAAAAAACAAGAAATTTTAATTCACTGTTTTGAAGTCTTACAATTTCATGGGTTTAACTCATCAGAAGACTTGGCAAGTAAATGTACGGATGTACATCTAATGCTTCAGTATTTTTTAAAGACAAACTTGAATATAAATAGCTATATCACAATTGGAGATCGATATTGGCATGATTATATTTATTGTGAAATGTCGTATGAAAGTATAGAAAAAGAACTAAATAATCCACAGATAAATGAGCCAATAAGAGCACATGTCTGGCTAACGTTAACAGATGGAACAATACTTGATTGTACTGGAGAGGCGCATGCTGATTTAGTATTTAATCGAGGTAACTTTCCACTGCATGAGTGTATACACTTATTTGCTCCTAATGAAAAAGAAGATCCAATTGAGGGGTATTATAGGCCGTATTTAATTGGCACAGATTTCCTAGAAAAAACGGGTGTTTGCAAGATCTTGATACCAGTATAGGATTTAAAACTAATGAGGGCATATAGCGCTGGTTTTATGTCGTGTTTACGAGGCTGTACATTTAATACTTTCTAGCTTCACTTTTATACCAATAGCCTAAAAACCAGTTGTATTATTTGATCAGAAGGCTATTAATAATGAGTTATCTACGAGACTTTATGAGTACTTTATCCTCGTAAGGTTAAATTATTCTCATAGATATAAACTGTCGGTAGGTTCTTATAAACTAAAATTATATTCAAGAAAGTTAGTTTTATGTGGATTTTATTTATACGAGAAGTTTAAAGGGATTATGTAGTAAACTACGAACTATTAGTTGAGGTGATAAATCGAAATTATTCACCCAGTACCCCACACAGTACCCCATGGTGTTATGGGTTGAAATAAAAGGTTTACATATCAAATGAGTAGAGCAGGAATACAGTGGTTCCCTGGGCACATGAATAAAGCCCGAAATGAAATTAAAGAAATAATGCCACAAATGGATGTGATCATTGAAGTGCTAGATGCGCGCATTCCTTACAGTAGCGAAAACCCGATGGTGGCTACTTTGCGTGAAGGTAAGCCGGTCATCAAAATATTGAATAAAGCCGATTTAGCTGACCCTAAAATGACCCAAGCGTGGAAGGATTACTTTGAGCAAGAAAACGGCGTAAAAGCGATTGCATTTGGTAACGATAAAGCCGCAGAGGTGCATCGTATTAATGAGCTGTGTAAAAAGTTAGTACCACATAAAGTCGGTGCCGATAAGCAAATTAAAGCTATGATCATGGGGATTCCTAACGTAGGTAAATCTACGCTCATTAATGTACTTGCTGGACGTATAGTGGCTAAAACCGGCAATGAGCCTGCAGTGACTAAGGCGCAGCAACGTATTAAACTTGATGATGGCATTATGCTTTACGATACGCCTGGGATGCTGTGGCCAAAAGTAGAAAACGAAAACTCAGGTTATCGTTTAGGCGCAACCGGAGCAATACGTGATACCGCTATTGAGTACGAAGAAGTGGCAAGCTACACCGCTGAGTATTTATTACATGCCTATCCTGAGCTTTTAAAAGCGCGCTATAAATTAGATGAATTGCCAGAAAGCGATTGGGAATTTGTTGAAATGGCGGGTAAAAAACGCGGCTGTATTCGCGGTGGCAACCAAATCGATACGTATAAAATGTCAGAAATTCTAATTAATGAATTACGAGATGGCATTATTGGTCGTATTACCATGGAGACACCTGCCATGCGTGAAGAGGAAGAAATAATGGTAGCTGGATTGCGCGCGGCGGCAGAAGCGAAAAAGCAAGCCAAAGAAGAAGAGAAAAAACAACGCCGAGCACGTGCACGAAAAAACCGCCGTTAATTTTTAAAGCGTAGGTTAAAGCCTTACGCATTAAATTACAGACATAAAAAAAGCCCGTAAGGGCTTTTTTAGTTTCATATCTACCGTCACCGATATGAGCAATGTAGCAAGTAAATGAGTAGGGCGGAAACAGGTCATAAACAGCAAGGGACGTTGTGGTTTATAACAGGTTTCCATAGCTGTTAACGTGCGCCACACGTTTGTTTCAGGGTCGAGAAACACATGAATTTTTCCGTCACAAGAAGCAATGCATGCCTTCTTGTTGATAGTGATTATCAGTTAGATTTGAGTGGCTGTCAACACCTTAATGAAAATAGTTCTCATTAACTTTATGTTGGCTTTATATTAAATTACAGGCATAAAAAAAGCCCGTAAGGGCTTTTTAGTTTCATATCAACCGTCACCGATATGAGCAATGTAGCAAGTAAGTAATAGACGATTATCTGCAATCAATATCAAGGGGCGTTGTGATTAATAACAGATAATCTTGGCTTTAACGTGAGCCACACGTTGTTT
>Ga0209603_1004881_pt1 | contig 10980 bp, 12 predicted proteins | sample COGITO_mtgs_1206_FD_184812 | JGI IMG/M metagenome (GOLD analysis project Ga0209603, IMG submission 184812) | Pelagic marine microbial communities from North Sea - COGITO_mtgs_120607 (SPAdes) (version 2) | ecosystem: Environmental > Aquatic > Marine > Epipelagic ... | reverse complement strand
AATCCTAAGTTTATAGATTCCCAGTATTCTAAGGGAGTTCGTAGGAATCAATATTAGAATAGTAACATATCTATATTTTTATTAATTAAATCTAGAATGGTAAACGCACCTACATTTGAATATTGGCCCAGACAGAGTATTAGAGTCCACCAATTTTTTATAATTTTTTTCATTACCAAAAAGAGATGTATGACTGTAAATATTTCTCAGGAAATTCCATTCCCTTTTAAGTTCCTTTATTTTACGTTCTAGTTCATATTTAGTTTGTTTTTTTGTATCTTTTTTATCACTATCGTGTATGAGCTTTACCCTATTAATATCATTTTTTACCATATCTCCAGCATTCATAGGAGGATAATATCCATAAACATCCCAAAAATCTCTAACTGTTTGTAGTGCAAATGTTTTTTTTCTTTTGCTTTTGTTTGTATCATTTAAATCACGGGAAAGGTCATTCGCATTATAACAAAGTGCACTCCCCCAACTATTTAGTTTATTACTACACGAAAGGTCTACCCATTCGTTAGCCGGAACATAGTAATATGAATATGATAAATAGCTGGCTTTGCCTGTTTTTTGGTTAAGAAGTTTTTCTAGTAGTTCTTGGCGAAATATGTTAGTACTAGTGGTGGTGGTATTATATTTCTTTAATTTTCTAACACTAATATAAAATGCTCTATGTGGAATCTTACACCTCTCTCCTCTTTCGATGTTCGACATGAAAATTGTGTTTGCTTGAATGGTTACTTGGATTTTAAGTATTAGATAAAGAAATAATTTTATCAATTTTTTATGTAGGAAATAAAAAATATATATTATATCTATTTCTATTATCTATTCTATTTTTTGTAATTTTTTACATTTGTCGCAATCCCATTCTCTGGTGTAAGTAAAACAGTTACCATATCCATTTTCTTTTAGACCACAACTATTACATACCTTACAGGGCCAGATTCCTTTTTGTTTTGTTTTAATAAGTTGTTTCCATTTAGTTTCACCCCACACACATCTTGAACAGTTCCACTTAGTTCCATAAGGGGTTTCAATGGGGGTTCCAGCTCGTTTCCCAAAGCTTCTTTCATTTGTAGTCATATAGACTTCAATTGGGAAATCACACGTAAAACAGTTAGTAAATTGTGGGATTACTTCTTCATCTTCATCCTTATCTTTAATAATAATATAATCCAAATATTCGCTATCACTATCGCTCTCGCTATCAGTATCACTATAAATAGGTTCTTCTAGACATCCACCTTTACCCATGTGGGCAAGTTGGTTGGGTTGTTCGTCTAAACATCCTATACATGTAGTTCTTTGAAGTTTTCCGTCGACATACCATTGTGATTGTTCGGTATTGTTTTGCATTTTGTAGATTGTTTTGTTCGTTATGGGTTGTGTTTATATAAGTAGAGGTACTTTAAAATCAATTTTATTATTAGATTATAAATGAATGAATAATTATAGAATATAGATTTAAATATTAAATACAAGTAATAGTAAATGAGTCTTATTAGAATAACGAGGGTTATTAATAGACTATCTACTTTGAATGTTCCTAGGTTTAGTGCGGTTAGATATTTGTGTACGGATAAGATCCGAACAACTTCAGATGAGTGGTATCTAAAGGAGAATAATTACTATAAAGTAGGATTAACAAATACAATTACAGAAGATATTCTATATGTAGATGTGGAAGAAGAAACAGAATTTTCAAAAGATGAAACGATTGCAATCATAGAAACAGTGAAGGCCGCAGGGGAAATTAATTCTTTGTTTGATTGTAAATTAGTAGAAGTGAATGAAGAAATTATTGAAAATCTGGATGAACTAAACGAGAATCCAGAAGATGTAAATAATTGGATTCTAAAATTAGAACCTTTGGAATCATTTGAAGTCACAGATGAAATTATTAATAAGATAAAAATAGAAGAATAACTATTTTTTATAATTAAAAAGGTTGAAGTCCTTTTTGTATATTTTATAGATAAGTTTTTTGCTTTCAGTGTCTAAATCTGTCATAGATAACTTACTATTAGATTTATTATCTACCTTTTCTATTTGTAAATCTAGATTAAATTCTTTCATTTTACTATCAAATTCAGGTTTTAGATTTTCGAATTTAAGTATATGGTTACATTTAATTTTACCGTGGGTATATAGATGTTGTGGTAAAATATGACATCCATTCCAGTATTTATTTTTCTCAAAATTATTTAATTTATTTTTTATAAATTCATTAAGACCTTTTTTTGTTGGGGTTTTATGACTATATTTATAAGCACTTACTATTTTAGTATATGGATTTCTTACGACACAAAATAATTCATCGTCTTTATCTATAAACTTTCTACCTAATTCATCTGGTATTTGATGCCATGGAAAGCAGTTAGATTGTATATCATATTCTTTGTTATTAGGTTTATAAATCCATGGAGTTTGTATTTTAAAAATATTACTGCCAGATTTATATCCTTTTTTAATCCATTCTAAAAATCCCCATTCTATATTCTTTTTTTTAGCAATATTTTCAATGGAAGAACCTGCATTTTTAGGTATATGAATAAATTTTAGTGCGAAAGATTCAATAATCCTAGTTTTTAACATAAAAAATAGTATTATAGTAATTATAGTAATAGGAAAATAGTTCATATATTAATAGTATAAAAAATTACCAATTTAGTTCATTTGGGAAATATTCGTCTAGTAAATCATTATAATAGTTAATAATTGTATCATCTATAACAAGTTTATCGTATTTAGAGTAAAGGTCAAATTGGTTAAAATCCATCATATCAATAAATATCTGTCTATCTTTGTCATTCATAAATACGTGGTATTTGCCATCAGTGTGCCATGGATAGAGTGAATGGTATCTAATAATATCAATATATTCCTGTGAAAAATTATGTTTATTACCACATAGAACCATATATAAGTATTCATCATGACCGAATGTAATATGTAAATTATCCATACCACAGCCTTTACTATATATACCTATTTCATCGTACTTGTTAAAATCAGGCGATTCTTTTAAAGTGTCATAAAAAACGATAGATTCTGGGAATTTACAGCCAAGAACATAGGTATCCCCAACAACAGCCCATCCAGGTTCATTAAAGATATATAATATTTTCCCTATATCGTGGATTAGTCCAAGAAGTTGGTATTCTTTGTTGTCGGGATATTTTTGCCTAATTCTTTCGGCGGTTTGATAGGCGTGTGTAATATTAGTGACGTCAATATCAGGATCACTGGGGTCTACAAAATTATTAAGTAGTGATAGAGCGTGTTTCATAGTCATTTTTGTTTTATTTAGTTTTGAATATTCTTCTTTTTTTTTAATAACAAACTCAAGTGTTTGATTTTTGTGCATTTCTTTATAAAGTTTGTATTCTTCGGTGTTAATATTAATATCGTAAACTCTAACCGGTTTTGAATGAGCCATTTATATGTAGTTTAAAATTATTTTAAATAAAAAAAATATATCTATTATTAGAATAATTTATTAAAGATGATTTGGGTTGTTCGTAGGACATGATAAGAGGTGTAATAAGATTACCACACAACATAAAAATCAATTTTTCTTAATAGTATAAATATCTTCTATTAAAATAATACATATGAGTGGATATAAGGAGATTTTAAAACAAACAAATAATATTATTATTAATCTAAATAAAATCAATGTCAATATCCATAAGCTAAAAAATAAAATAATACAATTAAATAAAATCAATAGTAGTTTGGAAAATAATAAATTATACAAATCGGAAGAAATGAATTCAGTATTCCAGTTAGATATTTTAAAAAATGAATTAAGATATTATAATAATATATATTTTATATTTTTAGACAAATATATGACTGAATTAAATGCGATATCGGAATATATACTAATAATATTAGTTTCTTTAAAAAAATTAGAATTAGAAAATAAGAATAGTATAGAACGTTTATTTAATAAAATTATATTTACTAAAAATACGAGTAATACAAATTCTGATAAATTAAAGGAATTAATAAATAGTATTATAAATAACCTAAAAGTGGTAGATGATTTTATAAATTTAATAGAATATTACCTCGAAGAATTATCATTTAATAATAAAAAAAATAATATACATAATGATGATTTAGAATTAAATCTAAAACATAAACGAAATGCATTATTATTAGAGCATAAAAAACATTTTGATAATTTTTTATCATCTATCTATTATTTTAAAGATTCATCGGATACAGTTATAAATCAGATAGAAACATCGGAATTATTAAATTTTTTCTTGAACTTAAAGAGTAAAGATAAATTAGTATAATAATGTCTGAAAAATTGGGTCCGGATAAAAAGGAAACAAGAGAATATTGGAAACCGGAAGAAGAAAATATTATTAAACAATGGGCAGATAAGGCATTATGTTATCATTGGATGCATTCGAGATGTAGAGAAATATATCAGAGAAGAAACACCTGGTTTACTATTCCAGTAATTATTATATCTACTGTAACTGGTACAACTAATTTTGCACAGGATAGATTTACAGAAGAGATGAGAGAATTTATAGTTATGGGTATAGGAAGTTTATCTATTATAGCAGGAATAATAACAACTATAGCAGAGTTTCTAAAAATAGCAGAATTAAATGAAGGATATAGAGCTGCGTCTATTTCCTGGAAAAAACTACATACAGAACTAAAAACATTAATATCAAGGCATCCACTTGATAGAATGTCACCAAATCAGGCGATTAAAGTATATAAGGATGAGTATGAACGTTTATTTGAAGTTTCTCCACCTATTACTAAAAAGGTTCAGCTATTATTTAATTCTAAATTTAAAAAAAATAAGGAGCTTATACAACCAGAAATATGTAATAAATTAGATCCCACTAATATATTTAAAATAAGCGAATTGGAAAGAGAATGTATGATAGATAAACTAAATCCTATAAAAAAAAATCCTAGAATTACAGAAACGTTTTTTAATCTAAATGGTAGGGATGCTAATTATGATGAGATTGTAGATATAGAAGAGGATTTAACAAATGAAACCAATAACGAAAACACGGATGATGATAATATATCGTCTGATACTGTTTTATTAGATGATGATAATAGTGTAATAAATTCTGCTACATTAACTGAATTATAGTGATGACCATGGTTTTACCCAAAGATTGTATTTATATTCTTCATATTGTCGGTCGTATTCGTCGTATTCGTCGGTTGTATCTTCAGGTGATTCAGTTGCACGCACAAGTCCATATGAAGGATGGGTCCACTGGGAGTGTCCGGAAGTAACATTATAGAAGTACCACAGCAAGTGTTTTTCGCAGTATTCAGTAGTCCAGCCAACCGGGAGCAATTTCATCCTTTCAAGGTTGCCTTCGCTATCACAGATGCCATCTGAAGGATGTGTCCATTGGGACAGTCCAGTATCGCCGTTAAAATAGTAGTGTTTGTTGTGAGTTGTAGAATATTCAATAGTCCAGGCAGTGGGAAGGTAAGACATGATTAGGTTTGGTTTGGTTTGGTTTGGTTTGGTTTTGGTTTGGTTTGGTTTGGTTTGGGTTTGTGTGTGTATTCAAATATAAATATAAATTAAATCAATTTTTTATCTGTAGAAATAGAAAAAAGATATTATATATAGCTAATTAGTGTTCTATACTATTTTTTAGACGTTTCTCCATTGTTCTTCTGTAAGAAGGTCTTCAATGTAGCCGCCAGAAGTGTTTGTCCAATGCTCGATGGCTGCAAGTTTTGAGGCATCCGCAAGTTTTTGGGCAACGATCCGGTTATTTCTGTGAATTTCTTCTTCCGTTAGCTCGCAGTTATTTTTTTGCGATTTGCTATTTGGGACCCATTCTTTGCCAGACCAGTACATATCATTTGCCCGTGCCCATTTCAGAGACGCCTTATTGTATTTATTAAGCGTGTAGGCTGGACGAGGAAGAGGAATCGGTTTTTGTGGAGAAATCTTCTTGCAAGGGGGAGCAATGGGGAGCATAGCAGACATGATTTTTTTTGTTTTGTTTTGTTTTAGTTATTTGGATTCGTTGTGGATTCGGGTTGGATTCGTTATGGATTCGTTGTGGATTCGTAATGTGTTATACTTAATTACGGATAATAAAATCAATTTTTAAAATTCATGTTAAAAATATATATTTGTAGGTAAAAAATTGTAAAAATAATAGTTTAAAGTTAAATTACAAACAGATAACTAATGAGAGTTGGTATTATTAGATACCCTGGTTCTAACTGTGATTCTGATACTAAACGTTATTTTAAGGATAGTTTTTATATATGGCATACAGAAACGGTTCTACCAGAAATGGATTTGTTGGTTATTCCGGGTGGGTTTGCATTTGGTGATAGGAACTATCTAAAGGCGACAGGTGAATATGAGATTGATCCAGGTAAAATGGCTATTACTTCGCCGGTAACAAGTGTTATTCTTGAGGCCCATAAAAAGGAGATTCCAATTTTGGGTATTTGTAATGGATTTCAGATTCTTATTAAACTGGGTCTTCTTCCAGGAAAACTAGTAAAGAATAGTGATAATAAATTTCATAGTCGTCCGGTAGATTGTATTCTTGACCCGAAGATTAGTAAGATGGAAATGAAAATGAATATTGCGAATTCATATGGTAATTATTACATTGATAGTGGTGACTATACTGATTTGGTAGTAAACGACCAGATTTTTCTAACCTATAAAGATTTTGATAATGGTTCATTTCAAAAAATCGCAGGTGTCTCAAACAAAGAAGGCACGGTGTTTGGTATGATGCCTCATCCAGAACGAAATGTAAACTATTTTAAGAGTTGGTTGTTTAAGAAATTTTGCCCGACAGATATTTATAATAGGATTGACCGTCTAATTAAAAGTGAACATATTTCATATAAAAGTACAAAGAAATTCCTTTCTAAGCTATATACCGAGGGAGAACATGTAGTCCAGGGTCCAGGTGAGAATGCAGGTATAGTTGATATTGGTGATGGTTACTGTGTAGCTATGAGAATTGAGAGTCATAATCATCCTATTTTTATTGATCCATATAATGGTTCAGCTACTGGTGTGGGTGGTATAATGAGGGATATTTTTACAATGGGTGCGAGACCGATTGCTATTATGGATTTCCTTCGATTTGGTAATGATAACTATAATGATTCGCTATATCCAGAAGTGATTAAAGGTATTTCGGATTATGGGAACTGTATTGGCGTGGCAAATGTAGGTGGTGATTTTTATAGGGATGATACTTATAATAAGAACCCTCTATTAAATGTTGCTTGTTTGGGTCTTGTGAAGAAGGAGAACATTATTTATGGTAATGTGATGAATACGGATAGTTTGCTAATTTATGTCGGGTCAAAGACGGCAAAAGAAGGTGTAGATGGGGCATTTATGGCTTCTAATCAGTTTGTGGGTGATGTGAGTAATCTAAAGGATAACATTCAGACAGGTGATCCATATCTTGAGAAACTATTATTGGAGGCGTGTTGTGAAATTAGTGAAAAGAAATTGGCAGAGGGGATGCAAGACATGGGTGCTGGTGGATTGTTGTGTGCGTCGGTAGAAGTTGTAAAAAGAGGTAGGGAAAAGACAGGTAAAAATATTGGTTGTGATATTTACATTGATAAGGTACCGACTAAATATACCTTAGATAATTGTGATAAATTAATTTCAGAATCACAAGAGAGGATGTTAATTGTGGCGCAGGAAAAGAATAAGGAAGAGATTTTTGAAATCTTTAAGAAATGGGACCTAGAGTATTCTGTGGTAGGTAAATCGAATAACACGGGTTATTATTCTGTTTTAGATAAAACCGAAGAGATATTTATTGACCATATTGATATGTTTGATGCGGAAACAGTAAATCTTACACCGATTAAACAGGCGGTCCAAACATCAGAACCAATTAAGGTAAAAAATACAGAATTATGGACCCAATATGATAACACTATTGGTGGTAGAACTATCAAAGGTCCTCTTGAGCCTGGTCATTATACGATTCTAGATGTGTATGAAATTAATAAGAAAATTATATTATCCTGGGGAGATAATATAGAAACTTGCAAAAATACGATTGAAAAAAATGGAGGCAAAGCACTTGGAGTAGTGAACTGCCTAAATTTTGGAGATCCGAAACAATGTATAGGAAATTTTAGTAAAGAAATAGACGTCCTAAACACGGCATGCGTTAAACACGAAATACCAGTTATAGGTGGGAATGTTAGTCTTTATAATTCGACTAACGACACACCTATTAAACCTACAGTTGTTCTTGTAATGCTTGGGATTATAGAATTACCTTAAAAAAAATATGTGGTAGTGTACAATTAATTAAAATCATTTATCTTTAAATATTAATTAATTTTTTTCCAGTAGTGTGAATCATCCGAACATTTTTTAACGATGTAGGGACAATAATCATTACCGATATGGATAGTATTGATATCCAAATCGTTTGCATTTTGTTCTGGGAGAAAGTAGTTTTCGCTTCCTAGATAATCGGTAAACCCCTTGAAGAGGGTTTCTATGTTTATGTCATATCTATTGGCGTTAGATTTAATAAAATTATTATAAAGGTGTTCGATGTCGGTATGGTCCATAGCTAATAAAGTATTTATATATTTTAAAATGTGATTAATCAATTTTTATTTCCTTAAATAGGTAAAGAATTTAAATATATTTATTTATAGATATATTAGTATAGATATATGTAGAGTGTTATAGATATTTGGGATGTGTAGAATAGTTACAGTTAAGTGAATCCAGTTTTTCTAGGTTATCTTTTGATAATTCAAAATCGAGTGAAGTATTTTCTAGAATGTGTAGTTGATCTTTGCTTCGTGGTATAATAATATTATTGTTAATATAATTCCATTTTAACATAATTTGTGCGGGTGTTTTGTTTATGTCTTTAGAAATAGATTTAAGAATCGGATTATCTAGTTTTTCGCCTTTGGCAAGTGGTGAATGTGCAACAACGATAATATTTTTTTTCTTACAGTATTGTGTAAGAGAAGTGCGTTGTAGAAATGGATTTAATTCGATTTGATTACAATATGGGAATTTTATTTTAGTAATTAATTCTAATTGTTCGATGTTAAAGTTACTTACACCTATGTGTCTAACTTTAATTTGTGTTTGGTTATCGAAGTATTCACATAACAATATCCAGTTCTGTAGGAAATCTATAGGTTCATGTAATAGTACAAGGTCAATATAGTCTTGGTTCATTACCCGAAGACTATTCTCGATACTATCGGCTATACTATTATTTTTTAGTTCGTTCCTACTAATTTTTGTAGTTAAAAATAGTGTGTTTCTATCTATCCCGCTTTTATTAATAGCTTCCCCAACTTGTGCTTCATTTTTGTAAAGTGGGGCAGTATCTATATGAGTGTATCCAACAGTAAGAGCTCTCAATAAAGAATTAGTAGTATCATCTTTAAGACGGTATGTCCCAAACCCAATTTTAGGTATTTCCATTTAATTATACTTCGTGGCAAATATTTAAATGAATAAAAAAAAAATTGATTTTATTTATACCGTATATATGTATCAGTAGACGAATATAGTCCTAGACAGGACTCTAAAAGGTCTCTTAGGGAACGTGGCATAATTAGCAATGCGCCTGGAGTTCTAGTCCGGGAGATTTCGGTGCAAATCCGGGGGTACCCTTTTAGCCTTGGTAGCTCGCCAACAATGATGGGTCAGGGTCTCTTTACAGAGGGCCGCGGGTTAAAACCCCGCACAAGGCTAAAAGTCCTAGACAAGACTTAAACTGTCAAATTCGGGAGTCTCGTATAACAGCAAACCCACGTTTGTGGGGAGGTAATACGTCCACCATTATTGGTTGGGAAATCACGGTTCGAATCCGTGGGCACCCCACGCCTCGTTAGCTCAGTCGGTAGAGCATCAGACTTTTAATCTGAGGGTCGCGGGTTCAAGCCCCGCACGAGGCTACAGTCCTAGATATGACTAAAACTATAACTAATCCGTTGGTATAGTGTAAATTTGTGTTATAACTTTGTAATTCCCTATGACGATCATTAAGATATGGATGACCCCATAACATTATGGTTGTGTAAGACGAATTACAAATGAAAGCACATTAGCGTGGTCTTGCGCTAGGTAAGCACACCTGACACTTTGTCTTGTAGTCGTGGTTCGATTCCACGTGCCAACTCCACGCCTCGTTAGCTCAGTCGGTAGAGCATCTGACTCTTAATCAGAGGGCCGCGGGTTCAAGTCCCGCACGAGGCTATAGTCCTAGACATGACTAAAACTGTTAATACAGATGGAATGAGACCACTCAGGCCTATAAACTGTGTGCCATATAAGGCCGTATAGCTCAATGTTAGAGCATCCACCTTTTAAATGGAAGATGTAGGTTCAAGTCCTGCGCGGCCCAAATCTCGTTAGTTTCAATCGAGTGAAATCGTTTTAATGAATTACACGATGACATTCGCGGTAAAATACCAAACTATTAATTTGGAGATATAGGTTCGAATCCTATACGAGATTACAGTCCTAGACAGGACTTAAAAAGGTCTATTTAGGGAGTCTAGCATAAACTGAAAGCACGGACATTTAATCTGATGTGAATAGGTGTAGGAAATGTACCTGGACGTTTAATCCGGGGGATTCTGGTGCAAAGCCAGAGGCACCCGTTAGCCTCGTTAGCTCAGTCGGTAGAGCATCAGACTTTTAATCTGAGGGTCGCGGGTTCAAGCCCCGCACGAGGCTATAGTCCTAGGCAGGACTAAAAACTGTCTAAATTCGCTGGTCTAGTTTAAGCCCGCTTAAGTCTTGGCTTTTGCGCAAAAACGAGGGGTTTCCAAACCCTCGGGCATGGACAGAACACCCAAATTTCTTTGGGAAATCAAGGTTCGAATCCTTGGGTCGGCTCCTTGCCTCGTTAGCTCAGTCGGCAGAGCATCTGACTTTTAATCAGAGGGTCATGGGTT
>Ga0209603_1004878_pt1 | contig 10987 bp, 10 predicted proteins | sample COGITO_mtgs_1206_FD_184812 | JGI IMG/M metagenome (GOLD analysis project Ga0209603, IMG submission 184812) | Pelagic marine microbial communities from North Sea - COGITO_mtgs_120607 (SPAdes) (version 2) | ecosystem: Environmental > Aquatic > Marine > Epipelagic ... | reverse complement strand
CTAGTTTAAGAGGGTCTGCTCTGTCTTCGACCACACCTGCGAACCAGATGAAACCGTCTTTGCCCATAAAGTCTGTAATCATTTTATTTTTTTCCCATAAGTAGCCGTATTTAAAGCGGTCACCTGCTTATATTTATCCGTATTTAAAAGGATTGCGTAGGCGCCGCGGTGCGTAGCACTAATTAGAGGCCTATTGTTAGGAACTCTTATATTCATTGCTTCTTTTGTGATATATTCTTTCATATTGTTCAAATTGTCTTTGGTCCTTTGTAAGTTCTAATATAGTTTCTTTCTTACATTGTTTGTAGGTCTATTCTATTGTGACCTCTCGTGTGGCCATACCCTTATATGGAAAATTTTTTCAAACTCGCAATAAACTTTGAGGATGCTCAATGTTTTGTTCATTATCTAAACCCCTTAAAGAAACTTGAAACACCCTTGCCAAAACTTGAGTTTTTAAAGTTAACTATTGCTTTAGTTACAAAGTTATTGTTTAATACCCTATCTCTACCCATTGGATTAGATGTTGTAGGTAATTTAAGACCGCCAAAGATTAACTTGGCTTTTTCTGCAATTTTCTCTACTACTGATTTTCTTGTTAATATGGCACTATTGATATTTGCAAGATATTTGTTTTGTAATACTCTATTGGATGTACTGTTTAGCACGTTATTAACCGCCTTATTAGCGGCATCCTTGACGTTTAAGTCTGTACTACTCAAATCTACACCTAGTGACTTAGCAATGTCTTCTACGGTACTTATCTGTGGTGATGGTATTTTAAGGTCTTTGTGTATATTAAACGGTTTAAGTGTTGCAATATCAACACCTGAACCTATGACATCTACAGGTTGACTTCTAAAGTGTGCATTTTCTTTAAATGTATCAGCATTTGGTAAATCACTTGCAAATACATTTCTTACTACGGTAATGGCTGTGACATGTTTTTGTGACAATAAATCTACTTGATGATGTAGTGATTTAATTAGATAACGGCCTGTTAATAGTTGATCAATTATATCATTTCGCATTACCTTATTATCATTTGTCGATTCAGCAGCGTTGTATGATGGCACTTCACACCATACTAGATCACCTACGTTAAGTGTAAAGTTACCAGGTATGTCTATGTCCATTGAGAAGTAATCACGTGATGCTTCTGATAGACCTTGTTTTTGTTCTAATCTAGGATCATTGGCATTACCTTCACTATTTCGTATATGATTCCATCTTGTAGCAGGTGATACAAATACACGGCTGTAATAGTCATCCATATATCTACGATTATCTGCGTTAGATGATTTAGTTAATTTTGATTTGTTTAGTCGGTCAATTTGATCTTTGTTTTTTGATCCATATGACTTATCATTTACGGTATAATCATCATCAAAGTCAGCAGGACCTGGTGGCATGATACCTTGATATGTGTTACCAGCACCAGAAGGTGCGTCTATGTGAAGTGCTTGCTCATAATAACTTGTGTATGACATTTTAGTCTTTGTAAATTTCTTATCAATTAAATCGTGTGAGTACATTGTACTACCAAACAAACCACCTCTTGTGTTGAGTAATGTGTTGTATGAATTATTAAATTTAAATGAATGTGCTTTTGTAACAGGCGACTCTGTTTCTGTATCAGGTGTTCCAAAGTTACGATTAAATGCTGATAGTAAATCTATAAAGGCAACAAATTTTCTGTTGTTAGCACTATCACTACTTTCTCTATATAAACTTTCTAATGTTCTAAAATGAAAGCCTCGATTGTTTTCAAAAAAATGATAATGTGGTGTTTTAAAATTTATAGGTTCGGAAAGATATTTTATCATTTGTACACCTTCAACAGGTCTTACATTTGGAAACGTATATGTGTAATTGCCCAATGTTGGATCAATAAACAAGTCTTTTTTAGAATTAATTAATTCTTTATCCTCTTTTATAAGTGTATTAACCATTTCAGCATATGAACCTGAAAGTGATTTAGATACTCTTAATCGTTCATTACGTATTGACTCGATTGATGTAAATGATAAGACAACTGCTTGTGTGTTTTGTGTCGTTGTGACTGATTTTTTTTCGTAAACTTGAAACCTATGATTAGTAGCGTTAATTTCTTCATCACCACCACCATCTATTGGGTTTCTCATTTTAAATTCTAAAAACTCATTACCAATAATAGGCAATCTACTAGACACGGCTGCATTGTCAAAAAACAATATATTGCCTGATATAAAAGGTGAATCTAAATCTTGGTAAATATTAATGACAGCACTAAGGCCTGATATGTCTAACGCTGCACCGCCGTAACTATATAAAACTATATCCGATGCACGAAAATCACCTGGGTATCTATTAAACAAGTCACCATACTTTGGTTCACTTTGTGACATACTATCCTCCGATCAATGCTTTAAATTCTTCAACAATTAATTCTATAAATTCAGGTTTAACTAGTTTAATTCTTCCTTTTTTGTGTTGTAATTTCATCTCATAGTCATAATTAGTAACTGATGTTGCACCTGGTGTTGTGCTGTTTACTTGTATTTTATGGGAATCATCAAAAGATGTTGTTGAACCACTTTCTTGTACTATCTCATAATGATGAATAGCATTTATATTGTCATATTTGTCGTTTACATAGGTTTCAAACTGTGTTTGACTCAACGGCCAATCATAATATCGGTCTTTAATATTGTTAAACATTAATATTATCCAATAGTATTGCTGATCACCATAAAATCGTTCAGCAACTGACTCGGGTGTGTCTTCACCTTCTATATCATATAAATCAAATAATGCGCCACTTTCTTTTAATCCTTCTTTAACCTGTACTCGTCTTAACAAATTTGTAACTAATTTATAATTACCATCACCAACAGCATCATAGTATATTTTAGGAAATTGATTAAAATAAGAAGGCATTATCTATTTCTACCTCTATCTGGTATCATACCACCACCTTGAGCACTATCTCGTAACTCGTTATATCTTGTTCTTTCTATAAGTTCTAATTCTCTAAATGTTAACGTAGCATCAATTGACACTGGATCACCAGCCGCATGAGTTGAAAACTTATCAGACCCATAATCTATATCAACACCAGTACAAGCACATAATCCTATTGGATCTAAAAATGCGTTAATTTGTGTACCTTTCATAAATCTTATTACAAATTCATGTGGTACTTTATAAGCAGCAATTGATTTACCACCACCAAATTTTTCAGGTAACATAGACTCTTTGATTGTGTGTAACATGTTATTTACAACATCAGATTCTTTTCTACTTCTTGGTGTAAATTTAAATGTAAAACTAAATGTTCTATAATCTATACCTTCAAAAATCATTTCTTGCATTGCTGCTACACTTAAACCTGTTTTTCTTTGTGCGGCTGCAGCCAGTCCTGCACCTATACCACCTGTTAAAAAGGCAGAACCCTCTTTAATTAAATTTATTGCTTGTAGTCCTAAACCTTTGGCGTTTTCTCTAAAATTGCCCTCGCCTATTGATTTTTTTATTGCTTCATATGCTGCAAGTCCAACTCCAACTTCAGCTGCACCATAACCAGCTGCATATTGAAATTTTATTGTTTGAGGCATGTATATTGCTATAGTATCCTTTATTACTCTTTTTGATCCTGCACTTCCTGCTACATCTAAATCACCACCTTTAACAACATTTTCACTAAAAAATCTATTTGCACCATATACAACTTGATCAAGGTTATCTGCTCTTTTAGTTGCTTGTCTATTACCACCAATTTTAGGTGTTGCATCTCCAGCCTGTCTTTCAATTATATCAAATAAAATATAATGTTCCTGATCTTGTTTGTCTATAGGGTACACGTAAAAGTTATTACTTTCTACTCTATGAGGAGATGAGTAATCAGCGTTTGTTGGATTGTAATTTATGACGCCTTTTTTACTAGCAATAGTATTAAAATTTGCTACAGTACCACCTGTTAGTCCAGAGGATTGTTTTTTAAATACTCCATTTATTACATTTGTTATAAATTTAAAAGGTTTTGCCATATTAATATTTATGAGTAGTTTGCAAACTTCTCAACTGTTTTATCTGCGTTTGTTGTTCCTATAGATGTGTTCATGTCATTAGTCATACTAGTAGAATTGTCAGCATTAACAACACTATTATTGATGACATTTGTACCTACACCATTTTGTACTTCTAATTTTTCTAACTCATTCACTTTCATTTCATTTACTTTTTCATTTTTTTGTAAAGACATAAAATTTGTATCCATTGATTCCATTGCGGATGATTGACCTGAATACATTTTTTCTAAATCTTCAGTTGTTCCACTAAATAAAGCATCGGATGTTTTTTGAAAAAATGATTTCTTTGGATACATTACACTAAATTTATTAGGGTCTTCATTGTAAAGTTTTATCTTATCAATATTTTTCATTGACTCTGCATTACCTTTATCTGCTCGATTACTTCCCTCTATATATTTTCCTATGCCAATATTCTTTCTAGCATCTCTAAATTGCTCAAATGACATATCACCTAATTCACCTTTGTATTTGGTGTACTCATCTTTTATAATTGCTTCTTTTTTAGGTTCATCAAGGTATCCATAATCCATATTTGTTTCATCATTATATCCAAATGCACTTTCTTGTTTTTCTATCTCTCTTTCATTTGGATTATCGTCCCTTGAACCAAAAAAGTATTTAAGAAGTTTAGCTATTGATGCTCCTACTACACCTCCAAACAATACAGTTATGCCTAATCCTGTTGCTGTTAATCCTGTTAATGCTGTTGCTACTTTACCAGCATTTGGTACAAACCCTGGTTTTGTAAACATATCTTTAAGAATTTTTATACCAAAAACTTTTTCTAAAAAACCAATTCCCTCACCACTCTCTCCACGTTTTTTACCACCCAATAATTCGTTTGTTAATTCAGCTTCAGTTAATATCTTTTCTAACAAACCTGATGATGTTTCAAATTGTTTATCAGATTCTCTTTCTTCTTCTACTAAATTTTCTTTTGACACACTTTTTGATGGTGTTTCTGTGAATAGTGATGATGTGGCCTCTCTTGCTAATTCTTCTCTTTGCTCTGATTGTGTTTGTACGGTACTTTGTCCACCAGTTTTAAATTGCTCTTTAGCCTCTTTTGTTCTTAATCTTCTTTTCAAAGATAATGCTTTACTCTCTGCCTGCTCATCAGACTCAATCGCCCTTTCAATTCTTTTACCAATGATTGGTATATTTGTAAGACCTATTCTTTGTGCTAATTTTAAAGGTTTTAATTCTTTTTTGAAATCTCTAAATGATAATGATAATCTTGTGGTTAGTCCTAAAACTTTTTTTAGTTGTTCATTTGTTCTACCTACAGTTTCTTTTATGAATATAAGTTCCTCATCACTAATAATGCCTTTTTTATTTAATCCTTCATATTCACCTATTTCTTTTTCAATAGTCTTTTGTAGAGTTTTTGCATCATCAAACTCCATTCCTTTCAATCCTTCTAAATCACCAGGACCGTAGTTTATCACATAGTTGACTATATCTGTTCTTATTTTAGCGTCATTTAATTTACTTTGATTCTGATACCCAGCAGATTTCTCTAACTGTGATTGATATTCTTGCAAGGCATCAGATATAGCAAACTTAGGATCAGACTCTTCTTCTTTTTGTCTTTTAAGAATCTTATTAAAGTTTTCAGGATTTGCTTTTTTAAAGACTTTTGATTTCATTTATTATTTCTTTGTTTCTATCTTACTAGGTTTACCATTTACATACAAACCAAACCAAGCTGCACCAGCCCCAACAACTACAGATACAAAACCTGCCTGTGCGTTATTTGGATCAGATAGTGCCATAAACCATTGCATTGTCATATAAAAAGCATATCCATATAACAACATGAATACTCTTGGTATTAATCTCCAGTTTGACATAAATTGAGGTACTTCATCTCTTAAAAATACCCATATGTTTACTATTATATTTTTTCCTACTTCTATCATTATGTTCTCCCTCTTTGTTTCTCTCTTAACTTTTCGTTTTCTTCTTTTATATGTTGCATTAATAGTTCAACATATATGTCCCTCTCCCATGGTATCATTCCTTCAAGGTCTGATAGAGAATATTTATGATATTGCATTAAAGCAAAATTTGTTCTAAAATAACTCTCTAGGCTCTCATGTAAGAGGGTAACTGAAAAAAATCAGTTGCACCTTGTAATAACAAATTGTGTTCAACACCCGACTTAGGGTTTTTATATTTTATCGTGTGTGTTATAATTGGTAAAGTATCAAAATAATCTTTTATTTTTTTAAATTGTGTCATTGTAAGATTATCTAAAAACTCATTCAACTCTTCCTTTTCAATTTCTTTTGCTTCAAATAATTCTTCACCTTGATATATTTGATCAATGCAATCTCTCATTAAATTAATTGACATATCTAAAATTGTTCTTTTGTTTGCAACTTCTTTGATTGTAGGTATTCTCATCATTACACCATAATCTTTTGTAAATTCAATTTTAGTATTAATCTTTTTGTTTAAATCAGGTTTTACATCTTCTATTTTTAATTCATAATCAACAACTTGTGTTTCATCATCTGGACATTTTAATTTCAAACTCACAACCTCACCGATAGATTTTGATCTTATGTTTAACCACAACCATTCAAAATCATACACAGGCAGTTTCTTAACATCTATATCACCTTTTACACACGCTTGTACAATATCAATTAAGATATTAACCATTTCACTTTCATTTTGATTTTCATTTGAAAGTAACAATAGTTTTTGTTCTTTTACTAAGAACGGCCTGTATTTTATTTTTACATTATTTGATAATGTTAAATCGTATTCAGGCACTTTCATTAATGGTATACTCATTTTCACTCCTTATATTATTAATAAAATATGTTTCGTATAATTTTAGGGTCTGGAAGACCTTTTGGGAATACACTACCACCCGTTACTCTACCTATCGGTATATTCTTTTTAATTGTTTCATAAACTTGACGACCAGCTCTACCTATTTCGTTACCAATACCAAATGGTAAATTATCTAAAAAACTACCTTGTATGTTTGTAGTATTTGTTCTATATTCCATTCTGTCAAGTGTTTTAAATTCTTCAGTATTATTTTTTGCTAGAAAGTTCCATGCTGTTGTAGCATAATTTCTATATGTAAATGTGACACTTGTTTTTACAAATTCATTTGTAGCACCATAACTTAATGGTGTAGCAGCAATTGTTTTAGGCCACACCTCATACATTTGTACTTGATATGATGAAAATCCAGATTGATCACCTAAACTTTTTCTTAACTCTTGTCTATCTCTGCCTGGATCACCTGATGGTTCAAAGTTTGCCAATGCAGCTGTAAATGTTTTTGTTAATGGTGTAATTGTAATCATACATGGTGTGGCATAGTCATCATAATATCCTACGTTGTGACTGATAGGATCAATTATAGAGTTTTGCCATGCTTCAAAAAATAATCTTTCTTCATAATTAACACTAGTGTAAAATTCTAATGTTACATCACCATATTGTACATTTTTTGCCATTGCTCTTTTAGGTCCATAATACTGTTCGTTGACATCATCAGTTATTGTTTTATCAGGTATACTAACATTTGAGCAAAATAAATCCATTCTTAATTGTAAGTTTGTTTTAATAGCATCAGATAGTTTAGCACTTTTATGTAATCGAGCAACTTGATCTAGTGATTGAGTGTCATTGTAAATGCCAACATTTCCTAATGCACTACCTTTTGGGCCATCTACTGTAACTAGAAACTGTGTTGGTCTAGCAAATCCACCAGCTTGTGTAATACCTGATCTAAATCTGTTAAATATAGAATCTCTATTTGTTGTTTTGTTATTATAATCAAAACGTTTGTTTGTATCATTAACACTAAACTGTGATTTTGATGGTGGTATACCAAGTCTTATGTCTAAGTCACCTATTTTTTTACCTACACTAATTAATGACATTAAATAAATCTCCTACTGTCTGAATAAACTTGTGCTTCGCTTGCCTTTTTAAATCTTTGTACAGGTAAGTATATTGCAACTGCAGCTTCATCTGCATTTATTCTTAAAAATCCTGTTTGTACATATGAATACAAATACTTTTTAATTGTTGGTTTTACAATTTTAATATTTTTCACATCATCATAAGTCACATCAAATTTTGTTTTACTATCAAATCGTTGATCTGTAGCAGTTGCCTGCATACGTTCTAATAGTCTAAATCTTAACAACGGTGGTAAGTAGTGAAAGTTCATACCCATAAAACCACCCTTTATAGGTTCTAATGGCAACACTAAAGGAAATATATCGTAATACGGTAAAGTCTTTCTAAATTTAGGATTGTACCCAAATAAGTTCAATCGTCCTACACTAGGTCTACCGTTAAGTTTACCTTGTCTGAATAATTGACCTGCTGTAGTACCACTAGCAATCTTATTTACTTGTGTTCTATACCATGTAGCCGATTTATCTGTATCGCCTGCTTTTTGTTTGATTGTATCAAATACGCTTGCCATACTACTATTTATGTTAGAAATAAATAGATTTATGAAGAAGATTAAGAAGTTAACTAATCCAGATAAACGGCCTTATTCAGGTAAGTTCAAACCTTTCAACCCACAAAAATATAAAGGTAATGTTAATAACATAATCTATCGTTCAAGTTGGGAAAAGAGATTCATGGGTTACTGTGATAAAAATAAAGATGTATTAGAATGGGGTAGTGAAGAAATAATCATATACTATCGTTCTATTGATAATCGTCCTCATAGATACTATCCTGATTTCTATATGAAAGTTAGACAATCAGACGGCACATTTAAAAAGTTTGTTGTAGAGATTAAACCTAAAGCACAAACACGTAAACCTAAAAAACCTTTACGAGAAAGTCGTACTTATAAAAACGCATTGTTAACCTATGAAAAAAATAGAAGAAAGTGGTCTACGGCATTTGCATGGTGTAATAAACGAGATATGAAATTCGTTATACTTACCGAAGACCACTTAAAGACTTTTTAGTCTTCTAAAGTTTCAGGATCAATATCCCATAACTTTTGTTCTTCTTTATTAACATAAAGAGGTGGTTGATCGTATCTAACAACTTTGTTCATAGGGAATTCATATTTTAATTCTTCTAACGATGGTGTTATTCCATATAATTTTATCTTATTTGAAATTTTAACATCACCTGAAAAGTAATTTTTTAATAAATTTCTATAATTGTTAAATTGTTCTCTACCATCATCAACGGTTTCTTTCCAAGATTGTTCTGGATTTGAACCTTCAAGGTAACCGTGATGTAGTATTATTCTTAACTCTTTAAATTTATCTGCGTCTTTTAATAACTCAACTTTTTTTGCAGCTCTTATAATTGTTTTAGCAGGTGTTGCAGCTGAAGTTATCAAATAATATATACCATCTTTTTCTGAATCAATATAATTATTTGCCTTTGCCCAATTAGACGCCGAGTTTTCATCGTGGGTAACAATCTGATATTTACTATTGTCATTAATTGCTTGTAAAACAATTTTATCAATTGTAGATTTTTGCCAATTAGGATTACCTATGAGTTTTGCTTCTTTTCTATAAATTGTATCCATATCATCATAATCTAACTGATCTTTTATACCTAATTCTACTCTATTATTAATTAAATGCTTAACTACGTCTAATTTACTAATAGGTGAAGCAGGTTTTGTTGGATTATTTTTTAAATTACCCAATCTACTGTAACCAAGATTTGATTTACATTTATAAACGTCAACTAAAAAGTTACTCCAACCTTGTTTTTGCATTTCATGGTATTTACCTCTACCATCTATAATGTAATATTTACCATTACTTTCGTCTATTTTAACAGATATTAAATGTTCTCTTAAATCATAACCATTTTCTAATGACCATTTTAACTCTTGCCTATTTTGATTTTTAGCTCTTATTTGTTGAATAGATTTAGAAACATCATAACTACCATCTGCAAATTGTGTATCTAAATTAATTTCACTTGCTTCTAGCAGTATTGGTTCTGGTAAATATTCTACACCTTCAGGTAAACCTTTACCATAAAACTCTGGATGATTTTCTCTTGGATTGTATTTTAGTGATTTTTGTATATCGGCCTTTGTAAATGAATTACCAGGCATTATTATATAGTCTGACATATTGTCTCCTTTTATTGTTAATAAAGTTGTAGTCGTTTATAGAAAGTCATTTATAGACTTGGTGTAACCCTACAACGGATTAGTATTATTATATAGTATATCATATCTCCTCATTTTGTCAAGCCTCTATTGAGTGGGTAGCCCGAAGGCTACCCAATTGAGAAAGTGAGAGAGATAGATTATGAATCGTCCTCAGCAAGTTTACTAAAATACGATAGGTCATCGCTATCGTTGGACGATTCAACTTTCTCTACCGAGTTGTTAGAAGACGTTGGTACGTCATTACTGACAGGTGGGAGGTCAATATCTTCTACAGATTCGGTACTTCTTTGTCCAGTAAGTGTCTTATTCAGTTTCTCTTTGAGTTCATCATAAGATTTAAAATTACTAGGATCAACGAAGGCCTTTAGAGCATGTTGAGATTTCCATATCTTGTCAATCTCATCATCAGTAGGTTTTACTTTACTTGGTTGCTCAAATTCAGATTTATCATAATTCCAATAACCATCAACTTTTCTGATTTTTAGTTTAAAGTTTGCACCTTCCCAAAAATCAAATGGGTTAACAGCCTTTTCATCTTCAAACGCTGGGTTCATTGCTTCTGTAATCTTATCAAATATCTTTTTACCAAATTTGAATAAGAAAACTTTACCTTCGTTTTCAGGATGTTTTGGATCAGATACTACTAGAATATTTGAATAGTAAGATAACTTTCTTTTTCTTTTTCTAGCAATTTCTTTATCAGCTTCTATACCAGTATTCCATAGTCTAGTATTTTCTTCACTAACAGGATCTTTTTTGT
>Ga0209603_1004872_pt1 | contig 11000 bp, 8 predicted proteins | sample COGITO_mtgs_1206_FD_184812 | JGI IMG/M metagenome (GOLD analysis project Ga0209603, IMG submission 184812) | Pelagic marine microbial communities from North Sea - COGITO_mtgs_120607 (SPAdes) (version 2) | ecosystem: Environmental > Aquatic > Marine > Epipelagic ... | reverse complement strand
TGGTGGCAGGCGGCTTGACTATTGTCCGACCTGTCAACACTAAGCCGAACTCGAAACGTCATCCAGTGAACGGAAAAAGACACTCTCCACGGTGTGTCCTAGACTTGCATTGAAAATTAATTTTCGAAAATCACTCTTTGAGTGAATTATAACTTTCAACTATTTTTTCCAAACTTATTTCTGGATGGAGATTCAAAATTAAATCATCAATTCCGGATAAAGAGATCCGATAGGATTCAAGATGAATTCGATCGTCCTCCACATTGTCATCAGAAACTAATCTTGGAAAGTGGCCTTTAACAGCAAAGAAGGTGCCATCTCCATTAGGTATTGTGAATCGGTATTGCTCTAACCTTGGGTCACCGTAAATGTAGTCATTTTCATTGAGTAGATGTTTGAAATTTTCTACTGAAGGTAAAGATTGAACCTCAAGTAGAGCGATGATAGATTCAACTAATTCAAATAATGATTCGCCTCCTCCAACATCTGGATGCGCTACAAGACTGAACAAAACCAAAGGACAACCATCCTCTTGTAATTGGTGAAGTGTTGAGATTGTGTGTTGAATCGGTGTCGAAGGAGACATGGCGGTTTTAACTTCAATCTGAAGGGTTGAGTGATTGAAGTCTTTGTCTGTACCCAATGGGCCAGTCCAAATTTCGTTCTCAATCAAACTCGAAAGTTGGCTTGGGAGCCATCTGTACATCAAAAATAATTCTCCAAAAAGTCCTGTTGCTTTTTCTTGAGTCATGGCGAAAGGAAGATGAGCCCAAAACAGCCTTTCACTACGAAACAAGTTTATTATATTCGTTGCACCAATCAACTTGCGCTGTAAAATCGTGGCAATCAACCGATTCATTGGTTCAAAAAAATTGACATCTGAACATTCAACAACAAACCTTCGTTCACCACGAACTTCTGTGCGAGATAAGTAGCATGCAATTCCACGGGATTCCCAATTAAAATCATCCTCAATATCACCATCTTCCAGTTTGACAAAAAGCAAACGATTTCCATCACTTGCCCTAATCTGTACGTAATGATGACCTTCAGAACTTGCGAGAGAAAGATTGCCATCATTCTCTCGACTCCAAGAAAAAAAACCTTCAACAGTTGCAGGACTACAAATTTCAGTCATTGCCTACATCTCCGTGTTGTATAAATTCTGTAGTTAGTACATTGGTTGTAGGAAACCACATCCCAATGGATAAAAGATGAGGCCAATCGCCAGAACGATGCATATATTCATCTGTAACAGGAGGACAGGGATTTGTTTTTCCATATTGTCCACCTGAGAAATTTCTATTGAATGGGTGGATTACTGGAGAGATAATTAACAGGCCATGCGTTTCTGGTCGTGCTTGGTTTCCGAAGAAAATCTGCGAATCTAATTCTTGATACCTATACCCTGGAGTCGAGTTTGTGAATGGCATCTTTAGATTGTCTCCTGCTAAAGTTGAATCTAAGGGATAAGGATAAGGATATATTTCCATACCACTATTCAACGTAATAGGAATCGATGCATCAAAACCCGCCACATGACCGCCTACAGGGTCTACTTCGATTACAGAATTACGTGAAGGAATAAAAATAGTCCAATGCGTTAATTGCTGTATTTCTCCCGGGTGAGAGTCATTCCAATCCATCAATCGTTGAACCCATTGATGAACATTAAGTTTAAATTTATCTGAATCAAAAACATTCCATCTCTCTATGAGCCAATTGATATGTTCTGTTGGGACATTTTGATACATGAATCCAGGCGGAGATGTAATGTTGTTCGCAAATGTTTCGATTCTTGATATAAACTCAGAAAGGGTTTCACGATTTTCAAATAATTTTTCATCTTCATTACGATTAAAATCAAATGTGATTTGTGTTTTTGATCTTCCAGAAAGTAAATCACCTACCTTGCGAATAGAACCGCTTTTTGCAGCACTCATCAACGGTTTATCTGGATCCTGTTCCAAGACAGATGCAAACTCGTTCGGAGATCGGCCTTGACGGAGATATTCGCCCAAAAGGTATCGATTTTTTCTTTCGATGGACAACATTCTTTGGAAAATATCACGTTGGTCTTCAGTAATGTAAATTCGCATCAAATCAAGTATTCTTTCTCCTCCGTATTCACCGCGATAGCCACACCATCTTTGCATTTGCATTAATCCAGACATATCTCCATGGCCACGTAGCATATATGCTGAAACTAACCCTTTGAACGTGAGACCGCGCCCGAGGTTCCAACCTCCATGTACAATTGCTTTCAAACTCGGTTCTTGATCGAAGTCGATGACGTCATTTGTATGGCTGTTCAATATTCGATGATTGTTAGGATTTCGGATCTCCATGATAAAGGGGCGAATGTAAGGGCGAATCGAATCAAATGAAATTGATCTTGCTGGCCGAGCGTTTCCTGAATCAGAGGATGCCGCCAATACCCGAATTGGATAATCTGATGACCGACCGCCACCCGAAAGAATTACTTCCTCTGGTCCGTCATCACCATTGCCGTTGAAAGCATTGACTAATGGTGAAAAGCTTTCATTCCACCTTCGTTCTAATCTATTTAGAAAAACGGTATCAAATCCGGGGGTCTCGAAATAGTTCGAGATGGTTTCTACATGTTGTAATACCTTATCTCTGATATCTCGGTGTACCGCCCACCGCCGACTTACGTTGATCATCATAGTGCAAGGTTTTTCACCATCCCCGCGCTCTGCTCTAGCCGCCCCAGATAGAATGAAATCATCAATTGCCTGACTCAGAGATGGAGTGATTTCAGCATAATCAAAGTAAATATCTTCCTCGTCGTCTGCCGGAATGATGTCCTCATATGGTGGAACTATTTTGTGGACTTCATCTAGTGTATGGCAGGCGCATTGACAGGGTGCTGCGCCGCGAACAATAGGTTGGTGTATGCCCGGATTATAGCGTCTACAATGACTTCTTTGCCGGATTCTTGGACCATGCGTAAGGTGTGCTTCTGCATCAGTTTGTTCTGCGCAATTGTCGCAGCATTCTCTCGAGGGAATGATTTGAATTACTCCTTCTACTCCGCCGTATTCTGATAATCTTAGTATTTCTTCTCCCGAAATTGGACGGCCATTCTCGATATACATATCTCGAACAATCACTTCCGTTCTCCCGATGAAGACATCGCCTCCGCAGTAAGATTCTGGATCATCCAATACCAACAAATAGTTATCAGGGAAAATATCTGGTCCATATTCTCGATACTCTTCTGAATCTTCTGCACGTCTTCTGTGAGCAAGAACAGCGTAAGGCGTAGCCGTAAAACCAATATACATTCTTCGATTGAAATATTCACTTTTCAATAATTTAGTGATCTTTTGATTCGTCGTACTTGGTTGTTCCCTTTCCTGGACCTCGATAGTATCTTCAGTAACCGGTAATTGATTTACTTCCTTTTCAACGTTTTCATCTCCAGGTGTGTCCTCTCCACCAGTATTTACTCCTGCTTCGTCCATTTCATCGTCAATTACTAAGAAAGGTAAATTCCTAAATTCTGGATAAATGTTTATCACTTCTTGAACATGATTCCTAAACCTCTCCAAAGGAGAATAATGTTTCTTTACCACAGCAATTAAGCACATTTTTTCAGATGAACGCATTGTATTTGCGATAGATTCTGCATCATTGACCTGATCCGAGGACTGTCCAAAGTCACCGTTCATCGTAAGCGTTGTTAATTGAATTAAGTAATCGTCAATATCAATCGAGTTTTCATTATCACGCCCGACTACTTGATCTGTTATCCGAGCTTCTGTTTGATATCGCAAAGAGTTCATTCTCCCTGACATGATTAAAATAACGCGATAACCTACGTCAATTGCCTTACCTACTAAACCAGTATAAGTTGCAGTTTTCCCACTTTGTACATTTCCAACGACGAGCCCTTTCCAGATATATTCAGATCCCGCCGGGTCGTTTGAATGCTGAAAGATGTGATCAGTATATTTGTCAATGTTCCTAATTGCGGTATTTGGCATTCGGCCACTGGCATGTCCATTCACCCAGTTGTCGCAGATTTCTTCCCACTTTGGAAACGATTCAATTTCATCATACCAAGAACCATCTATCGTTGTATCAGTGTGCGTACGCTCTTCAATTTCCTCATCTGAAATTTCAGGTGGAAATGTTGTAAGATAGCGGAATCTATGCCAAATTTCTTCAATGCTCTGTTGACTTAGTGAAGATTCCGGATTCATCTGAGAATAATATTGAATCATGGAGTCAACACAATATTGAGCATTCCCTCGGAGTGGCCCTGGTGCAGTAAAATACTGAACTGCACCTTCAACAATCTCATTAATTACATGATTTATGGGCATATAAATTAACGACTCCTAGATGCGCGATTTATTATTCTTTGAATAAGTTCTGTTTCTTGAGCGGTTTGGCAAGCACCTCTTAATTGATTCAATGTGTCTTGATTTAATCTTCTGCGCCTAGGAGTGCGGGTACCACCGTCTGTGCCAGTGCCCCCTCCTGTATCTGTTCCTCCGGCATCAGTACCCCCATCAGTACCCCCATCAGCACCACCATCAGTTCCACCATCAGTTCCACCATCAGTTCCACCATCAGTTCCACCATCAGTTCCACCATCAGTTTCAGTGTCAGGATATGGTTCATCGGTAAATGGGCCTTCGTTATATTCTGTTCGCGAAGTAGAAATAAGGTTTTGAAAAATAATCTGAAAGTCGCTTCTAAGAGTATGTGGAACAATTATTCGATTTTTAGTCGCAGTTAATTCAATACTGTCATCCCAATCACGGCCAACATCAATTGATAATCTGGCAAGTTGGGTTGCAATTGGTATAGGAAATTGTCTATTATCGCTCTTTCGAATTCCGCACCAGCCACCAAATTGAATAATTCGATCGAGCCTGTAAACAAACGCACCTTGTAACTCAGCCATTGACTTATTCATAACCCCTGAAAGGTCATTATATTCTTGTGCAGAACTACGGAACTTTGGTAAAATATGAAGTCTAAAATCCATCTTCATTCCCGAAAGTTGCAGTGACAGAGGTGTGGCGTCATGACCGTTTCCAGAATCTGGGTGTATGGACAATATACGAGATCTAATGTCCTCATCTATGGCATGTTGTTGATGTCGATCATGTGTTAAGCATGAGAATGGATCCCAGGGCTCAACTCTAGTACCATTTACGAAAATTGATAATGCTTTACGATTTAAATTCTCTTCTGATTTCGTTTGACCTTGAATGAATCTATGATAGATTAAACCCATATATTCCATTACTTCCGAAACCATTGGGAGAAAGATATTCATTTGTTGGGTAGTTGTTAAACTATTCATTTCACTCCTCAACCTCGTTAAATCATGCAAATAGATTATCGTACCTGGACTATTTTGAATTCTCGACAGGATTTCCTCAGGAAAATTAGAAATCAATGGCCTTCGTAATCTCCACGCGTTATCTTTATGCTCACGCATCCAAGGTAAATCCCATGACCGGCAATGGAAATGCTCGCTGTGAGCGTCTCTAGTTGCTACAGAAAGAATGTTACTGATACTAGTAGACGCTGTTTTCATTCCGAGCCCGAATCTTCCAAGATCGCTCGCATCTCCTTGGTTAATAGCCCCATATTGCATCGCTTGCTTCAGGCGTTCTAATGTCATTCCATCTCCGTCATCTGTCACTGAAACAAAAGCATGCGAGGATAGTGATGGGCCGTTTTTTGATTCAATGTCAATCCACACATTGCCCGCATTTGCTGCAATTGAATTGTCAACTAAGTCTGCAATAGCTCGGTAAAAATCATAATTCATTCCTCTACCTAATGTAGTGGCTAAACTAGGACTAGGTATGACATATTCGCCATCATCCTCTTCGAAAAAACTAATTTCAGTTTCATCCAATTCTTCAGATTGTGATTCTTCAATATCATCTGAATTTCCTGTTGGCATAAATAACGCATTTAATCACACTATTTATATTTTCAAACTGATAGAACGGAGGCTAAGCATCGTGTCTAAAATAACAGACAAAACGAGGATGTCGACGGACTTGCAAACATCAATCAGATGATTCGTGTTCAACCCGCAGTGGCGGAAGCCCACAGTGTGTCCTTTGTTACAGCGAGTAGTATTGGTTGACGGCATCGTTGAATGTCTCTAGGAGTTTTGTCTCATCGAGGGTTGTTATTTTTCCAGACTGCATTAGTGGATTTCCTTCGACCCACAGGTCAAGACACTGCCCACCATTGTAAATTAGATTCGAAATATGCCTCTCGTTATCTTTGCCAACCGGGTTCATGCGAATGTCATCAAGATTCCAAACGGCCCAATCCAGGCTGCCTGTGGTAGCCATTGCAAAGGCTTCCTTAGCGACTAGTGCTGATGCATCCCAGTGGTCATGGCGCTGCACCAGGCATGCCATACGTGCTTCATGAGCCATGTCTAGGCCTGAGCCGCTTGAAGCAGGTCCATCGGTGCCTAAGCGTACTTCTACGCCTGCTTCACTGCATGTTATGCTGTGGATTATTTCGATGCTTGAAGCGAATGGGTATGACGTAACTGCAGGCATGACTGGTGGTATACTAGTAGGGATTTCTTGGGTCATCAATCGATATATGCGCAAGAACCTGTATCTCTTTGGTTCAGCAGCCCTAGGTACACTGATCGCAATTTATGGCTACCTAGTAATGAATGGAGACATCCCGTCCCAAATTAGCATTAAAGACCCGACTATACAGTTGATAGGTCTTGCATTATTCTTCAATTCGGTAATGATCCAGCGTAGAATACTCAAGGATGTGAAGCAGAAGAAAGCAGATACTGAATCGAGAAAAGCGGCAGAAAAGCAAGAGAGAATCGACAACGATAAGCATGGTAGGGGCAGGTTCCTCGAGCCAGATATTCTAACACAAGCTGCAATCCAAGAGCGTATTGATTACTACGATAGGCACTATTGAAGACAAAAAACTGCATTACAATTTTCTTGCCATTGACCCAATTTGTCTGTATTAATCAGTCACCTTGATTACTATTCTGCGATTACGATGTACATGAGCAGATGGGAACGTCTTCGTGAAACCCACACTGATTTCGGAGGAGGGCAGGGTATTTATGGCCAAGAGGCGAAAACCCATGACAAGAAAACAGGCGATGCTGCAAAATACGTATTCAATATACTGGAAGAAACATTCCCTTCGCTTCATTTCCGTCATCGATTTAAAATTCCTAAAGAAGAAATCAACTCGAAACTAAATCATATTGATCTTAGGCTGGGGGTAACTCAATTCGTTAGCACCTCCTCAGTAAAGCCCGATGGAGGAGTTATTGAAGTAATGGACGTTCATGGTGGATGGAGACCAATCCTCATCGGCGAGGCAAAAAAGCAGGGCACTAATGTTGAGAGAATCAAAGAAGGTCTTGGAAAACAAGCCCAAGGGAACGCAATAGAGAGGACGCACAAGAATATTGCAGAATTAAAAAATTACATGCTCCGAGAGAACTATTTTCCATATGTGGTCTTCATGCATGGGAGCGACCTAACTACCGAAACTCTACGCGTCCCTGAACCAAGTGGGGAGATATTTGAATTAAAACCAACTTCGATTCCAGACAGATTAACGGCAGCGAGTTATGGTATGCCAGTAAATGTTCCATATTGTAGGAATCTCTTTGCTGAAAATTTTGATGGTTCGAAGATAATGTTACAAATCGCATCTTTGTATATGCGAAATGACCCCTGGACAGAGAAAGAAATGATTGATGTGATGATTGAGATTGCACAAGAAGCGTTGACCTGTTTAGATGAATTAAAACAATTGTAGGGGGGGTAATATAATTTCATACATCATGACAAACAATCCAACATATGACTTGTTGGAACAAAGTATTGTAGAACAGTTAACGCATCTACTGGAAGGGGATTTCTTGAATGACAATAATCTGAAACTCAGGAAAAACTATCATAGAGGTGGCACTGGTTGGAAACGAGGAAAGAATGCAACAGAGGCTCTATTCAAGGCTGCGATTATACAAGGAATTGATAAGTGTCATCCTCAAGAAAATCATCCCGTGAAAGAAATATGGTGCTCGACGACGAATAAAGAGCACCGTTCACTGGAAAGAATTGAAGGGTTAAACAAAGAATACAAACCCGATTTTAAATCAATCCGACTTGCTAAAAGCTACGACCTAGCATGGCGAACTTGGGACGGGAATTTGCCAAATTGGTTTTGCCAAGTTAAGGTGTTAACTCATGGCCAAGGTGAAAATTTCAAGAAATCCATTCAAGCATTGGGTGACTTGTTTTGGGGGGCAGTAGATAGAGAATATTTACGAAGTTTTCATAGACATAACTCTGAATTTATCTTTGTTTGGATAGAAGACAAAAATGCAGTGAATCCAAAAACCAAAGTAACAAAAAACGACATTGCATCAAATCTAAAATTTGAGAAGGATTCTGGCCGTATGTCGTTTGTTTTATCTCCGGGTTATCACAAAGATTTGTTGCCAGGTGAATCTCCTGAGAGTCTAGGAGAGTTGCGCTTTGAAGGATATGGGTCCGAGAAACCATGGATCGATAAAGGAAAAGCGATTGTCAAACCACACGGTCGAACTGCGATTAAGGAGATCTTAGCTGCAGGTACAAATGGGACCTTCTTCCGCATGTTTAACCAGCCGGGAAAATTGTTTATATCCACGAGTTACAGACAGTTTGATACTGGTAATTGGCGGATATACATTCATCGATTATCACCCCATATTACCCTAAGTGGAGCGGATGTTGGGAAAAGTAAATTTGGTGGCAGGAAATTTTTCAATTGGATTCCTTAATCCTGACAAGTTCGAGAATTGTGCCCACTTTCGCCACAATTTCCACACTTGTAACTCTTAATTTTCTTACTTTCATTAAACTGTTCAATCGCTCTCTGCCCCTTGCCATCATACATTTCCATAGTTCTCTGGCCCTTGGGCAAAACGTCTTCGCTCTCGGGAATCTCCGAATCAATACGGCGGAGATCAGCAACGATTTCTTCGATGTTTTCTTTCGTCTCTGGATTGCTATTTGTATCGGTTATTACAACAAATTCGACATTTCTTGGCTTAGGTGATGGCCTTGTAGAACTCACTCTGTAACGAACATACTCTTGCTTCTTTATCTTCAAAGAACCCTTACTACCTAAAATGCTAATTAAGTCATGAAGATCCATATTTCCTTCAGTACTGTAACTTGTAAGAATGTACTTTGCTTCAATAGATTCGATTAATTGTCTAAACTCATCAGCAGCTCTATTTTTGTAATTGTAAGCGCTTCTTCTTTCGGTTCTCCAGTCCTTTCTTATTGCTGCTTTAGTGCCTTTAGTGATTTCTTTTGGCAAAGGTGGTTTGTCCCAAAGAGCAACTGTATTCAGAATATGATAATTCGCCCCATATGGGTGTTGATTATATGGTGGATCAAGATACACAATGTCAGGGATATTACCGAGAATTTCAGTAAGACTACCGACTATTTCTCCGGCATCTCTGCGCGTGACAACATTGTTTTGTTGATTATCATATGTGATGGGTTTTTTAAGTTCGAAATCAGAACCAATTCGATAAAGAGCCGTACCATTGCTACCACCCCATCCTCTATGGAACCCCTTGAATACGCCACTCGTGTTGCTAACATATGATACAGAATACATGAAAGCAGCGATAAGGTAACTGAATTCCTCAGGAGTTAGTTTACCTTCATTCTTCCATTCCTCAACTCTCTCTCTCATCGCATCAATTTTCAGACCATTCTTTCTCATGAAAAACTGCCTTTCAGATTCGTGGTTGGGATTTTCATCATCTTTAGGGCAGAGATGTTGAGTGATGTATCCTTCGATTCCATCAAGCCCATTCAATTTTTCGAATACTGTATCAACTCCTCCAAGTAGGTCGAAGTTAGGTACGCTATTTATTTTGACAGTCCCAATTGCAATGTGCTTAGAATAAGGTTCCCAGTCATTACAAAGTACGCGGAAACCCAGTTGTTTAGCTAACCTTGCTACTACTGTACTACCAGAGAATAAATCAACAAATGTTTTGGATTTTGGGTCATTGATTACTTCATTGATTGCTTGGGTAATTAGTTGAAGTAATTTTCTTTTGTTACCAATGTAGGGGATTAGTTGAGAAAAAACATAATCTTCAGTGTCACGTGCTGCTGATTTAGTCATATGATGTGAGAGTCTACGGATGTAGTACCCATTCTCGGGATGTAAATCCACTATTGCTGGGATGATTCTTTCATGGACATATTCAATGTAAATCGATTCTTGGTCTTCTTTTCTTGCTGACTTCATGAATAATGACAATGCGCGATCTAACTCCTCAACTTTACCAGCACCATCAAATGATATCGATTCCTCAACTTGTCCTTCATATACCCCCTCACCAGCTATTACAAAACCATCAGGAACTTGACCATCATTCTTCATTCTATCCCATACTACTCTTTCAACTCTAATGATGATTTTATCTGGTATTATAGCGCCACATAGAGATTCACGAATGTTCTTTGGATTATTAGGGGGGTCATCACGATCTATTCCCCGCCCCCTAAAGAGCCTACGTAAATCAAGAGTTACAAGTTTACGTCTTCGACCCATACGCTAATACCTTGGGCGGTCGTCTATAAACAGTTCTAACGCACCTCATTCACTTTCATCATGAAAACAAAACAAATACCATTATTTGATTATTGAAAGGTCACAGTCCACGGTATGCCCGCAATATCCGCAGTGAAATTCACTCACCGGTCTCATCAGAACCCGACGAAGTCTCTGGGAAAAGCAACATCACTTCTTCCGCAGATTGAGCAAAGAATGCATCAAAATCCGTCAAGTATTCACTTTTTGTTGCGTTGAAGTTGTTCTCAAAGGCTGCATCAAACCCAAGACTGTCAAGGTCACCGTAGAAGCCATTCAGGAAGGCATCCTCGCCCTCGTGATGGATAAGATAAGCAATG
>Ga0209603_1004871_pt1 | contig 11000 bp, 10 predicted proteins | sample COGITO_mtgs_1206_FD_184812 | JGI IMG/M metagenome (GOLD analysis project Ga0209603, IMG submission 184812) | Pelagic marine microbial communities from North Sea - COGITO_mtgs_120607 (SPAdes) (version 2) | ecosystem: Environmental > Aquatic > Marine > Epipelagic ... | reverse complement strand
TGGTACCTCCAGGAATCGAACCAGGGACACAAGGATTTTCAGTCCTTTGCTCTACCAACTGAGCTAAGGTACCATTGCCTTAGCGGTGGCAAATATAATATGTTTTTTCACATCTACTAAGGAAAATTTAAAAAAATCTATTGTATTTTTGAAATTCATCAAAAAGGCAATTGTGAATTTAAGTGTAGATGTTGGAAATACAAGAGTGAAAGCAGCTGTTTTTGAAGAAGATAAACTGATAGAACTGTTTGTTTTTGATACAAAAAGACTGCTTTCCAAGGTCAAAGAAATTTTAAAAAAATATACAATTGCCAATGGAATTCTTTCCTCAGTAGCTTTAATTTCGGAATTTGAACTCCAAAAGCTCCAAGAAATCGTTTCATTTACAATCGTTTCATCCCAAATCGAAGTGCCTTTTACAAATACCTATGCAACACCCCATACTTTAGGTGTTGACCGAATAGCTTTGATGGTAGCTGCCCAAAAAGAATTCCCTCAAAAAAATGTATTGGTTGTAGATGCTGGTACCTGTCTTACTTTTGATTTTATCGATAAAGAGGCTAATTATCGAGGAGGTGCAATTGCTCCAGGTTTAAAAATGCGCTATGCTTCCCTACATCAATTCACTGCAAAATTGCCCTCATTAGAAGTACAAGCCCCCATCGATTTTATTGGAAACTCAACAAATGAAAGCATACATGTTGGAGTTGTAAATGGGCTTCTTTTTGAAATTGAGGGCGTTATTTCACGATATGAAAAGAAATTTTTAGATTTAACAGTAGTTTTAACAGGAGGAGATGCAAATTTCTTGTCAAAGCAATTAAAAAGTAGCATATTTGCCAATCAAAATTTTCTCCTTTACGGATTGAATGAAATATTGATTTTTAACAAAAGCAAATGATTCAAAAATATCTAATTGTAATTCTATTAATAAGTTCAAGCGTCGTTTTCGGTCAAAGAACCACATCTTCCCCTTATTCTTTCTTTGGTATTGGAGAAGAGTTTAGTTCAAGAACAATAGAACAGGCAAGTATGGGAGGTATCGGAGTTGCTTTTAATAGCGCACAATATTTAAACTTTACCAATCCTGCAGCCTATTCAGATTTAAGGTTTACGACCTACTCTTTCGGTTTGTTAAGTAAAGATTTAACAGTGAAGACCAATGAGGCAAGTCAGACAGTAAATGCCACCAGTTTAAGTTATTTTGCATTGGCCTTTCCGATTGGTAAAAGTGCAGGCTTTTCATTTGGAATGCAGCCCCTGTCTTCTGTTGGGTATTCTTTATCAAACACAACATTAGATGCCGATGGTGATCCAACAGAAATTTCAATATTTTCAGGTACTGGAGGAGTTAATAGAATTTACGGAAGCTTCGGTATGAAAGTTTACAAAGGACTTTCATTAGGAATAGAAGCTGATTTTAGTTTTGGAAGCACTCAGAACATTCTCACAAAACAAATTGCAAACGTGGTCTATGCTACGAGATACAATGAATCTTCGATAATTCGAGGAGCAAATGTAAAATTGGGCGCGCAGTATACTACAAAACTAAAGAACAACTTAATTTTAAATTTGGGAAGCACTTTTAAATTTGGAAGTGATTTGGAGGTAGAAGGAACCGAACGTTTTTATACACTTTCGTTGTCAGCGAATGGTTCAGAAATTATTAGAGACGAACAAGATTTAACAACCATTGAAGGAGAGTATAATTTACCCGTACAAACAATTTTTGGGTTTGGAATTGGGAAATTGGACAAATGGCATGCAGGATTTGAATATGAAAGCCAAAATGCAATTCAAACCTCAGGATTTTTAAACAGGACAGGAAACACTTTTAGATATGATGCATCTGATCGTATTTCTCTTGGAGGATATTATACACCAAAAGCAACATCGATTTCTAGTTATTGGGACCGCGTTACTTATAGAGCAGGAATGCGTTATGAGAACACCGGACTTTCGATAGACGGATCTGGGTTGGGAACTAATTTTTCGAAGGTAAATGACTTTGGCATGTCTTTTGGTTTAGGTTTGCCATTGGGAAGAAAACTATCCAACCTAAATTTAGGGTTTGAATTTGGTAAAAAAGGAACCACAAGTAATAACCTAATTCAGGAGAATTATTTTAATATAAGAGTTGGACTGTCTTTAAATGCAGTAGGAAGACAAGCTTGGTTTCAGAAAAGAAGAATTGATTAACAAAAACTATATCACAATGAAGAAAATTATGTTTTTATTAGCTGCAATGTTATTGATGACAACAGCAAAAACAAATGCGCAGGAAGATGCAGAAAGAGAGTGTAAAATAAAATACAATCTTTTTAAAGGAGATTATAAGTCAAAAAAATATGATGACGCCCTTGTAAACTGGAACTATTTGATGGATAACTGTCAAGATTTATCTGTAAATATCTATAAGTATGGTGCAAATATGGCTGAGGATGTTTTAAAAGACCCAGCTTTAGCTAAAAGAGTATATGAGCAAAGATTGCAATATTTCCCAAAAAAGAATCCTGCAAAAGTGCATAGTGATTATGCAACCTACCTATCTAAAAACAAATTAGCAGAAGCAGACGTTATTTTTTCAATCCTAGAAAAAGCATACAATATAGATCCAACCAAAATGGGGGTGAAGAACTTGTATAAGTATTTTCAAGGAATGACCGACAGAAATAAAGAAACCAATCCTCAAAAAGTATTTGATACCTACGATGACGTTTTAGAATCTGTAGGAGATAAATTGGAAGGCTATGCAAAAAAATTAGCACCACTGTATAAGAAAATGTCTGATAGTATTGCTTTAGATAAATCAGAAAAGAAACAATTAAGAATGTATTCTGTAAACTCGAAAGCTTTAGGACAAGTAGAAGCGGGCTTAGATAACATGATCATTACATTGTCTACATGTGAAAGATTGATTCCTTTATATACCAGAGATTTTGAAGTAAACAAATTGAATGCTGCTTGGTTAAAAAGAGCCGTGAGTAGAATGTATAATAAAGGGTGTACAGAAGACCCTTTATATGAAAAACTTGCAAGAGCCTATGCTGAAGCTTCTCCATCATCAGATTCCTATTCTTTTGTCGCAGTCGTTTTAGAAAAAAATGGCGATACCGTTGGTGCAGATCAAATGCGACAAAAAGCATTCGACTTAGAACAAGATCCAATTAAGAAAGCAAATTTCAAATTAAAGTTTGCACAATATGCTTCTAAAAAAGGACAAAAGTTAAAGGCAAGAAGTTTGGCAAGAGAAGCATTAAGATTCAATCCAAACCTAGGAAAAGCATATTTGTTAATTGCCACCTTGTATGCGTCAAGTGTGAATCAATGTGGTAATGGGGAATTTGAAAAAAGAATGACCTATGTAGCTGCTTTAAACAAAGCAAAAAGAGCCGCAGCGGTAGATCCAAGTATCAGTGTTTTGGCTAATAAATACATTCGAACATACAAAGGGAATGCACCCAACAAGAAAATGATTTTTACTGCAGGTGTTGAACCAGGAAGTTCTTTTGTTGTAAAATGTTGGATTGGAGAATCTGTTAGCGTACCCAAATAATTGTGGAGTTCACAAAAAAAATAATACAAAAAAGCATTCCTGTTGTCTTAACAATTGGAATGCTTTTTTCATGCACAAACGATTCTAAAAAAGTACGTGATTTTTTAGCAGATAAAAATTTACCCATCGGAGTTGCAAAAGATGCCTATCATGTGTATAAAGATTCAGGTAGAGTTACCTCAAAACTAATCACACCACTTTTACATGATTTTACCAATCGGAAAAACCATCCTTATAATGAGTTTCCAATTGGAATAAAAATTGTAAATTTCAGTAAAAAAAGCAACGATTCTGTGACTATTACAGGAGATTACGCACTTTCGTATTCCAAAACCAAAGTTTCAGAAATTAGAGGAAATGTGGTCGTAGTCAACCACACAGAAAAATCGAGATTAGAAACAGAACAGTTGCTGTGGGATCAAAAAACAGCCTATTTTTACTCAGAAAAAGCTTTTATACTAACCACGCCAACGAGTATCTTAAAGGGAGTTGGCTTTGAATGCAAAGAGGATTTGAGCAAGCATTTGGCAAAAAATGTCATTGGAGATATAGAAACAAACGAAGAATAAATTATGAATACAATGTGGAAGTTTTTTCAATATGGATATTTAGTACTCGCTGCAATCTGTTTGGTAGAAGGATTGTTTGCCTTGGGATCTGAGAGTGGCAAAGCACTGATTCTTATTGGTTTCTCAGTTTTTATTACCTTCGTTTTTTTACTTAAAAGACGTTTTCGAAAAAAAATCGAACAAAGAAACAACCCAAACAACTAGTTTAGACACAATTCTCTATGGAAATGGAAATCGCCATTATTGTCATTTCAATTGTATTTTCAGCATTTTTCTCAGGTATGGAAATTGCTTTTGTATCTGCAAACAAGTTGCACATTGAATTAGAGAAAAAGAGAGCAGGGTTTATTTCTAAAATTTTAAATAAAATTACACAAAAGACCTCAAAGTTTATCACCACAATGTTGGTGGGAAACAACATATCGTTGGTCATTTATAGTTATTACATGGGCCAAGTGCTGGTAAAATTACTCCCAGAAAATTATTTGAATGAATTCTCGAGTTTATTAGTACAAACGATTATATCGACATTAATAATTTTAGTTACTGCAGAGTTTTTACCCAAAGCAATTTTTAGAATTTATTCCAATGAGGTCATGCGAATCTTTGTTATTCCAGCCTATTTTTTCTATTATTTATTTCATTTTTTTTCAGAATTTATTACGCTGATTTCAGATTTTTTTCTTCGTGTTTTATTCAAATTAAATCCAGACGAACAACAAACTGAATTTAGTAAACAAGAATTAGGGAACTATATTACTGAGCAATTGGAAGTTAGAAACGAAAGCGATGAAATGGATTCTGAAATTCAAATTTTTCAAAATGCATTGGAATTTCAAAATTTAAAAGCAAGAGAGATCATGGTACCCAGAACCGAGATTGTTGCTTTAGAAATTCATGATAAAGTAGCCAATTTAAAACAGCGTTTGATAGAAACAGGGCATTCAAAAATTTTAATATACAATAGTTCTTTAGACGATGTAGTGGGCTATGTGAGTGCCTTCGAACTTTTTAAAAAGCCAAAGACCATAAAAGCAATTTTATTGCCTGTAGAATTTGTGCCAGAATCGATGATGATCAATGATATTCTCAACAATCTAATGAAAAAAAGAAAGAGTGTGGCTGTGGTGATCGATGAATATGGCGGCACATCTGGAATTATTACAGTGGAAGATATTGTAGAAGAGTTGTTTGGTGAAATTGAAGATGAACACGATTCACAAGAGTTTACAGAAGAACAACTCTCGGAAAATTCTTTTCACTTTTCGGCACGATTAGAGGTCGATTATTTGAATGAAAGCTACGATCTAAACATTCCCAAAGAAGAAGCCTACGAAACCTTGGGCGGCTTTATTATTAATGCTACAGAAAATATTCCTGAACAAAATGAGATTGTAGCTATTGGGAATTTTGAATTTGAAATCTTAAAAGTAAGCGCTTCCAAAATAGAAGAGATTCGTCTGCGAGTTGTAGACAAAGAAGACTAATATTTTCTCAAGATCATCCTCTTAAATAAATCTTTATTGGCGATTAATAAGTAAGAATTCGGTTGCAACATTAAAACCCAAATCGTATATTCGCCTCCAGAAAAATAAATAAATTACGTATGGCAGTTTTATCAAAAATTAGAGAACGTTCAATGTTCTTAATCATCATAATTGGTTTGGCACTTTTTGCATTTGTCTTAGATCCTTCTACCTTAGGAGACTTATTCAATTCTAGCAAAGTAAATGAAATAGGAGAGGTAGATGGCGACGTAATTTCTCGACAAGAATTTACAACGGCATTAGAAGCCTATAAAACACAAGCTGGAAATAATGTTTCTGACATGCAGGCTACAAAAACAGTCTGGGATAATATTGTTCGAAAAAAAATATATCAGGCCCAGCTAGAAAAAGCAGGGATTATTGTTGGTGAAAATGATGTTTGGATGGAAGTTTTGAATTCGCCATCTGTTCAAGGAAACCCAGAATTTTTAAATGAAGCAGGTATTTTCGACGAATCTAAAGTAAAGCAATTCTTAAAAGACATTGAAATTAATAATAAACAATTGTCAGACGCTTGGAACAACTATATCAAGCAAGTCAAAGATAATTCTGAAAGAAATACCTACAATAATTTAGTAACTGCTGGTTTGGGTGCTTCTTTAAAAGAAGGAGAAAACAACTATTTAAACAACAATACAAAATTGAGCGCACAATTCGTGTATCTTCCATACACTTCATTAGCAGACAGTCTTGTAAAGGTTTCTACCAGTGAAATTGCTTCCTACATTAACGATCACGAAAAAGACTTCCAAGTAGAAGCATCTAGAGATTTATCTTATGTGAAATTTGATACCAAAGCGACTGCTGAAGATCAAGAAGCGATTAAAAGCGAATTGGCCTCTTTAAAAGAAGATTTCAAAACAACAACAAACAACCTTGCCTTTTTATCGGACAACGATTCAGATTTAAACCTCGATCAAAACTTTAAATTTAAAAATCAAGTTCCTGTAGAAGTTGCAGCAACCATTTTTAATGGAAAAGAAGGAGATGTCTTTGGACCTTACAAAGAAAGCGGATTTTTTAAGATGACAAAAATTACTGAGGTGGCACAAATGCCAGACTCTGTAAAAGCAAGTCATATTTTAATCCCTTTTGTTGGATCACAAAGAGCAACACCAGATGTTACAAGAACAGAAGCACAAGCAGAGAAATTAGCCGATAGTATTTTAGCAGTAGTTAAAAGAAGCAAAAGAAAATTTAAAAGTTTGGCGAAATCTTTTTCATCAGACAAATCAAATGCTGAAAAAGGAGGAGATTTAGGATTCTTCAACTATGCAAGAATGACCCCTGCATTTAGAGACTTTACATTTGCAAAAAAAGTAGGTTCAGTAGGTGTCGTAAAAACCCCATTTGGATTTCATATCATTCGAGTGGATGCGCAAAAGAACAAGCAAAGCGCAATGAAATTAGCAACCATTGCAAAAAAAATTATGCCTTCGGAAGCTACAGAAAATGTAATGTTTGAAAATGCAGAGAAATTTGCATTGGAAGTTTCTAAAAATGGCAATTTCTATGACGTTGCAAAAGCAAATAACTATACCGCCAGACCAGCCATTGGAGTGAAGGTTTTAGATGAAAGCGTTCCAGGTCTTGGAAAAGAAAGAGGCATTGTATCTTGGGCTTTTGGAGATGTAGAAGTAGGAGATTTTCAACGTTTTGATACAGAAAATGGTCATGTAGTTGTTTTTATTACTGCTAAAACAAAAAAAGGAACTGCACCAGTTGCTAAGGAAGCATCCAAAGTGCGTTCTATTTTATTAAAAGAAAAGAAAGCAAAATTACTCTCAGAGAAAATGGCGGGATCCTCTTTAACTGAAATTGCAAAAGCAAACAATACAACCGTTAGAAACGCCAACAATATAAGCCTGCAAAGTACGACACTTTCAGGAGCAGGAGCAGAGCCTAAAGTAGTAGGGGCAATGTTTTATGCTAGTAACGACAAGTTGTACAATTCGATAGTAGGAAGCAAAGGAGTATATGCTTTTGTTGTTACCAAGAAAGAATTGCCAACAGCATTACCAAATTACGATGCTGAAAGAAAAAGAATTGCTGACGCAAGAAAGAGACAAACCTTTAAAATGTATGAAGCCCTTAAAAAAGCTGCAGCCATTAACGATAATAGAGGAAGTGCTTTGTATGGTGCAAATCAATAATAGCGATTCTTTATCACATAAAAAATCCCGCTCAATTTGAGCGGGATTTTTTTATATCTTGTTCTTTCTGAATTAACCATTCATAGAGATTAAAAACTCATCGTTATTCTTTGAGAACTTAATTCTTTCGTTAATAAACTCCATGGCTTCAACAGGGTTCATATCTGCAAGATACTTTCGCAATACCCACATTCTTTGGACCGTTTTAGCATCCAGTAGTAAATCATCTCTACGTGTTGAAGATTTAATTAAGTCGATTGCAGGATAGATTCTACGGTTCGAGATGTTTCTGTCTAGTTGTAATTCCATGTTACCAGTACCTTTAAATTCTTCAAAGATAACTTCATCCATTTTAGAACCAGTTTCAGTAAGTGCCGTTGCTATTATTGTTAGAGAACCTCCATTTTCAATATTTCTAGCAGCTCCAAAGAAACGTTTTGGTTTGTGCAATGCATTTGCGTCGATCCCTCCAGAAAGTATTTTTCCAGATGCAGGAGCTACCGTATTGTAGGCTCTTGCCAATCGAGTTATCGAATCCAATAAAATCACAACATCATGACCACATTCTACCAAACGTTTTGCTTTCTCTAAAACAATATTGGCTACTTTAACGTGTTTGTCTGCAGGCTCATCAAAAGTAGAGGCAACTACCTCTCCACGAACATTTCGTTTCATGTCTGTAACTTCCTCTGGACGTTCATCAATAAGAAGTACAATTTGATAGACTTCTGGATGATTAGCTGCAATGGCATTTGCAACATCCTTTAAAAGCATTGTTTTACCCGTTTTTGGTTGTGCTACAATCATACCACGTTGCCCTTTTCCTAAAGGAGAAAATAAATCGATGATTCTTGTTGACAAAGAACTTCCTTTTTCAGCGAGGTTGAATTTTTCTTGTGGAAAAAGCGGTGTCAAATGTTCAAACGAAACCCGATCTCTTACAATATTTGGATTGAGGCCGTTTATTTTTGAAACTCGAATTAATGGAAAGTATTTTTCACCTTCTTTTGGAGGACGTACATTTCCTCGAACGGTATCTCCCGTTTTTATTCCAAATAATTTAATTTGCGATTGAGACACATAAATATCATCAGGTGATGACAAGTAATTATAGTCAGAAGAACGTAAAAAACCATAACCATCTGGCATCATTTCTAATACTCCTTCACTTTCTATAATACCATCAAACTCAAAATCTGGATCTTTATATCGATTGTTTGATCGATTGCCTTTACTCACCACGGGACTTTTTTCTCTCGAATTTTCTTTGTGTTTGTTTTTATTGTTTTGTCCTGCGTTGTTTTGTTGGTTTTTTGGATGTGCTGGCCTTGGTTGTGGGGCCTTTGAATGTTGCTGATTTTTTTTAGGATGTTGTGGCTTGTGAGGCGTTTTTAACACGTCTTTCTCCGTGTCATGATCCTTTATCGCAGTCACTTTTTCTTCGGAAATAATTCTTTTCACAGGGACAGCGCTTTCTGTTTTTTCAATTCGATCTACCTTCTTTGCTTGAGGTACATTGTCCTCAACTGTTTTTGTTGCTGAAGGATTTGGAGTATTCTCAGGGCTTTTTGTGACCCTTTTTCGCTTTGGTTTCATTGCCTTTACTCCCATGTCATTGGTCTTGTTAGGCGCGACAACCTTTACTGGATTGGCAGCTTGTGTGTCTAAAATTTGATATACTAAGTCTAATTTTTTTAATTGACTTGTTTTAGACAGTCCAATAGATTTGGCAATTACTTGTAAATCGGCAAGCGTTTTTGCTTTCAGTTCAGAAATTTCGAACATTTATATAGTTGTTATGTTAATTTATATTCCATTAAAGGAAATCTGTAAGATTATTTGATTTTTGAAGTATTGTATATAGTACTATACAATAGAGTGATGGGGTTTGATATAACAAATATAGGATTATTTTTTTAATTTTTGACTTTCTTTTTAAAAAAGAAAACGATACTTTTGTTTCTCAATAAGTTCTTATGATACAAAGAATACAGTCCATTTATTTACTGCTAGCAACTGCCATTTCTGGAGGGCTTATTTTTGTCTTTAATTTGTGGAAAACTCCAGAACAGACCACTTTTGTTATCGATCTTTTTAAAGAAGATTCTTTGTTGTTAAATGGAATTTCTTTATTATTTTTACTTTCCGCTTTCTGTACTTGTGTCGCGATCTTCTTATACAAAAGAAGGCAGCTCCAATTTGTGCTTGGAAGAATTTCAATTTTGATACACCTTTTATTATTAGGATTATTGATATATGTATCTCTAACTTTACCTGGAGAAATGAAAATTTCAGAGAAGGGTATTGGGATGTTTTTACCGATTTTAGCAATCGTATTTGTTGTTTTTGCAAATAAGGCTATTCAAAAGGACGAAGATCTCGTAAAATCTGTAGATAGATTACGATAATCTAATAATTAGTATATTAGTGCGACCCAAAACCGAAGATTTATCTTCGGTTTTTTTTGTACAAATCTTAAAATTATCATAAAGGTATGTTAATTTTTTTCACACACGTTTTTTAAGCGGCTAAAATACAATAACTTAGCTAAAACCCACTCCCTGAAAAGGGCTAGCGTATTCCCATTTATAGGTATATGCAAAATATCCCTATAAATGGGGATTGTGGGATCAAAAAAAAGCATCTAAAATTGTAGTAATAAAAATGGGAAATAAAATTAAAGTTCATATTGCAGATGATCATAAGATTTTAATCGATGGAATCGTTGCACTGCTTAAGACTGATAAAACCCTTAAAATTGATGGGTATTCTCTTACCGGAGAAGCTCTCCTTGAATGGATATCAAAGAATAATATTGAAGTTCTAATTCTAGATATTAGTATGCCTGTTTTAGATGGTATTGCAATTTTAGAGTTTTTAAATCGAAATGAGATACCTCATAAAACAATTGTACTATCGAGTTATAACGATTTGCATATTGTTACAAAAGTACTAAAACTTGGTGCGCTTGGGTATCTGACAAAAAGTAGTGCAAGTTCACATATTATAAATGCCATTAAAGCTGTGGCAAAAGGAGAACAATATTTAAGCTCGGATATTCAGAAAGGGTTATTGCATCTCTATTCGGAACAGAAATCGAAAAAGACTAAAATGAGTCCAATAACAATCGGTATTCCATAGCCTTTGAAAATAAAGTGTATAATATTGTACAAGA
>Ga0209603_1004861_pt1 | contig 11021 bp, 12 predicted proteins | sample COGITO_mtgs_1206_FD_184812 | JGI IMG/M metagenome (GOLD analysis project Ga0209603, IMG submission 184812) | Pelagic marine microbial communities from North Sea - COGITO_mtgs_120607 (SPAdes) (version 2) | ecosystem: Environmental > Aquatic > Marine > Epipelagic ... | reverse complement strand
CCGACGGGGCGGGCCAGCCCCACTCGCCGCTCCCCGTGCGGCTGCGCAGCGGCAGGTTGCCCGTCATCAGCGCGTAGCGCCCCGGCGCGCACAGGGCCGCCGAGGCGCGGGCGTTTTTGAAAACGAGGGATGCGTCGTGCAGGGCGCGCAGGTTTGGCAGCGGCAATGGCGAGGTCGGTGCAATGGTGTCCGGTCCGAGCTCGTCTGCAACGACGATCACCACGTTGGGACGCGGCATTTTGAGTGGCGCTAACTGTGCGCATTCCTCGGTGTTACACATGCGATTAGCGAAGAGCCTCGCGGTTTGGGATGCACGCGCGCCGTCGTGGACATTGCGACGCAGGCTGACGCGACAGGTGCCTTCGCTAAGAGGCGCGTTGCCTTATGACGCAATGGGCGTCTTAGCGATGGGATCTCGATGCGCGACTTGGCGGTCCTGGTCCACGTCGGAAAGACGGGCTCGTCGACGGCGCGCCGGTTGTTTCTGGATGCGGCGCGCCTTCCCGAAGCCGGCAACGGCTCGAGGGACCCTTGGGCCACCTGGCTTTGCGGCATGGGTCTAAACGGCACGCTCTGGAAGACCGAAGCGGTCTGCGCGCGATCCGACATTGCCAATGGTCCCCGCAGCACCTGGGGCGACGGCGACATTCGGCGCCCGGGCACGCGAGCGCGACGCGGCATCCGCATGATCACCACGCTTCGCGAACCCATTGCCCGTATCGTCAGCGAATACGCGTTCTTCTGCCTCGGCTGTGGCGACTACGGCCAGTTTTGCGGCAAATTCGTGCACACGGGCTGCGGCACACGCGCGCGGCCATCGTTTGTGCAGTGGGCCGCGCGCGCGCCCAACCAATACGTTCGGCAGTTCTCCAGGCATTGGCCGCAGCGAACGCATTTTCGCGCCCTTGCGCACGGGTTTCCAGGGGCCCCTGAAATCGACCAGTACGCCGTAATACGTGCGTACCGAGCCCTTTCGGATCCGTCCACCTTGGTGCTCTGGACCGAGGACATGTCCAGGGACGGCCCAAGACAGCTTTCCAGGGTGCGCGCGTGGCTCGGCAACGACACGAACGCCGCCAGTGCCTTGCGCAACGTCTCCGCGTTCCCCCACATCAATTCCCGGCCGCACCATCGCGGCTACAAAATTTCGGCAGCGCAACGGCGCGCAGCCTGCGCCGCCAACTGGGCGGACTGCGCGCTTTACGAGCTATTACGCGGCCGGCCGTGCGCGTGCTAGCACAAACAACCCCCACTTTTCTTAAAACCCCCGCGAGAAGCGCCTCTCCATTTTTAAAAAACCCGGCAATGGCGAGGTCGGTGCAATGGTGTCCGGTCCGAGGTCGTCTGCAACGACGATCACGACGTTAGGACGCATTGTGCAATTCCACCACAAACGCTAAACACGCGCTCTGCTTCATGGAGTGCATTCTTGGCTAGCGCCGTCAATGATATCGACGTCACCCGTACCACCATGGGCTGCCCCATCGGCTTCAACGCGAGCGACTCGGCGTCGTTTCCCCAACCGCCCATCGTCGAGCTGCCGTACACGCTGCCGCTGCCGCACGCCACATTCGATCCCGACGCCGTGCTCAACTTTGTGCACGTGCCCAAGACGGGCGGGTCGAGCCTCGAGCAGTGCCTGCAGGACTGGTGCGCACGCAACGAGGTGCGGTGCTTCCACACCTTCCACCAGGCGCGCCCGCCCGGCACGTGGCTCGGCGCGCGCACGACCGCGCGCAACGGCCTCGACCAGCTGCGCGCGCTCACGCAGGGTGAGCGCGACGAGATCCGCGTCGTCTACGGCCACCAGGAGTCGGGCGTGGAGGAGCTCTTTGCGCGCCCCGTGCACAGCGTCGCGGTGCTGCGCGAGCCCACGGAGCGGTGGTTCTCGGAGCTAGCCTTCGTGACGCGCCACACGCGCGTGGGACCCGTGCCGCCCGAGTGCCTGCCGCGCGACGAGATGGCCACCTACCTGTGCTACGGCTCCGACTTCCGCAAGGGCGAGATCGTGCCGCCCAACGAGTCGCGCACCGACGCGTACTACGCGCAGCGCCGCGCGCCCACCGTGCCGCAACTCCTGGACTGCCTGCGCCAGCGCTACGTGAAGCTGCTGGCCATCGAGTCGGATGGGCACTTTGCCGAGGTGGGCAAGCTGCTCGAGCTTCGCTTCCCGCACGCCACCGCCAAATTCGCGTGCAAGACGAGCAAGAATGTGAGCCCGCGCGCGCAGAAGGCAACGCTGCGCGCCAACCGCAGCAGCGACGCGTTCGCCGACGCGATGCAAAGGATGAACGCACTCGACCTCGCCCTGTGGCGGCACGTGCGCGACCACGGGTCGTTGTACCCATAACACGTGTGCTGTGCACGTCCAGCAGGTGCGCAGGAAAGGGTGAAGCATGTCCCGCCTGCAAGCGGTGCTTGAGGCGGGCCGTGCGCACCGGGAGGCGACCGGGGCGCGGGACGACGGCGGCCCCGTGTACCGCACCTGGGCGCGCGAGAGCGGACGCGCGCTCGAGCGCCAGCGCGAGCGCAACAACAACGACGACGAGCGCGAGCGCGACCGCGACCGCGACCGCGACCGCGGCGTCCTGTCGCAGTTTGAGCAGATGCGCATCCAAAACGGGGAGTGCATCACGCTGGAGGTTCCGGAGTTTCGCTACTGGGATTCCGTCCAGGTGGTTCCACCGGGTCGCTACCCGATGACCAAGGAGCTGGTGCTGGCCTTGGCCAACGCGCACATCAAGGAGTTTACGCTCAACGTGAGCAACCGCAACGACCCGCACTTCACCATCGACGAGAACCACAACCGCTTCATACACAGCGTGCGCAACGTGGTCCCGGCCGGCTTGGAGGACCGCCGCCGCCCGCCGCAACGGGGCGAGCCCGGCTACGACAGCGACGATGTGTATTCGTAGAGTTGGTTGTACAATGCGCGTCGTCTCCGCTAGCCTGAGTGCGACAATTTGGTGATTTTGCACTTGTGAACCAGAACTTATCACACCCAAGTGCTGACAACCGCCTGCGCCCGGCTCTAAGCCCGTTCAACCCCAACCCCAATCCAAAAAATGGTCAAGCGCGCAGTGCCAACGTCGACGCCCTACGCGGCCAAGGGCGAGAAGCTCTCGCGCTACATCCAGAAGATCGTCAAGAAGCTGTCGGATGAGCGGACCGGTGGGGATGAGAATTCAAAGAGGGGGTTCACGCTGTCCAAGCAAGCCGCGACCGAGATGGAGTTGCTGATCGAGCACAAGATCAGCAACGTCACGCACAATGCGGGCGCCATCCTCAAGTACAGTGGGGCGGGCACCGTCACCACGAAGACCTTGGCGCTCGCGATCAGCACAGCCTTCCACGGCGTGCTGCGCAACCAGGTCACCGCGGCCGGCTCGCTTGCGCTGGACAAGTACGAGAGCGCGGTTGATGGGGCGGCAGCCGCTTAGACCGCAGGTCGACCTCGCGTGCGTGTGTGTGTGTGTGCGTGTGTGTGTGTGTGTGAGTGCGCACGGGCCATCGACGATCGTTCATGGATTCTTAATAAGTTTATTAATTGACATTTTTTCGTTGGCTGGAGCCTTTCCACCCCCGATGGGCCAAGTGCTCAAGTTTTTGTGAACTAATGAATTGCCGATGAATAATCGCACCAGAACATGAGCACTTGGCCGGGCGGGGGGGGAAAGGGTCCAGCCAACGAAAAAATGTCAATTAATTGGATTCTTAAGAATGGTCGGCGATTCTTAAGAAGCTTATTAATTGGTATTTTTGTGGTTGGCTGGACCCTTCCCTCCCCCACCCGGCCAAGTGCTCATGTTCTGGTGCAATTATTTATTACCAATTCATTAGTTCACAAAAACTTGAGCACTTGGCCCACCGGGGGTGGAAAGGCTCCAGCCAACGAAAAAATGTCAATTAATTGGATTCTTAAGAATCGTCGGCCATCGACCATCGGCCATCGGCCATCGGCTAGGGGGCAAAGATGCGCACGCGATTTGTGACAGCCCAGCGCACGGGCACTGCTGTTTGGGCTCCGATGCGCACGCTAAAAGGGGGCCGTGCACGCGCGAATGCGGTTGCCGCGCATGCGGCCGTGTCGGCCATGCCGCGCACCGTCTCGAGCAAGATCCGCGTTGCGCTGCCGGCGCGCGAGACCTGGCGCCTGCGCTGCGATTTTGCGCTCGAGCAGCACATCGCGTCGCTCAACAGGCGGAAGCTTCACTTTCTTGAGGAAGAGGTGATCCGCGAGGGCGCAGAGGACGAGCAGCGGTGCCGGCTTGCGCGCTGCGACCTCCTGGGCGACCACCTCAACGGTGGCGCGATGGGCGTCAAGACCAGCGACTTGGGAAGCGAGATCCACTTTGTCTACTTTGTCAACCTCTTTGGCGAGGCGCACGGAGGCGAGTTCAGCGTCGACCTGGCGCTGCGTCGGCTGAACGTCTCGATCACGGGGCACCAGTGGTGCCTGGTGGAGAGCGACCACAGCTGCTTCCTGTGCACGCGGATCCAGCTGGGGGTCAATCTTCCAGGCATCGGCAGGCTTGTGGAGATGCAACTTGAGCGGCAGATGCGCGCGAGCCACGAGGCGTTTCCGGAGCACGCGTACGCCTACCGCTCCAAGAGGTGCGTGGTGGCTCCGACAGCGCCAGTGGCGCAACGCCCGAGCGAGCTCGTCGGCGTGCTGCCCACGCTGGCCGAACGCAACGAGGAGGAGGAGGAGGAGGAGGAGGAGGAGAAGGAGGAGGAAGCGGAGATTGCAGAGGCAATGAACACGGCCACGACGGCCTCGCCGGAGCTCAAGCTCAACCAGTCGCGGCTCGTGGGCGCGGCGCTCCTGCGCTGGGCGATGCACCGGCCCCGACGGCACCACGCGCTGCAGGACACCGTGCCGGTGCGCGTGCACCGGCGGCACGCGCGCGTGCTGCTGCTGTGCGGGTGCGCGGACGCGGTGGCGGTAGACTCGAACGAGATCGTGGAGTGAAAAACAACCCGTTTTAAAAACCCGGTGCACTCGAGAGGATGCTCTGGACCCACGCATCGTACTCAGCGGGCGTGAGCCGCAGGTGGGCCGCCGGACGCGGCCGACTCGCCAGTCCGAACGGCCCAACGCGGCCACACACACACACACTACGCAACCCCTTGGCTGGGTGCCAAGGGCCCCGCGTCCTGCGCAAGCGAAAAGTGCCGGTTCACAAACATGAGCCACGGCGCGATGATCTGCTCAAGCTCCACCTTGAGCTCCGGCACAGTCCAGCCGCACGTGATCGTGACGCGCAGTGGCACGTCCTCGGCCTCCATGAGCGGCCAGATGCGGAGAGGGCCGTTGCGGTCGTTCACCTGCAGTCGGATAACGAAGACGCGCGCGAGCCCGTTGTCCCGCAGCTGCGCGGAGACGAGGAGCTCCATGTTGCCGTCGAGCGTGCCGTCGTGCGTGCGGCCGCTGAACGCGTACCGGTAGTCCTTTCGCGCGTAGTCTTGGCACACGTAGAGCGGCGGGCCGAGGGTGGCCAGCACGCCCGCGACGATGTCGTCAAAGGGCAGGTCGCCAAAGAACTGCCGCTTCTTTTCGGGGGTCTCGGCGCTCGCCGAGTGCGCACGCTTGAGCGCCAACAGCGGAATCATGCCATGAACTTGTTTTTATCGCGCGCTCTTACTCACAGTATACACACACGGCGCAAGACATTATGTGTGCGGTCCGGTCCACAATTACGGCCAGGTCAGGTGTTCGTTGTCCTCTGACTCGGCTTCCTGGATGGATCGGTTGAACGTGTGATGCACTTCTTGCGTGATGTCGGTTAGGAGAGCGCCCTCCCACAAAAGGGCCAGGTCTCGCCTGTTCTCGAGCTTGCTCGTATGCCCGCACTCGTCCACCTTCATTTCCTCCAGTGCGTCATACATGATGTTCACGGCATAGTACGTCTTCAGGTTTTCGATGCGCACGCGTTTCGCGGCGATGCTCTCTGCGACCGGTGCCTTGTCCTTTGCGTAGTCGTCCATGATCGCCTGCGCATTCTCAGCGTCCTTCTCTGCATCGCTCTTGTCGTCGTTGGCGTCGCGCTCGCGCTTTCTGTTGCGCGCAATGTGGCCCTCGTCGTCGATGAAGTGGTACCCCTTCGGGCAGCAAGTGTGCGTCATCGATGTGTCAAACTCTCGGAACACCTCCCCCTCTCCCTTCTTCTGTTCCTCCGCCTCCACCTCCTTCCTCTTTCGGGCCTCCAGGAGCTTCTCGAGCTTGTCGACGCGGAGGGTGCGCTGCGTGTCAAAGGTGGACAACATTCTTGTTAAAGGTTGATGCGCACGCACGAGCACAGGAACCGGCAGGCGCGCGCTCGTTTGCGCGTCCGCGCTAGCCAGGCAGCGATGCTCGTGCGTGCGTGCGCATCGATCTCGGCACAACTGCGCGCATGAGTTGCGTGGACTTTGACGACGACTTGCTCCGGCTGTTCACGGAGGCGATCGGCAACTGCGAAGCGGAGGCGGCGTGCCGCGCCGTGAAGAATTGGTGCGCCCTGAACAAGCGGCACCGCACCATGGGCCAAGAGGGCGGCGACGCGCTGTGGAACGGGCTGACGAGGCGCGTCTTTGGTGAGGACAAGATCGGCACGGCCGACCCCAACAACGCGCAAACAAACTTTTACGAGCTGGGCAGGCTCTTGATCAGGCGCAAGGCCGCCGCACGGTGGCTCACCGCTCGGCACCCGGGCAGGTCCATGAACGCTGTGCTTGAGGACGAGGACTTGTTGCTGCGTATCGGCGCGGTCCTGGAGTACAAAGACCACAACGCCTTGAGCACCCCGATTTCACGCACGACCTTGATCCGGATGCTGACAGGAATCGCTTCGCACGAAAGCGGCTATGATGCCAGAAACGAAGACCTCTTGGCTCTCTACAGCCTGGACCAGCTCCACGAGATGCTCCGGAGCGAAGACGAAGGCGAGGTCGACCAGTCCCTCGAGTTTCTGCACGTGCTCGCCAACGACTTCACATTGAAGGACGATGACGACATCGACTCTCGCGTGGGCTACTCTCGCGTGGGCTACGACGCCGATTCGATTATTACGTTGCAAGACTTGCTTCGGGGCGAGATCTGGAAGCCGCACAACTACCGTGCCGAGACAATTCTCGGCATCTGGAAAGGCCTTTTGTCCGACGAGGTCATCAATCAAGACGATGTCAGGATCAACAACATGGGCAAGTACGCGAGCGAGATGCTCAGGTACAATGCAGACGCCCTCCTCCTGCGCGGTGCCGTGGAGTCACTCAACCCGACGGTGCGCAGCTTGTGCGCGAGAATCCTGAGATGCATCTGTTGGGCGCTCAATGGCAGCCTGAGCATGGCGATGCACGATGTCGAAGACGGCAGCGAGGGATTCCACTCCAGGATGACGCTGGAGTGAGGCCGGGACTAGTGTGAGTCGCCTCTCTAAAGCGTAATCCTTTTTCCGTTTTCACAAATACGATCATAGTGCCACGCACACACGCACACAACTCCAAACACACAATGAAACGCGACCCCGTGCTGGCCCAACTCGACTTTCTGATCAACGGTCCCTCCCCCAAGGCGCCGCGCGCCGACGAGGAACCCGAACCCGAACCCGCACCCCCACCCCCACCACTGCTCCCGCCGCTTCACACACCACTACCCGCGCCCGACCCGGTGCTCTCGCAACTCGACGCGCTCATCAATGGCGCGCCCTCCGCCCAAGCAACGGCGGTGGCGGAGCCGGAGGAGCCGCGCGGGCCTCCCGGCATCCTCCGCGAGTATGGCGGCGTGCGCGGCTGGATGGCCATGCGCAACCCGCCGCAGGACGACCGTCACTCGACGAGCCCCAAGCGCAGCACGCCCGTGGGCGCAGTGGACGTCCGCACAAACAGCCCGTCCTTGGACCACACCAGCTTGGTCGGCATGCGGTAGGGCGGTATGTGCTCGAAGACGTCGTTGACCTCGCTGGAGAAGGTCGTGCCCATCCGCAGCATGCCGCCGGGCGAATCGGGGGTGGCCAAAAAGAAGAGGTAGAGCCGCCGACCGCACGGCGTGAACACGGCCTCAATCAGCGGACTGTACCGCATCGCCATGCTCACTGGGCGATGGAGCGAGCCGCCACCGGTCCAGACGGGGCGCCACTTCAATGCGCCACTGACGTCGCCGGGAAGGCTGGGCCCCGTCGCGGAACGCTTGTAGAGAAGGATGGGTCCCCGTTGGGTGTCATAGCCACTGCGCGTGCGGTTGAGAACCACCATCGTCAAGCCGTCGGGCGAGAGCCGGACCTGGTGCAGAAAGCCATCGCCCTCGTGCACCTGCGGCTCCGGGTGCCCCATCCTTGGATGCGGCGGCACGAGGTCAAACTTGCGCGTCTTCATGTCAAAGCACCAGATACTGACCTCGTGCCCTCGCTGCTCAGACCACAGCGTCTCGAGCAGCACCATGTCCCCCGAGTCGGCGGCCACGGAGATGCTGTCGATGCGCCCAAAGCTGGCCCATGTATCGTGCGAGTTGAGGCAGCGCGTGGAGAGCGTATCGCCGCCATCCACGTCCGGCTGGATGAAACAGAGCCGCATCGACGAAAAGGCGTGCGTCTGATCCTCGTGCACGAAGACAAACCACACCGCACCCTTGTGGATCCACATCTTTTCCACGCTGCTCGACGTCGCCAGCCTGTGGAAGGACCTCGCATCGGGACTGAGGTGCGACAATGGCTCGCTCACCGATTTCTCATAGACCAGGCGCCCGTCGTCAAAGATCTTGACATTGTACTGCGTCGTGTGCGTGTGCTCGCACACCGCGATGCGGTTGCCCTCGGCCGCGGCCACGATGGCGCTGGTGCCCGCGTACTCCATCAAGGGGATGGTTTCGAGCTCGCAGCCGGGCGCGAACTCCGCGGCGGGATTGGACGTCACCGTCAACACGCGATCGCCGCTGACCATGACCGCGCCGTTGGGCGTGGCGCAGAGCAGGTGATCGCACGAGGACGCGGCCACGCTCGCGTGGGTGACGCTACGCCCGCCCAGTGCCTCCGCACCAAGCGTGCCCTTTGGAAACCGCGCGGAGATGGTTGGCTCCCGGCGCCAGTGCGCATTGAGCTCTGCGCGCTGCGTGCGGCAGCACTCGGACGTGGGATCTGCGCAGTGCAGGGACGCCTCCGACATGCACTTGTGGAGCGTTTCCTGCTCGATGCGGCTACGGATCATGGTCTTTGCCAACTCGGTGAAGGGGTACGGCTCCGCCTCGTCCGCCCTGGCCACCCGGTCCGCCAGGGACGCTCGGTTGAACAGGTTCTTCATGCACATCACCTCGATCGCCGTGCGTTTGCTGACGATGCGGTACGCCGCGCGACACGTGCGCACAAACGAGAAGAAGTGCTCAAACCCGATGCGGAGCAGCTTGATACAGATCAAGTCCACCAACTCAACCGGGAGCACGCGGAAGGCGCCCGGCACGCACTCCGGCTCCTCCGCGTCCGGTGCGCGCCCGACTTGAACGTACGCAAGCTTGCGCAATCGCGTACCATCGCTCACGATCTCAGGCTCCGTGAGGTGGGGCCATTTCGGATGCGCACGCACGAGCACCGGCGACGTCGCGGTCAACATGCTGGTGCGCACTCTCCTTTTGGTGCAGGCTCGACATTTTTATCACGGCGTTCGCTATTGGAGCAGCGGCGCGGTTGCCACCGCCTCGCACCGAATAAGGCCGAGATGCCCGACATCGTCGTTGTGCGCATTCCCAAGGAAGACCAGTCATCCGAGGGCTTGTTGCCGGCGTTGTTGCCCCAACCTCCCGATGCACCGAAGCCGCCACTGCCAAAGTCGCTGCTGACCAAGCTGCGGCGCCTGCTGTTCTTTCCGGTGCGCATCGTGCGGGCCTTGCTGATGCGGCTGATTGCGCGGCTGCGGAAGCGGCTCTTTGGGCCCCGAGCCAGGCCCTGAGCCGTTCGCCACGGCCGCTAGGTCCAGTTCCAAACCCCCCACGGTGATGAGTGTTGGGTAAGGGCGTTTTCATTAGCACAATTCTTTCCATGGAGGAACCGCCACACCCACCCGACTGCCCGTGCTGCCGCGTGGTGGTCGCCCGGCGCGGGCCCAAGCGCACGCGCGAGGACGCCGACCTCTCCACCTTTTTGCCCGAGGGCGGCCCACCACCCCTCGAGGACGAGGGCGAGGGCGAGGGCGAGGGCGAGGGCGAGGGCGAGGGCGAGGGCGAGGAGGAGCCCGAGGAGGAGCCCGAGGAGGAGCCCGAGGAGGAAGACGGGGCGCTCATCCACGACGCGCTCTTCAAGGCGTTTGATGCGCACGTGGAGAAGCTCGACGCCGCGCGCCTCCGTCGCATTGAGGCCCTGTCGTTCAAGAGCGCGCTGGAGGACGACGGCAAGGAGGAGATCAACGCGGACGCGACGCAAGACGAGGTCGATGGGCTCGGCGTGTGGCTCGCCGGCGACGAGTTCCAGGGCGACGTGAATTATCGAACGCTCCAGAAGCTGCTGACCCGCGTTGACCAGCGCGGCTTTGAACGCAGTGCTCAGCAGCTTGAGGCGCGCCCGCGCCTATGGCTGCGCCTGGCGCCTGGCGCCTGGCGTCTCCCCCATCCGCTCCCTTTCTCCCTCCCTGACGCGTGCGCAGCACGTGCGCAGTTCCACGTGGCCTTCATGAAGGCCGCCGCGCGCGTCATCTACCGCGGCTCGTGGGAGACCGAGCGCCCGGCCATCATGAAGCGCTACGGCTGGGAGACGTCCAACTCGGAAGTTTTAATAAGCACCCCGCGCCGCTTCGGCAAGACGTTTTCGTGCGCCCTGCTGCCCTTGCTACTTGCTCGAGTGCGTGCTGACCGCGCCCGTGTGCTTGGCAGCATCGCCATCTTCTGCGCGTGCCTTGCGCTCGCGTTCGGCCTCGAGATCGGTGCGCCATGGCCACATCCGCGTTGGCGTTCCTGCTGCGTGTACTGACGCGAGCATGCCTTCTGCGCAGTCGTCTTCTCGCCCGCGCGTCGTGCCAGCCGCAAGCTGCTTGAGCGGATTGTGGAGCAAGCAGCGGCCGCT
>Ga0209603_1004857_pt1 | contig 11024 bp, 10 predicted proteins | sample COGITO_mtgs_1206_FD_184812 | JGI IMG/M metagenome (GOLD analysis project Ga0209603, IMG submission 184812) | Pelagic marine microbial communities from North Sea - COGITO_mtgs_120607 (SPAdes) (version 2) | ecosystem: Environmental > Aquatic > Marine > Epipelagic ... | reverse complement strand
CGTCAAGTCAATGAAAAAGGGTTAAAAAATAATTTTATCGGAAAAAACTTTGTTTTTGACGAACGCCGAGGAGAGCGAATTAGTGAGGATGTAATCGCTCAATGTCATCAATGCGGTGCCCCTTGCGACAGCCATGTCAACTGTGCCAACGAAGCCTGTCACCTGTTGTTTATCCAATGCGATTCTTGTCGTGAAAAAAGACAAAGTTGTTGTTCTACCGACTGCCAAGAAATCATCAATCTGTCCCTCGAAGAACAAAGAAAAAGACGAAAGGGAAAACATAACAGTAACAAAACATTTAAAAAAGGCCGTAGCGAAGTCCTAAAATTTAAACATTAATTTAGGATTTTACAGCTCCCCAGTCCCTCGAATTAACCTTATCTTTAAATCCTAATTAAAATCTATGGGTTGCGCATCATGTGCTAGTAATGCAAACGGTTCACCACGTGGGTGTAAAAGTAACGGTACTTGCGGGACGGACAGTTGCAATAAACTGACGGTTTTTGACTGGTTGGGCAATATGGAAATGCCTTCTGGGAAAGCCCCATATTCAGTTGTGGAGGTGCGTTTTAAGAACAGCCGAAAGGGATTTTTCACCCTGCCCGAAGGACTGACGGTGGCTGTGGGTGACCCCGTGATTACCCATGTGGACAATGGATATGATCTGGGACTGGTGACGTTGACCGGAGAATTGGTTCGTTTTCAGATGAAAAAGAAAAAAGTAAGTGAAGACAGCGATGAGGTCAGCAAAATTTTACGCAAAGCCAACCAACAGGAAATAGATAAATGGCACGCCCTGAGGGATAAAGAGGCGCAAATTCAAAAACGAGCGCGAGAATTGGCCATTGCTTTGAACTTGGAAATGAAACTTTCCGATGTCGAATTCCAAGGAGATGGCAAAAAGGCCACGTTTTATTATACAGCTAACGGTCGGGTCGATTTCCGACAGTTGATCAAGGACATGGCGCAAGCCTTTTCCATTCGGATCGAAATGCGGCAAATCGGATTGCGGCAAGAGGCTTCGCGCTTGGGAGGCATAGGCTCCTGTGGCCGAGAACTCTGCTGTTCTACTTGGTTGACCGATTACCGATCGGTGTCAACGGCTGCGGCACGTTACCAGCAGTTGTCCCTTAACCCTCTCAAACTGGCGGGTCAATGTGGAAAACTCAAATGCTGTTTGAATTACGAACTCGATGCCTACCGCTCTGCGCTCAAAACCTTCCCCAAATCTGAGGTGAAACTCCAAACGGAAAAAGGGGTAGCCGTGATGCAAAAAATGGATATTTTTAAGGAGCAGTTGTGGTATGCCTACAAAGGCGAATGGATGAACTGGCATATGCTCTCGCTCTCATCGGTTCAGGAGATCATTGCCAAAAATAAGAATAAAGAAAAGGTGCCCAGTCTTGAGGAATATTCTTCCGAAGCCACGGAAACCGTGACGGAAAAACCCGATGTTGCTTTTGAAAACGTTGTGGGTCAAGACAGCCTGAACCGCTTTGATCGCCCCAATAGATCCAAAAATAAAAGGAGAAAAAAACGCAAGCCCAACCGGCGTCAAGATAATGTTTAGTAAATACGCTATATTTTCAGGATTGATTTTGGGATTGATTTTTGCCTGTAGTGAGCCCCATTTTTTTATGGAATACCGCAATTTTCAGGGAGAGTGGCCCGCTTCTGAAAAAGTTGTTTTTGCGCTCAACGACTCAACCGATCGACCGGTCAATATGACGATTTATATCCGAAACAACCAACATTATCCCTTTTCCAACCTCTTTTTGATCGCCCAACTCAAAACAGGAGATTCCCTTTTGCTCTGCGATACGCTGGAATATGCCATGGCCAACGCCCAAGGCCAGTGGTTGGGGAAAGGATTTTTGGAAGTAAAGGAAAGTAAGCTGTGGTGGAAAGAAAATTATAAATTGCCAAGAGCCAAAAATCTAAACGTTCAGTTGGAGCACGCATTGAGATTCAATGGCAGTAAACAAGGAATGGACCCCCTGGAGGGAGTCGTGGGTATTGGTTTTGCCGTGGAGGAAATTTTAGAAGATGAGTAAACCCAAAAACAAAAAAACAAAAAAGAGGAATTACAAAAAGTTCATTTGGGCTTTTTGGTTGCTTTTTCTCACGGGAATTTTGATCGTGGTAGGTGTTTTCGGCATGGCCGCTATGGGCTTTTTAGGCCCCATGCCCCCACTGGAGCAATTGGAAAATCCCAAAACCAACTTGGCCACCCAAATCCTTTCCTCCGATGGAGTAGTATTGGGCAAATTTTACTTTAACGACAACCGTACGCCAATTACCTATGACGAATTGCCGCAAAATATGGTGGAAGCGTTGATTGCTACGGAGGACGAGCGCTACTATGACCACGCCGGAATCGATTGGCGAGGAACATTGAGGGCCTTGTTTTATTTGGGGAAAAAAGGCGGGGCAAGTACCATTACCCAACAGTTGGCTCGACAGCTTTTTGTTGGGGTGCGTTCCCGAAATAAAAAAGAAGCGGTACTTCAGAAAATCAAAGAATGGGTGCTTTCGGTTCAGCTCGAAAGGCGCTACACCAAAAATGAGATCATTGCCATGTATCTCAACATCTATGACTTTGGATACAACGCCGATGGGGTTCGGTCGGCGGCAAAAATATATTTTGACAGTACTCCCCAAGCCCTGACATTGGAACAATCCGCCACCTTGGTAGGAATGCTCAAAAACTCTTCTTTGTACAATCCGCTCCGACGACCCGAAATGGTCAAGGAAAGACGCAATGTTGTTTTTCAGCAAATGCTCAGGAATGAATTGATCACCGAAGAAGAAAAGGATTCTCTTGCTGCCCTACCCTTGGAAATTGACTTTACACCCGAGTCCCACCGCGAAGGTTTGGCCACCTATTTTCGTGCCTACCTCCAAGAGTTTATGAAAAAGTGGATACGGGAAAATCCTAAAGCCGATGGCAATGCCTATAACCTCTACCGCGACGGTCTTAAAATCTATACCACCATCGATTCCCACCTTCAGGCCTTGGGCGAAAATGCCGTTTCGACACATATGAAGAATTTACAAAATGAATTTTTTCTTCAGAATACCAAAGCACGAAACCCCACTGCACCTTTTTTGGATCTGCGCGATGGCGAAATCGATACGCTTTTGACCCGTACGGCTTACCGCAGTGAGCGCTGGCGAAAAGGCAAATTAGCAGGAATGGACGAAGAAGCGCTTTTGGAAAGCTTTTTTAAACCCGAACCCATGCAGGTGTTCAGTTGGAAAGGGGAGATCGATACCATTATGACCCCCATGGATTCGATACGCTATTACAAACATTTCCTGCGGGCAGCCATGATGTCGATGGAGCCACAAACAGGTCACGTCAAAGCTTGGGTAGGCGGATTCAACTACAAACATTTCCAATACGACCAAGTCAAGCAAGGCCGACGTCAAATAGGTTCTACCTTTAAACCTTTTTTATACGCTACGGCCATCGACCAGCTCAAGCTCTCGCCCTGTGATAAGTTACCCGATGCCTTGTATTGTATCGATGCGATGAAACACGGTAATGTGGATCCTTGGTGTCCCAAAAATTCGGGGGATCGCTATGGCCGAACACGCACCCTAAAAAATGCCCTGGCCAATTCTGTCAATACCATCAGTGCCAGAATCATGGACAAGGTAGGGCCGCAACCGGTGATCGATTTGGTAAAAAAAACAGGGGTGAGTTCCTATATCCCCAAGGTGCCTTCCATTGCATTGGGAACCCCCGACATCAGCCTTTTTGAGTTGGTAGGGGCCTATGGCACCTTTGCCAATCAGGGGATTTACATCCAGCCCATTGTGATTACCCGAATCGAGGATAAAAATGGAATGGCTTTGTTCGAAGTGGTGCCCAAAACCAAAGATGTGATCAGTGAGGAAGCCGCCTATGTTACGGTCAATCTTATGGAAGGGGTGACAGAACACGGTTCTGGAGCCAGATTGCGCCACGCCGGACTGGAAAAGACCAATTATGTGTATGAAAAAGTGGTAACGGGCTATCCTTATATTTTTGAAAACCCGATTGCTGGAAAAACCGGAACGACACAAAACCAAAGTGACGGATGGTTTATGGGCATGGTGCCCAACTTGGTTACAGGCGTCTGGGTAGGCGGGGAAGACCGTTCGATCCACTTTGATGAAATTGCCTTTGGACAGGGAGCCACCATGGCCCTTCCCATTTGGGGACTGTACATGAAAGGCGCTTATGAAAATGAAGAATTGGGCATCTCCCAAGAGGCTTTTTTGGCGCCCGAACAAGTGAGTATTGTTTTGGACTGCGAAGAATATGACAACGATGCCGACCCTACGGTACCGGCCAAACCCAAAGCCAATTTGGATCAGTTGGGCTTTTGATCGCCCGATTTTCCCAGAACGAAATAAAGACGTTTCAGGGGGCTTTAAATCTAGAATAATGTTTAGCCGAGGAATGGATCTGACAGATCAATAAAAAATGGAGCGACACTTACTGATCATCGGCATACCATTCGGCAAAAGCAGTTGCCGTTTCTCGAAGTTTTAAAGAATACAATTTCACATGTTTAGGCATTCTTGCTTGAAGTTTTACTGCAAAGTCTAAAATCATCATTTCGCTGGTGGGTTGGTAGCCAACTCTTAGTATTTTGTGGCCCCTGCTTTCCATTTCGTCGGCGATTTCTTTGTGAGGGGAGTTGGTATTGAGCACCGTGGCGTGGTCAAACGGATGAACAATTTCTTGATTGACAATGGATTTAAGGTCTCCAAAATCGATGACCATTCCGTTTTTGACGTGTTTGGAATCTGCAATGGGTTGGCCGATGACGGTTACGTCCAGTTGATAACTGTGACCGTGAACATTTTTGCAGAGTCCGTCGTAGCCATAGAGTGCATGTCCGGTTTCAAATTTAAACTGTTTGGTGACACGAACGTTCTTATCCATTTTTAGAGTGATTTGATTTTGTTTTGTGTAAAATCCGACAGGGCCAATTGAGCGGTAATTTTGGCATTTTCAGGCAAAAGACTTTCCCAGTTTTGGGTGTCTTTCCAATGGAGTTTACGCAACTCCCTACAGGCTTCGGGGGCATAGTTTGCCCATCTTTCTGCTTTTTCGTTTAGGGTTCGACCCAGTGCTTCTCGATCTCCTACACATTCTGCATAAAGCCCTTTTTGGAGTCCCCACTGGGCACTTTTCCACTGGGCACTGTCCAAGGACAATTGGGCAAAAGCGGTGCTCCCTATTTTCCGACTTACAGCGGGTTCGATCACATAGGGGCCCAAGCCGATGGAAAGTTCGGAGAGTTTCAGGGAAGCAGTATCGGTAGCAAAGGCATAGTCACAAGCAGAAACCAGTCCAACACCGCCTCCTACAACTTTGCCGTGGACGCTGGCCAAAACAAATTTTGACATTTTTCTAATGGTATTGAGTAAATTGGCAAAGCCCATAAAAAAGGCAGTACCTTCCTCTAGGGTTTTGACCGTCTTAAGCTCACTCAGCGAAGCACCAGCACAAAAGGCATTACCCTCGCTTTCCAAAATGATTACCCCAATATCGGGATCCATTTCGGCCGTTTCAAAGGCCGTGACCAGTTTTTGTAATAGGGAAGAGGGTAGGCTGTTTCCCTTGGGATGGTAAAACCTGATCCTCCCGATTCTATTTTTTTTTTCTAAGTGAACGCTTCCTTCCATTGATTTTCAAAAATAGCCAATCTATTTTGTTTTAGGGAGTTCTCTTCAAATGGAAATGATTTTTTGACAGCTAATTTCATAAATGATGATTAAATTCCGATATTACTTTGCAAATGAAGCCTTCTTTTTTGCCTTTATTGACTGTTGCACTGTTGTTCACGCTTGGGTCATTTGGTCAGCAATATGTCAATTTCAGCCTAGATAATGACCTCTATTTTGAAACGGATTGGTATTATTCTAGTGGAATTTTTGTCAGTTTTGGAAAATTGAAACCTGGAGATCAAAAAGAGGACTACCCAAAAAAATACACACATTGGACTTTGGGTCATGAGATTTATACCCCCAAAAACAGATACACCCGTGATATCCAAATATTAGATTATCCCTATGGGGGATGGTTGTTTCTGGAACGATCTTTTGAGTGGTATAAGAGTGCCCTTTCGGCCTGGGGAGTATCGCTAAAGGCGGGAATGACCGGCAAGGCTTCATTGGCACCATATTTACAAAACCTCTACCACGACAAGGTTTTGGGTTTGCGAGATGTGGCTTGGGAAAAGGCTTTGCCACAAAGGTTTCACCTCAATCTTAATATGATGAAGAGAAATCGACTGCCATTGGGCAAGCGATTGGCCTTGTTGTACGAGCTTTTTGGAAATTTGGGTACCCAACGCATCGCCGCCGGAGGGCGTTTGGGGGTTTTGTGGGGGACTTCTCAGGCCTTGGCATTTTTGGGAAATCCATTGGAGATGCAAAACAAAGGTTATGGGTTTTATATGGGAACACGGCAAGCCTATCACTTTCACAATTATATGATCTCTGGAAGTTTGTTTGACAACGACGCCCCTTTTGTATTGACCAGCATTCCCTACAAAAATAGTTTAGAGTTGGGCTTTGCTTATCATACCGAAAAGTGGAGATTTTTGACACTGTGGAACAGTATCTCTCGTGACAATAAGCTTCAGTTGAGCCCAAGACACTATTACCTTAACATTTCGGTAGGAAGATTTTTTTAATTTTTTAAAAATGATTTCTAAACCCATGTCTTGTGCAAACCACAATCTACACAACTGTCCTGTTTTTTTGTTTACTTCTTGTTTGGTCGTTAAGATTTAGGAGAGTGATCATCCTAAAATACCAGAAGCTGTAACCTCTCCAGACGTTGATGTAAGTGATTCCTCAGTTATCGCGCCTTTTAAGGATGAACTCCGGATTCTCCCACAGGAATCTTTTGCGGTATTGTCATCGAGTACAAAAATGAATAATACATTGTTTAGGAAACAGAATAACAAGTACTATGATGTGGATTTTTATTTGAACGATCGAGTGATCTCATCGGACAGTATCAGCAATATTAAATTTAAGAAAATCAAGAGTATCATGGTTGAGCAGGCGGAGGGTGAAAAAAAGGTGTGGTTAGAATTTACGTTGATCCCTAAGCTATTTTGGTTTTTTTTTCGGATTGAGCACAAAAAAATGAACGCCCAAAAGAAAGGCATCAAAGTTGTTTATTTGAAGGCTCAGAGAATTTGTTGATTTTTTAAAAAAACGGTATTGCAGCGAGACGTCAAATCGTTTCCACACATTGTATTGGGTTGCAAAAACCCAACCAAAAGCATTTTGGATGACCCCTGATGGATATTCATAGCTTCGGTTTTTTAGGTCAACGATTTCTGTGTTTTGTGCTCTGAGCAGGCGGTTGTATAACAAACCCGTCTCAAAATGTAGTTTTCTGGAGGGAAACACCCTAATGGTCAAGGGAAAACTGAGGTAGGTGAGTTGATCGTAGGATTGATTTTTAGTGAGATTGTACTGATAGCTGAGGTTGAAATAGTCCACACCAGAATTGAGGGCAAAGGTTTTTGAAAATTTGTATTGAATGAAAGTACCGGCCGAAAAGCTGATTTTTCGAACGGTATGGTCCTCCCGCATATTCCCATAAACCGTATGAAGATGAAGATCCAAATTCCATTTGCGGTAAAATCCATCCAGATCAGGCCCTCGGTTGTATTGCAGCAGTAAATTGGCATCGCCCTGTGCGAAACTCAGCGAAAACATTGGCAATAAAAGCCAAAACCATTTGATTTTTAAAACAGACATTATATTAAATATAGCATAATATTGAACGAATATTGGAAAGAGGTTTCTAAATTTAAAGCTTTGTTGTATTTTTGACGCCAAGCCAAAACGGGGATGTAGCTCAGCTGGCTAGAGCGCTTGACTGGCAGTCAAGAGGTCGTCGGTTCGAGTCCGATCTTCTCCACTAAAGTAAACACTTTATAATCCAATTATATCAAGCCCTTCAAATTATTGAGGGGTTTTTCTTACAGTTAAATCTTAGACTAAAATTAGTCAATTTTTTGGCACTTATTTGGCACTACTCCACAAAGAGAGGTAAATCTTCATATTTTACCTATTTTGTTAGGACAGATTTTAGTCTTGGTAGTATATACTTTGAAGCTATTTGAAGTAGTTTAAGTTTTTGGTCTATTGTCATCTCTGTAATATCCAAAGTATCTACAACACCTTCTACTAATGTTTGTAGTTTCTCTTTTACTTCTGATGTTAGTTTGTTGGTTACTTCTGCTGTTCTTCCTATATCTATTTTAATTCAATCTTAATTCAGACAATCAATCCAAAGGAATGAAAAGAGAATAGGAATTTTTGTTTTTTTCAAATACGGCTACCGTCAAGACTTTGGCAACACCATCCTCAACATAAATAAAGGGTCTTTCTAACCGACTGGCATTTATTTCAGTACCATCAGCTTTTTTCACGGCTTTATCCAATACTTTGTAATGTTTTGCATTTTCCCAGTTAAGACCATCGACAGAAGTAATCATACCCATATATCCAAACGCGTGATAAACACCATAATATCTACTTCTTTTTTCATCATACCAAATGGCGGGGTCTTCTGAATTTAAATTTCCCACGGCGAGTTTGGGTTGAATTTCCCAAGGGCCTATAGGAGAATCTGATAAGGCGACGGCCTGACTTCTTATGAGTTCATTTGGACCAGGCCATTTGCCATTGGCGTATTTTACATTGGGCTTGTCCCCCCTAACAATCATAATATATCCTCCATCAGGTCTTTTTGCCACGGCCGGATTACAGGTGATTTGAGCAATTGGGCCCGAAGGGTCCAAAATAGGCTTATCAAATCTTTCCCAAGGGCCATTGATGTTTTCTGAGACCGCAACCCCGATGCGTTGATTCATTCTTACAATCGATCGAAATGGATTGGGAATGCCTTGAGTTCTGGCTTGATCAAACTCCTCTTCAGAAAATTTCCAGTCCCCCGAATTGGTGGACATATAATACAAATAGTATTTCCCATCAAAGAACTTGATTCTTGGATTGTGTGCCGTATAGGCATCCCAATAATCCGGCCCCCGGCCTTCTAGAACGATCTCTTGGTGAACATAGGGCCCAGCGGCAGAATCGGAAATGGCATGCGATACAACCCCATCGGTCAGCCATGATTTGAACCCGATCTTTTTCGACATTTGAGCATAGAACAGATGATATTTTCCATCTTCTCCTTTTATTATGGAGGAACCCCAATTGTGATAGTCGGGATTTTGAAGGATGTTTTCTTCCTTAACTTCTGAAATCTTATCCGCCAAATTGAGGTCATCTGTATGGCTTTGCCCACACATCATCATGGGTAAAAAAAGCAGAATGGAGTAAATGATTTTCTTCATTATAAATATTTTCAGTTGGATTGATTTCAGTTGTGACCCCACTAATATATAAAGAAAAAAGATCAGACTTCTCAAGTGGTTCTGGTATAGATTAGTGAAGGGGAGTTATTTAACCGTATAATCAAGACCGAGGTACAGTCGATGAACCTTCCACAAATCGAATTGATTTTGATTCTAATGAATATGTCTATATTTATGATTCATAAATCATTAAATGGCAGCCATGAACAGCTTATATTATTTGCTAATCGTCTTTTTTTGCACTCTTCAGGGATTTTCTCAAGCAGCAAACAGCGATCAAAAAGTTTTTTTTATTACCCTAGATGGATTGAGATGGCAGGAGTTGTTTTCGGGTGCCGATTCGCTGTTGGTCACCAATGAAAAATACGTTGAGCATCCCGATAAGGTCTACGAACGGTCTTGGGCTTCAAGCCCTGAGGAAAGAAGAAAGCGACTGATGCCTTTTGTCTGGAACCAAGTGGCCAATATGGGCCAAATTTATGGCAATAGGACTTTGGGCAACAAGGTCAATCTCACCAATGGGATGTGGTTTTCCTATCCAGGTTACAATGAAATACTCACGGGTAGGGCAGACGATCAAAACATAAATAGCAATGATAAAATCCCCAATCCCAACGAAACTGTTTTGGAACAATTTGCCAAAGTCTATGGCAAAAATCGTGCCGCAGCTTTTGGCAGTTGGGATGTTTTCGATTCCATTGTCAACCAGGAAAGGTCGGGGATTTACACCAACAGCGGTTTCGAACCTTCCACCGATTTTCCACTCACACCACAGGAAGAACTGCTCAACGAGCTTCAACGTCAAATTCCAAGTCCTTGGGGGTCTGTCAGGCTCGATGGTTTTACCCATCAATTTGCCAAAGCCTATCTTGACAAACATCAACCCGATTTGATCTACATCGCCTATGGGGAAACCGATGACTTTGCCCATAATGGAGATTATGAATCCTATCTAAAGTCCACCAAAAATACCGATGCACTTATTGAGGATTTATGGAATTATACCCAACAAAGCAGTCATTATCGTGGAAAAACTACTTTCATCATCAGCACAGATCACGGAAGGGGAACAGTTCCTATTGATAGTTGGAGAAGTCATGGTAAAAAAATCAATGGATCCGATCAAACGTGGATCATTGTTTTTGGAAAAGGGGTAAAAACTTTGGGGGAAGTTGCTAGTGAAGGTCAACTTTTTACCCATCAGTTGGCTCCAACAGTGCGGCTGCTTTTCGATTTGCCCCAAAAGCAAGAAAAAGGTTTTGGTCTGCCCATGCTTTTGAATGAGTAATCCCTGGAAATTAAGCATTTTTTTGTCAGAGAGATCATCGGTTGAACCACAAGCTTTGCCAAACTATTTTATCGACTTTATGGGCTAAAGCATAAAATTAAGACCAGTGTTGGTTTTTTTAAATACTGCATTTATACTGCAATTCACAAAATATTTACCGATTTCTCATGTTTTACAACGCTATAGTTCTATTTTTGAGCGTGTTATATTATTTACTATATTAAAATTTATCTTTGTTGAATCTATTTAAAGAAATGAGCAAGAAAATCAGCGTCATTTATTCTGCAATCAATTTTCGAATGATATTAATTGTTGCCGAAACATTG
>Ga0209603_1004854_pt1 | contig 11027 bp, 9 predicted proteins | sample COGITO_mtgs_1206_FD_184812 | JGI IMG/M metagenome (GOLD analysis project Ga0209603, IMG submission 184812) | Pelagic marine microbial communities from North Sea - COGITO_mtgs_120607 (SPAdes) (version 2) | ecosystem: Environmental > Aquatic > Marine > Epipelagic ... | reverse complement strand
TTGTCTCGTTGGAACCCTTTCGTTTGGTCGTTACGGGTCGAATCAAACACTATATTTCTGCTTTTGGAGAACATGTTATAGGTAAAGAAGTGGAAACTGCAATGGAACAAGCCTGTAAAGACACTGATGTAAACGTCAAGGAATTTACGGTAGCTCCCCAAATTGACCCTAAAAAAGGACTTCCCTACCACGAATGGCTTGTTGAGTTTGAAAACCCTCCCCAAAAATTGGCTGATTTTGCTCAAAAACTAGATCAAATCATGCAGCAACAAAACGTATACTATGAAGACCTCCTGAAAGGAAATGTTTTAAAAACCCTTGTTATCAGTCAAGTAGCAACAGGCGGATTTCAAGAATATATGAAAAGCATTGGGAAACTTGGGGGACAAAACAAAGTCCCTCGCCTGTCTAATGATAGAAAAATTGCCGACAACCTCTCCTTAAAGTAAATCATGTACGCCAGCAATTCTCACAAAAAGCGCTTTAAAAAAACCTTGAGATTTTTGAATCGACACATCGATCCAAGATCATCCATCCTAGACCTTGGAGTTAAAAACCCTTTATCAAAATTGATGCAGGATCAAGGTCACAAGGTAGAAAACACCACGGGTGAAGACCTAGATGAAAACCAAACAGCATTGATTACTTCCAAAGCGGAGGTTGTTACAGCATTCGAAATAATAGAGCATTTGCTCTCCCCCTATCAAATTTTAAAAAGTATAAAGGCCCAAAAATTGGTAGTTAGTGTACCCTTAAAACTATGGTTTGCCAGTGCCTATCGCAGCAAAATCGACCCCTTAGATCGTCACTTTCACGAATTTGAAGATTGGCAACTTAATTGGCTTTTGGAGAAAACAGGGTGGAAAATTATAGCGACCGAAAAGTGGATCAACCCACCTGAATCATTTGGTCTTAGGTCATTGCTGAGGTACTTTGTACCCAGGCACTACATTGTTTATGCTGAAAAAATAACGCCTAAACCTTGAAAATTTACATTGTCATACCCGCGCACAATGAGCAAGAAAGTATAGGAAAAACCCTACAGTCGCTTGTCAACCAGCAGTTAAAACCTTCACAGTTGGTGGTGGTCGATGATAATTCTAATGACAGAACTTCGGAAATCGCCAATGATTTTGCCCAACAACACCCTTGGATTCAGGTCATTCACAAAAAATCGACGGATCAGCATCTTCCAGGCGCCAAAATAGTAGAAGCTTTTTATGCGGGCTATCAGCGGTTGGATCAAGAGTATGATATCATTTGCAAATTTGATGCAGATATGGTTTTTGAAGAAGACTATCTGATAAAACTATCAGTACACTTTAGAGAAAACAATCGTCTGGGAATGGTAGCAGGTCAATGCTATATTCAAAAAAACAAGCAGTGGACATTAGAAAACCTCAATAACAATGATCATATCAGAGGATCGCTTAAGGCCTATCGAAAAGCATGTTTTCTTGAAATAGGAAAAATCGCAAAGTCCATTGGCTGGGACACGCTAGACGAATTGATGGCACAATATTACCGATGGGAAATTTTAGTAGACCCAACCTTAAAAGTAAAACACCTAAAACCAACAGGTTTTAATTACAGCCAGGGTGCTGCTCGTTTACAGGGCGTTGCCACTTATAGAATGAGATTTGGACTGATATTGACTGTCATTATTGCATTGAAACGGGCATGGATCAATCAAAAAGCGGTTCTATTATTCAGTTTTATTAGAGGATTTTGGAAAGCCAAAAGAGAGGGAGCCCCTTTTATTGTAGATGAAAAACAGGGGCAATTTTTGAGAAAGCACCGATGGAAAGGTATTTTTCAAAGGTTTAAATTAAAATAAGCTACACTTAAGTATATTTGTTACCGATGAAGAAATTGAACATATTAGTATTGGGAAGTGGAGGTAGAGAGCACACATTTTGTTGGAAACTTACCCAAAGCCAAATGGTCAGTGAAATTTTTGTGGCTCCAGGAAATGCGGGGACTGCCGCCATGGCGACCAACCTAGACGTAGGAGTAAATGATTTTGACGCGATCAAAGATGCGGTCATTCAAAACAACATAGAATTTGTAGTGGTGGGGCCTGAAGACCCATTAGTAAATGGCATCCATGACTTTTTTCTAGACGATACCCAACTGAAAAACATTCCTGTCATCGGGCCCCAGAAACTGGGAGCTACATTGGAGGGCAGTAAAGAATTTGCCAAAGCTTTTATGAGTCGGCACAATATTCCCACCGCACAATACGGAAGCTTTACCGCCAAAACCCTACAAGAAGGTTATGCCTTTTTAGACCAGATGAAAGCACCATATGTACTTAAAGCAGATGGTTTAGCTGCAGGAAAAGGTGTGCTGATTATCAACGATTTAGAGACAGCAAAAAAAGAATTATCTAACATGCTCTTGGAACAAAAATTTGGCGAAGCTTCTTCCAAGGTTGTCATTGAGGAATTCCTTAGCGGGATCGAACTTTCTTGCTTTGTTTTAACCGATGGGAACGATTATGTTACCTTACCTATGGCAAAAGATTACAAGCGCATTGGAGAGGGAGATACCGGTTTGAATACTGGCGGTATGGGTGCTATTTCTCCAGTCCCTTTTGCAGACGAGAAATTTTATCATGCCATTCAAGACAAAATTGTAAAACCCACAATGGAAGGGCTTAAGAAAGATAACATACCCTATGTAGGCTTTGTATTCATTGGATTGATTCGAGTTGGCAATGACCCTTTCGTTATCGAATACAACGTTAGAATGGGCGACCCTGAGACACAGGTGGTTTTACCCAGAATAAAAAACGATCTGGCAGCGCTTTTATATGCGACGGCAAATCAGAAGTTGGCTGAGGTTGATTTGGTATGTGATGATCAAAGCGCAACTACTGTAGTCGCTGTCTCTGGGGGTTATCCTGAAGCCTATCAAAAAGGAAAAAAAATAGACGGCTTATCATCAAAAGCTGAAAGCACTGTATTCCATGCGGGGACTATTCTCGATCAAGGCAATGTCTTGACCAACGGCGGAAGAGTGTTGGCCGTTACATCACTTGGAGCAGATCATACGAAAGCATTGCAGAAATCATATGAAACTTTGCAGGACATAAGCTTTGAAGGAATGTATTACCGAAAAGATATTGGATTCGATCTATAGGAAAGAGTGGGCAGAGGGATCTTTATTTTCTTCTCCATTTTTGTCGAATTTACGCAACTGGTTAATCCAGTAGACTGCTGCGATTGACCCAATTGCAATAAAAACAAATGACATACCGTTGGCCAACCACCAGCTGAAAGATTCAAGCTGCGTTAACAGTTGGTAAGGTAAAAACAAAAGGTTTTCAAATAAACTGGCAATGGCTTCGAAAAGATTCTTCATTTATATCACATTAATTATATTGCAAAAGTAATAAAATCGGTCATGATAGTAAAGATATTTAAGACAATTGGTCCTAGATCATATCTTGCGGGTTTCTTACTAGTTTTCTCCGCGGTCATATTTTCCTTCTTTTGCAATAATGACATGCGTTTTCCTTCGGGTCAATTCACAGAGGTTATAGTGAACACCATTCTTGTCTTTTCTTTAATTTCCATATTTATGTTACTGGAAGCTCAGATTAATGCAAGAAAATTTGATGGCATTTATTTGATCTCTTTTCCAACCATTTATCTTTTTCTCCCCTTTTCCTTTAGTTTAAAAATGATTCCCATTCTCCAGAGCTTTATGTTACTCTTCGCCCAATTTCTTTTTATTAAAATAGTACATTCCAACAAGTCTGAAAAATGGATTTTTGACCTCTCCCTTATCATATCCATTATGGTTCAATTTAACAATAGTTTTTCCGTATTGTATGTGCTTCCTGTATTGGTATTATTGAATAGAGGATTACATGATCGCGAACACCTCATGGCTTTGTTTTTACCCGCTTTATTGATTCCATTTACATTTATCGGCATCTCAAGATTCCTACCCTCCTCGATGTCCGATTTAATTAATCCTCTAACACAAATACAAATATTGGATACAGCCTCCCTTTCCAATGCAGAAATAATATGGTTGGCTATGGTATTATTGTCCATAGCTATTTGTCTCTTTCAGTTGCTCAAAGGAGCAAGAAAATTTTCTTATCCCGAACTCTTTTCCTCATTTTTGTTCATGACTTTTTGGCTTAGCTTCAGTGTTGTGTTTGGATATTTAGGTTTAGAAATAGGCACTTCCCCTTGGTTTCTTAGCTTCATTCCTGCAGCCTATTTTTTTGGAATATTACTAAAGAACATTAATTCAGATTTTAATAAAAACCTAATCCTTTCAGCTGTGGTATTGGGAATCATTTTTTTTAAACTTCTTGACAACGGAATCCTAACTGTAGAATTGCCTTTTTCAATCGGGAAATATTAATCATCAAATCGTATCTTAGTATAGCCGAAAATTAAAAGGAGCTTGGGCTATAGACCGCCGGTCCACCTTGGAATAAAAGATCTATCATATTATAGAAGATACTGTAAACGGCTCGAAGTACATAAAAGTGGACTAGTAAATGATAATATATAGCGATGAAGACACCAAACTCGTTTTGTAGAGGGAAAAATCCTAGCCATCCATGAAAAATCCTCACTTGTTGTTGATTAGATTCTCCACTTTGGGAGAGGTAGCCATGACAATACCAGTGATTCGTTGTCTTTACCAAACCTATCCCAATCTCAAAATAACATTTGTTAGTCGACCCATTGTAGCTCCACTATTTGAAGAGTTTGAAAATTTCGACTTTTATCCGACAGATTTTAAAGGAAGACACAAGGGCTTCAAGGGTATTTGGATCCTATTCCAAGAACTCAAAAAAATTCCCTTTTCTTCGGTAGCCGATTTGCATGGTGTTTTGCGGACTTATTTCCTTGGCTTTTTGCTTAGCATTCAAGGCTTTAAAGTCAAAACTATTGACAAAGGCTATACCCAAAAAAAAGCACTGACCAGAAAGAAAAGTAAAAAGTTTCAACCTCTCACCCCAACCGTCTATCGTTATGCCGATGTTTTTAGAAAACTAGGCTTCCCCATATCCTTCGAAAAACACCAGTTTCCCGAAAAAAAAGAGCTCCCAAATCGCCTACTAACCCTCTATCAAAGCAGCGAAAAAAAATGGATTGGTATCGCTCCTTTTTCAGCACACCAAGGCAAAATGTATCCCTTAGATCTCATGCAACAAATCATTAATTTTTTACAAAAAGACCATCAGGTATTTCTATTTGGTGCTGGTCAAAAAGAAAAGGAACGACTCGAAGTTTGGGAAAAAGCTTACAACAATGTTTTTAGTACTGTTGGTAAAATCGACTTCAAAGAACAACTGGATCTTATGACCTATTTGGATTTGATGATTTCTATGGATTCGGCCAACGGTCACATAGCAGCCAATATGGGAATTAGGGTTCTCACCCTATGGGGAATGACGCATCCTTTTTGTGGATTTTCTCCTTTCAATCAACCAATAGAATACAGCCTTACTTTAGACAGAAATGAATATCCACTCATTCCCACCTCCGTATATGGAAATAAAATTCCGCTGGGTTATGAAGACGCTTTCCGTTCTCTGGAACCCAAAGTAGTCATTGAAAAAGTATTGGAGCTGATTAAATAAGAATTGATTTAAACATCATCATAGTCCACCACCAAATGAGCACTTGTAGGATGGGCTTGGCAAGTTAAAATCAGTCCTTCTTCGACCTCCTCATCCGTTAAGATTTGATTACTGGCCATTGTTGCAGTTCCCGATCTGACCCGCGCAATACAACTCGAGCAAACCCCACCTTGGCAGGAGTAGGGAACATCCAGTTTGTTTTGAAGAGCACTGTCCAGAACACTTTTTCCTTCTGTATTTTCAATTTGGTGAGTCAAGTTGTCGTATATGATTTCCAAAGAAGCACTATCGCTTTTGCCTTCTAGTTCGCCAACAGTTTCGGAAGAAGTAAACAATTCAAACAAAACCGAGTCTTTATTTACTCCATTGGCGATCAAGGTGTCAGATACATTTTCAATCATGGTTTCGGGTCCACACAGGTAAAATTTTTCTGCTAGCTGCTCTCTACTTTTTATGGTATTTTTAACTACACTGGCTACTATACGGCCAAAAAAACTGCCCTCAACATTCGTTCTGCTGAACACCCATTGGATGGAAAGACGTCCGTCAAAAGTTTGCTCTAAATCTTTCAATTCTTGGTAAAACATCGTGTCTTCAGGACTTCTATTGCCGTAAACCAAATCAAAACGATTTTCAGGGTGATCCAAAAGTGCTGTTTTGAGAATCGACATAATGGGCGTAATCCCGCTCCCTGCGGCAAAGGCAGCAAGATTTTGAGCCTTGTCAGAAGTTTTATAGCGAAACCGTCCCTCAGGTGCTGCCACCATCAAACGGTCTTTTTCATTCAATGATCGATTGGCAAATGTTGAAAAAACACCTTCGGGCACTTCTTTGATCCCTACTTGAAGCCCCTCATTTATAGAGCTACAGATCGAATAGGAGCGCCTTACTGATTTTTCACTTATATTTGTTTCCAGAGTTAGATATTGCCCCGCTTCAAACTTAAACCTTTCTTTTTCCTTTTCTGGGACCTCAAAAGAAATCAATACAGCATTTGGAGTATTACGGGTAATCTTAGAAATTATAAGTGGATACATTTCTGGCATAGCGTGTTTTTGTTTGTAAAGTTATTTTAAAAATAAAGAATGACAATATCAAAATTTTGGCAATTGGAAATCAAATCCTTCTTCAGGGCGCCTCAGTGGGAGGTAGCCGTGATTGCCAAAATCTTCATAGCTTTATTTGGCATCTACTTATTTGTTAATATAATGGCCTTAGGTGTTGGAGCCTATTATATTGTCGAAAAAGTATTTCCAGACGAACCGACCATAAGCTTAATTAATCAAGGGATCTTCTTTGCGTTTTTAATCGAATTCATCTCTCGCTATTTTTTTCAACAATCCCCTTCAACCCAAGTTCAATCGTGGATTTTGTTGCCCATCAAAAAGCGCATTATTATCAATAATTTATTGCTCCGTTCATTGATCAACCTGTTCAACTTTACGCCTTGGTTACTCTATTTTCCAATTGCAGTAGTGAGGGTCATCGAAGGGACGCCTTGGATAACAGCATTCATATGGTTTGCTCACCTACTTTGCATTACCTTAATTCTAAATTATTTGATTTTCTTTATTAATAAAAGTCATCGTTTTTTGATTTCAACATTCGTTTTGATTTCAATGGGCTCTGGTTTGGAGTACTATACCGATTTTTCCTTTTATAGAAACTTTGCTTTAGGATTAGAATGGTTAGAACAAAATCCCATTTCATTATTACTCTCTTGTGGGACTTTGGTTTTAATTTACAGATTGGCCTATCATTATTTAAAGACTCGTTTTTATTTGGACATGGGCTTGGCTAAAAACTCCGAAAAAGTACTTCAGTTGGGCTTTGCCTTTTTGGGAGGTTACGGGAGGCTTGGAGCTTTTTTAAAAAACGATTTACGATTGTTGTTGCGCAACGCGCGGCCCAGACAAATACTGCTCTTGACATTCTTTTTTCTTTTTTATGGCTTGCTCTTTTTTACAATGGACATGTACAAAACCAATGCGGTCATGTTGGTTTTTGCATCCATGTTCATCACAGGAGGTTTTTCCCTGAGCTATGGCCAACAAGTACCCTCATGGGACAGTGAGTATTATGGCCTTCTGATGACGCAAAACCTGACCTATCGAGAGTATTTGGAATCAAAATGGTGGCTTATGGCAAGCTCTGTAATCATTACTTTAATTCTGTCCTCCTTTTATCTCATTTTAGGGTGGAAATTTTTTCTAATTGTTACCGCTGGGGCAATCTACAATCTCGGAATAGGATCTTTTATCAATCTCTATTCAGGAGCTTTCCATCGCGTCCCCATGAAACTCAACGTCAAGGCAAAAGCTTTTTCAAATACTCAAGCATTCAATGTAACCCAACTGTTGTTTACCATTCCAAAACTGGGCCTACCCGTATTGGTATTTCTTATAGCAGACTTTTTTATTGGAGGCTATGCGGGTTGGTTCGCATTGATTATAATCGGAAGCATGGGGATAATCACCAAAAACTTAGTACTCAACCACATTGCTAAAATTTACAGCTCAGGGAAATACAAAACTATTGAAGCATTCTCAAAAAATTAAATCTATGATTTTGATTGAAAACCTATCCAAAAAATATGAGGACAAAGAGGTCCTAAACATTCCCAAATTGAGTATCAAAAAAGGGGAAAAGTTTGGCTTGGTGGGTAATAATGGTGCTGGAAAAACCACTCTTTTTAATTTAATCTTGGATTTGGTCAAACCCAATTCTGGACAGGTACTCAATAATGACATCGCCGTAAATAAAAGCGAAGCATGGAAAAAACATACCGCAGCTTTTATAGACGAAAGCTTCCTCATCGGCTATCTTACCCCCGAGGAGTACCTTTATTTCGTAGGGCAGTTAAGAGGAGTCAATGAATCTCAAGTGGACAGCTGGCTTGAGCAATTCCAGGTTTTTTTCAATGATGAGGTTTTGGGCCAAAAAAAATACATTCGAAACCTTTCCAAAGGCAATCAGAAAAAAGTTGGATTGGTATCCACTTTTCTTGGAAACCCCGATTGTGTAGTATTGGATGAGCCTTTTGCCAATTTGGATCCCAGTTCTCAAATTCGCCTTAAAGACATTATTAAAAAACAAATAGAAAACCACAACACCACTTTTTTGATTTCTAGCCACGATTTGAACCATGTTACCGATGTTTGCGAAAGAATTGTTTTATTGGAAAAAGGATTGCCTATAAAAGACCTCACCACCGATTCGGATACATTCGGTCAATTGGAAGCTTATTTTAAAGCTTAGACATACTAAACCAAAGCTTTTTCAGTTATAACAGTAAACTTTTACCATTGAAAAAAGCAGTGTGTTTTTTGGGGATTGGTATTACAGTGATGCTATTACTGTGGGGTTGTTCTACGCAAAAAAACAAAATGCTCAATCGGGGATATCATTCCCTAAACACCAAGTACAATGTACTTTTCAATGGAAAAGAAGCCTTCAAGGTTGGGGAATCCATTTTAGAGCAAGCACATGATGACAACTTTTTCGAAATTCTCGAAGTAGAACCCATAGCGCTCAACGGAGAGCGGATGGACCAAACCACCATTGTTCCTGGTTTTGGTCGGGCGGAAGAAAAAGCCGTAAAAGCCATCCAAAAGCATTCCATGAATATCAATGGCATCCAGCGCAATAACAAAATAGACGAAGCCTATTTGCTTTTGGGTAAAGCCCGTTATTTTGATCGTCGTTTTTTCCCCGCCATGGAAGCCTTTAACTTTTTATTGGAAAATTATGCCGACAGCAAAACCTATGTAGAAGGCAGAATATGGCGTGAAAAAACTAACATTCGATTGCGGAACAATGAACTCGCCATCAAAAACCTCAGAAGTTTGGCCCGATCCATCACGCCAAAAAGTAAATTCCACAGCCCCGCCAATGCAACCCTATCACAAGCTTTTATTAATACCCAACAATTAGACTCCGCGTGCTATTATAGCAAAAACGCCGCTCGTTCAGCAAACAACAATTATGATAAAGGGCGGTATTATTTTTTGACGGGTCAGCTGTATGAAAATTTAAAAAAACCAGATTCTGCCCTTTGGGCTTTTGAGCAAGTGGTTGGGCTTAAGCGAAAGACTTCTCGTAAGTATTGGATCAATGCTCAAATCAAAAGACTTCAAATCAGAAGTATTCGTGACAGTCTGGACCCAATTGAGGCCTATGAGAAACTCGCCAAAGAACATGAAAATTATGTCTTTGACCACTGGATTAACCGCGCCATAGGCATTCACTATTTCCAGCAAAAAACCGACAGTCTTGGAGAACACTATCTCCGCCAATCCTTAGGTTCCGAAAATCTAGATATGCCCACCAAAAAGGCCAACTATCGGGATTTAGCCGACTTTAATTTTATGGGAGGTAAATACATAGTGGCGGGTGCCTACCTTGACAGCCTTCTTAATATACTTCCCGAGGAAACCCTTGCCAAAAGAAGAATACAAAGAGAAAGAGACAATCTAAATGGTGTCATCAAATACGAGAAAATTGTACACACAACAGACAGCTTGCTCTATCTGACTTCTTTGGACAAAGATGCTCAAATGGAGTACTTTGAAAAATTCATAAAAGAGAAAGAAGCCAAAGCATTGGCCAAGGTCAAAACCGAGGAGAAGGGAATTTTCCCTTTTTTTGGCAAACCTTCACAGGCGAACGCCTTTTATTTTTACAATCCCAAGTTAGTGGTTCAGGGACAACAAAAATTCCTGTCCACATGGGGTGATCGACCCAATACAGACAATTGGGCCATTGCATCGGGCATTAGTTCAATTCGTCAACAATCCGATAGGGTAGAGACGCAAGATCAAGAACAATCAGAAGACTTTTTTGTTGAAAAACCCGAAAATTATGTCAATGCATTGCCCAAAACAATAGTGGAAATAGACAGCATCAAAAAACTAAACCAGAATGCCTATTTGCAATTGGGAATGATCTACAAAGAGAGCTTTAAAAACAATGCGTTAGCAAAAGAACGTCTGGAACATTTGATTGGGCTCAATCCACCAGCAGAAACTGCCGCTCCAGCACTCTATCATCTATACAAAATTCACGAGCTTGCAATGTCTGAGAAAGCCACAGAGTATTTCAACCGAATTGTTTTAGACTATCCAGATTCGCCTTATGCCAACATCCTGAGTAATCCCGAAACATTTAAGCAATCTGATTTACAAACGCCCGAAACCGTCTATGAAAACCTACTGAAAATCTATAATAATGCAGATTTTGACGAATTCTCGGAAAAAGCAGAATCTTTCCGCGTTCTCTTGAGCGGAACACCTGTTCAACCTAAATTTGATTTGTTGATGGCCAATTTCGAAGGTCGCCTAAAAGGAAGGTTGGCATGGACAACAGCACTTCAAAAAATCTCTTCAAAATACCCTGAATCGCCCGAAGCATT
>Ga0209603_1004852_pt1 | contig 11029 bp, 10 predicted proteins | sample COGITO_mtgs_1206_FD_184812 | JGI IMG/M metagenome (GOLD analysis project Ga0209603, IMG submission 184812) | Pelagic marine microbial communities from North Sea - COGITO_mtgs_120607 (SPAdes) (version 2) | ecosystem: Environmental > Aquatic > Marine > Epipelagic ... | reverse complement strand
CAAGTTTAAAAAAGATATTAAGGATTTAACAAATGGCAATAACAAACGGCCGCAATTTAGCAGAATTAGCATCACTTATAAACAGCGATGGTAAAATTTCTGCCGAAGCATTTTCAGCTGAATTAACCGCATCTATAGATCCGACATTATATGATTCAGCATCTGATGTTCCTTTTGAAGACGCCGTTAAAGGTACTCAAGTATTTGTTCCTAGTGAAGGGCTATTGATAAAGTTGACAGATAGCGATTGGTATTCAATTGATGGATCTACTGGTGCCGCTGCTGCTCCTACCTCGACGCAAGCGCAAGGCTCCGTAAGTGGGTATACTTCTGGTGGTTATGCGCCACCAACAGTTGTAAATACAATCGACAAGTTTCCATTTGCCGCTGACGGCAATGCAACAGATGTCGGCGATCTAACACAAGCTCGCCAAGGACCGGCGGGTCAATCGAGTACTACATCCGGGTACACGTCTGGTGGACATGCCCCTCCTCAAGTTAATACTATTGATAAATTTCCATTTGCTTCAGACGGCAATGCATCTGATGTTGGAGATTTGACAGTGAGCAGGTGGACGGCGATGGGTCAATCTAGCGAAGTGTCGGGTTATACTTCTGGTGGCCGGTTTGGTATTCCAATAAATCCAATTGATAAGTTTTCGTTTGCTTCTGATGCAAATGCAACAGATGTTGGTGATACTTTAGTAGCAGTGTCAGAGGGATCTGGGAGTAGCTCTACATCTCATGGGTACATCGCTGGTGGGGATGTATCACCGGGAAGAATTAACACTATTCAAAAATTTCCCTTTGCTACTGATGCTAACGCTACTGATGTCGGTGATTTAACAACTGTAAGAAACAACCATGCGGGGCAATCGAGTGCTACTAATGGATACGTTTCTGGTGGTGCAATCGGCAACCCCACGTTCGAAATCACAATCGATAAATTTCCATTCGCGTCTGACACGAATGCTACTAATGTTGGCGACCTGGCCCAAGCAAGATGGCAGGCGGCTGGCCAATCTAGCACAGCGTCTGGCTATACGTCTGGCGGCTATGCCGTCCCAACGGTAAACACGATTGATAAGTTTCCTTTTGCAGCTGATGGTAACGCAACGGACGTTGGCGATTTAACACAATCCAGACAATCGCCGGCAGGCCAACAAGTATAAAAGATATTAAGGATTTAACAAAATGGTATCTAGAGCTAGAAATTTAGGTGGTTTGATGGGCACCTCGTCAACACTAGATGTTGCTGATATTGCTAATCTTGGCGATTTGACCGGTGTAGATAGCTATGATGATTCGGATGCATTAGCACTTGCTATAGTACCTATTGGTACTCAAGCATATCAAGCCGATACTGGTAGCTTTAAGATTTATAGAGGTGCTAGTGGTTGGGCACAAATGGATGAATTTCCTGCTGCTCCTACCGGGACGCAAGCGCAAGGAACCGTAAGTGGTTACACGTCTGGTGGTGATGCGCCACCAAGAGTAGATACGATAGATAAGTTCTCGTTTGCTTCAGACGGCAACGCTACTGATGTTGGCGACTTAATAGGGGCGCGCGACGATACGACTGGGCAATCCAGCCAGGCATCCGGATACGTCTCGGGCGGGAGCTCATTATCTACAAATACAATTCAAAAATTTCCATTTGCTACCGATGGAAATGCGTCTGATATAGGAGATCTAACAGGACCTAGGGTTAATGCCACAGGCCAATCTAGTGCTGAATCTGGTTATGTAAGTGGAGGCAGAAACCCTGGGGTGAGCCCATTACCGATCAACAACATCGACAAGTTTCCTTTTGCAACCGATACAAATGCAACAGATGTCGGGGATTTAACACAAGTAAGAGAGTCAGCGGCAGGTCAATCAAGCACAGAGTCTGGCTATACATCTGGTGGTTTTAATCGCCCGTCAAACTCAAACGTAATTGATAAGTTTCCATTTGCCGCTGATGCGAATGCAACGGATGTGGGTGATCTAATACAGGCCAGTCGCGGGCCAAATGGTAATTCAAGCACCATGTCAGGATATACTTCTGGAGGGGACCAAAGCGAGGGAGGGGTTTTTGTTAATGTGATTGATAAATTTCCTTTTGCAACAGATGCGAATGCAACTGACGTTGGTGATCTCACCGGTTCAAAGGGGTATGGCGCTAGTCAATCAAGCACCGTGTCAGGATATATGTCTGGCGGGCTGGATCCGGCAAGTAATACATTAAATGTCATTGAAAAGTTTCCATTTGCCGCTGATGCGAATGCAACAGATGTCGGTAACCTAACTCGGGCAAGGTGGTCGGCAGCTGGCCAACAAGTTTAAAAAGATATAAATAGTATAAAGACATTATATACAAAGGTTTAAAATGGCATCAAGAGCTAGAAATTTAAGTGGTTTGATGGGCACTTCGTCAACACTGGATATTAATGATATTGCCAATCTTGGCGATTTGACCGGCGTAGATAGTTATGCTGATTCAGATGCATTGGCACTTGCTATAGTACCTATTGGTACTCAAGCATATCAGATTGATACTGGTAGCTTTAAGATTTATAGAGGTGCTAGTGGTTGGGCACAAATGGATGAATTTCCCACTGCTCCTAGCTGGGTGTTCCAAGGCTCTGTGAGTGGTTATACTTCCGGCGGTTACATTTTTCCAGCAAACCATTCCAATATTATTCAAAAATTTCCATTTGCAACTGACGGTAATGCGACTGATGTTGGCGATCTAACACAAGGCCGGAGCTGGCTGGCCGGTCAATCAAGTTCGGAAAATGGTTATACAACAGGCGGACAAACGACGCCCGGATCCAATGTAATCGATAAATTTCCATTTGCAACTGACGGTAATGCGACTGATGTTGGTGATCTAACACAAGATCGCGGGAATGTTGCTGGTCAATCAAGTTCGGAAAATGGTTATACAACAGGCGGACAAACGACGCCCGCATCCAATACAATTGATAAATTTCCTTTTGCTGCTGATGGTAACGCAACTGATGTTGGTGATTTGACAATAGGGTTATTCAATTCAGTCGGTCAATCAAGTTCGGAGAATGGTTATTCTTCAGGTGGTCGATCGCCGGCCTTCAAAACAACGACCGATAAATTTTCTTTTGCTTCTGACGGTAATGCAACAGCCACAAATACCTTAACCCGTGGCGTGGCCGCGGGGGCCGGACAGTCAAGTGCAGAATCCGGCTATACTTCTGGAGGCTATACTCCGGTAATGAATACAATTGATAAGTTTCCTTTTGCATCTGATGCAAATGCAACTGATGTTGGGGATTTAACAGTTACAAAGATGGCGGTCACAGGGCAATCCAGTGCAGAAAATGGTTACGTCACAGGAGGCTCTGACGGTAATTACCCCGCTGTATGGTATAATGTAATTGAAAAGTTTCCTTTTGCATCAGATGCAAATGCATCAGATGTTGGTGATTTGCTGTCCACACCGTACAGAGCTGCAGGGCAACAAGTTTAAAAAGATATAAATAGTATAGAAATACTTGCATATTTAGTAAGTTAAAAAATTATATACTATAAATAATATTATTACACATATCGAGGTTTAAAATGGCATCTAGAGCTAGAGGATTAGCTAAATTATTTGGCCCGGCAGGATTGCTTTCTAGGGGCGCGGATGGCGTCGTTTCTCTGCGATCAAGTAGTCTTGATCAATCATTGGATGATTTGTCAGTGTCTAGCTTAAGTGATGTTGATTTGGTAGTCAATCCAGAAACACTAGAAATACAAACAGTCAGTAGTGGGCCTGGTCAAGATATGTCCTGGCTTTGGACATGGACAAGATCTGCTCTTCCATATGCTCGTATTCCAATTACAAATCAAGCTCAAACTACTGTGCCGTTGTATAAAAAGGGCACTTACACTATCAATAATTATTCTGGATTTGATTCAGATTCTTGGGCTGTGGGCGGTGATTCAAACGATCAGCCACATAGTTTATTTTTAAAATGGATAGATGGTGCTGGTAGCGATAACTTAGTACCATGGGTAACATATACTACTGCTACAGATAATATTTCTTCTATTAATGGTGGCGCTAGTACGCAAGTACAACGTCTTTTAGTAAGTGTTCCTGATTCAGCCACATTTGCAATTCCGACGCCAGCTCAACTGACAGCGCCCAATATAACATATAACGTATCACATTCTGCTGGGAAATATATGTTTATGGGTGCAGCCCATGGTATGAATCCTAACTTAGGGCCGATGTACAGAGGCGGTACATATACATTCAGCGTGAATGCTTCAGGGCACCCTTTATATCTTACTACAGACAACGGCACAAACTTTGTGGCGGGGCAATATAATTACGAGTACACAACAGGTGTAACAAATTCAAGATCTGATACTGGATCATTAACTATTGTTGTTGATGCTTCTACTCCTGATACGCTCTACTATCAATGTGGTAACCACTCAAACATGCGTGGAGAGATTTCTGTTAAAGATCTTGAAGTAGAAGTTAGTAATAACGGCCGTCCTGTTTTGTATTTGCAACACGGTCAAGAGGGCATGAAAAACCCAGCTGAAATTAGACCAGTACCAGAATTGTCAGATCAAATGTGTATTGTCTTTGATGCAGCAACCCAAAAGTTTGTTCCTCAAGATTTGGCGACTTATGTAGAACGTACCCCTTCGTTTAAGAATAAAATTCAAGAAGTTGCGGGTACTGCTACCCTAGTTGCTGCGGACGGTACTGCTATCGTAGCTTCGGTGGAAGTTGTTGATGATGCATCATACTTGCCACTATCAAATAACAGTGTTGGAGATTTGGTGTATGCTAAAAATACTCAAACAATTTATGTTTGGGATGGCACTACTTGGTTAGAAAATACTGCTGGTGTAGATGAAGTAGGAATTGCTGCATTAATTGATAGTGATTATGTCAGCGCTAGGCAAACAGTCGCAGCAGCAACACCATATTCTCTTGCGTTGAGTCAAGCGGGTACACTAACAGTAACAACAGGAACTGTCCGGTGGTACGCTCCAGCAAATTTAACAATGAATTCAGTTGTTGCGCGATTAGGAACAGCAGCTGATGCCACAGTCACTGTAGTAGCTAACAAAAATGGCACTGCTGCTTCGACAACTGAGATAATAGCAGCAGCTCTTAGTGCAACTAACAACACATCATTTTCGATGGTTGCCGGTGATTATTTAACACTGGATGTTACAACCATTGGTTCGACAAATACCGGAGCTGACTTAAATGTTCAGTTTTTATACAATTTAAGTTAATATAAATACTAATAGAAAATTTAATGATGTAAGTATCATTACCACGTAATACGAACGGAGAAGAACATTGGCTATAACAGAAATCGAAGCACAATTTATCGCTACCTCAACTGGTGATTCTGACCTTTGGCCAGATCATGAAAAACACGTGTATCATTTAATGATGGATCGAAGAGACGCCTCTGAATATCTGTATAATGATTCGAATAGCGAATCTCGAATTCAAGATCATATTGGTATGGTAGAATTTTCTGGCCAGCATGCAGATAATGTATCACAAAGAGTATATGTTTTTGTTGGGACAGATGAGGGAGCATCTCCCACTATTAATGATCCTCACAATTATATTAACCCGGGGCTTGGAGACTAATATGTTTATTAAATTAGTTGCAAATCCGTCTGCTTCCAATTCGGCCACTGCGTGGAAAGAATGGACGGAGACAATCGGAAATATCCTTGACGGGACGTGGACATCAACTAGTAGTTTAAGTACTACATATTTTAACCAGGGCGCTTGTCAGATTATTGGTTCCAAGCCAACAACAAATGATGGCACAGACTCATTTACCAGCATCAACACAGGAACCAATACCAGCAACAGCAGCGACAATTATATTCAATTTAAATTTAACCATGCTGAAAGATCAGCAAGTTATAGTTATAGTAGCGATCACAAATTGTGGGTAACAGCCACAGGCACTTATGGGTTGCGATTTAGGGCAGGAAATGGCACTGGAGGTAACCTGCAACCCTATAACTCAACTAGTTATTATTCAGTTACCACAGACGCCAATCGGAAGTATCATCCCAATTGGCCTCAAGAAACAACATTAATTTGGGCCAATAAACACTCATTTGTAATACAGATATATAATGGTAACTACATGACAACCCTAGGGACTTTTGGGTACGATGCTAGCGCTGCTAACGAATATCAATACGATACCATAGGTTCGAATGCCCACGGGCCGTTTGTTAGCATGGGGTCGCATATGCGCACCAGTATATGGAATACTCCAAACGGAGACTCGACCACCTATGAAGAATTTTGGGTTGGAGCCTCGACATATCTAAATCCCGCTCAGTCTGTGCAGGCATTCACAAACCGCAGTGGCTCTTGGCATCGAGGAGTTAATTTCAACGATAACCAGTTTTATATGGCCTTAAATCCACTCCCCGTTAGGAATGTATATCCCCTTAGAACGTCTACCGGACATATTCATCAATTAATACCAGTATATGTCGACCCTCACTTCAACCATGATACGGCCGCCTATCCGTTTAATGGAAGAATGAAGACTCTTTATAGAACAACAGATGATATCGCTGCGCCAGGTTCACTTATTACACATGATGGCACCCAATATGCTGTTTGGAATGTATATAAAACTGGATCAAGCTGGGGATCAGCAAATAATATACAAAATATGTGTTATTTAATTCCTACAACTGTAGGGGGTAACTAGGATGTATGTAAGATTTAAAGTCTCTTCCACCAGTAGCAATGGCTATGGTATGAAAGGTATGGTTGAAACCATACGAGCAGTTGCAGCTGCTTCTGCTGGGGCCAGTATATCACAGCCAGCAGGAACTACAATGTTCCAGGTTGTTAGCAATACTGAAGCCGGGGGGTGGACGGTTGATAGTTCTACTACTTCTGCATCATATACCTACAGTAACTGGACCGGTAATATTCAAATAAATTCACCAACTAATAAGGCTGGTTATCAAAAAAGCTTTAGGGTGGTTACAAATAGTTCTACATCAGCTTATTCGTCTTATGGTGCATTGATATGTAGTTTTAAAGCATATGATGGGGCAACCTCAAGATATGAAGGATACATGTCATATAATGGCAGCAATTCTACTTCCACTAACGCTACGATGTGGATGCCTAATAGCGGCTTATATCAGTCAAGTTTGACGTGGCATTTTTCTTGCACTGCTGACTATGCTTATTTGTGGTTTGAACATGACGGGAGCCGAAACGCTTTTCATAATAATTTTGCTGGGGTTAGCGAATTACAGAGTGTGCCAGCATCATATTTAGGTACGGGGAATGCATTTTTTCCGGCGGTAGGATTTTATAGCGGTAGTAATAACGGAACATATTATTTTGGTACCAGTACCACTAACACTTACCACGATTATTTTACACATTCATTGCATGGATCTTGGCCTAATGGTGATGATGGCCCGTATGATTACGTCAATGCTAATAATATTCAATATACTGGTCAGGGGGCATTCACAGGCAACGACGCGCCAATGCAGCTGGGCCCTGGGTATTACTACAACACATCCAATAACTATAGTACCACTTATAATTATAAGCCTATTTTTAATGGTGATGGACTTAAAGTAGGTGCTTTGGTACCAGCAATGTATTTTAATCCGTATCGTGGCATACCGTTTACAACTCTGGCTGGATTTTATTATTACGAGCCAGTTGAGCGGACGTCGACGTCGTATCTTGCAATGGGAACTCAAACCAAGCAAAGTGAAATTATATATGACGATTCTGGTGCAAAATATACGCTACAATACCAGCCCACCAATTTTGGTGTTCGAGCTTTTAGGTCAGAGTAAGAAATATGGCATGGATACCTTATGGAGATTCGGGGTCACTTACAAGTCCCTTCGATTTATCAGATGATTCTTTTGGATCTACTATATTATTATCAGGTCAAACAAAAACAACATCTACTTTTGTGGAGCTGGATTCTAGTACACTAGGCGCAAGTGTTTTATCGTTGATTGGCGTTAATCAACTAGAAATAATTGATAGTGAAAGCCATATAGCAATTAATTTTGCTCCAATTATCTCCCCCTTTATTGGGGGAGATACTGCTGCCGCGGCCGAGGTGGGACCAACTCAAGTGTGGATTGGATAATACTAATTACATATATTAAAATAGGACAATAATATGCCACGATCACCAATGCGCAATTTAGCAGATCTTCTTGCGACTAGTGGAGATTTGCGAGGCAATATTCCCAATAATAAATTAGCAGTTGAATCTGGATCTAGTGTCAGCACCTTAGCAGATATGGATGCCTTGATTGCAGAAACCGGAATGACTACCGGCGATCAAGCATTTGTGCTAGCTACTAATAATCTTTATATCTACAAAACAAATGGCTGGTTTAAAATTGCAACAGTTGAAAATTTATCACCTGGATCGGTAAGTGGTGTAGAGACAAACTATACCCTAGCAACAAACGGTAACCCAACAGTTATCACAGCCAATGCAACAGACCCGGATGGATTCCCTCTTACCTGGAGCTACTCAATTACTAGTGGAGCACTTGGGAATAGCGCTACTATATCTCAAGCAGATAATGTGTTTACTATTACACCAAGTACAAACTCGGCACATGAAGGAGTGTTTAGTATAACATTTAGTGCCACTGACGGCATAAACTCAGCAGTTAATGCAACTGGATCGTTTAGCTTAACTTTTGTCCCCACATGGAACTTTTCAGCGGCTTCTATAGGAAATAAAAATCAGGACGTAGATCTTGGCAATGATGGTTTACGTGGGCTTGACATAACTAGAGATGGAAGATACTTATATTGTTATGATGACAGTATGAATAGGTTTATTAGGTACGAGCTCTCAACTCCTTACTCTCTTACAGGAGCAGTTACTACAACAAGCTCTAATCTCACCCTCACTAGTAGCTATGATCACTCTTTGCGTATAAATCAATATGGTACTAAGATGTACGTAACTGATGGGTCCGGTATCAAAACCTATACGCTTTCTACTCCTTATGATATTACCAGCATGAGTCTTGAAAGTACTAAATCACTTTATAATACAGGCTTTACTTCCCAGGATATTTGGGATGTAGATTTTAGTTATGATGGGTTAACAATGTTTATACTTCAAGGAACCCAAACTACCGTAGCAATTCGCTCTTATACTTTAACTTCACCCTTTGCAGTAACTACTGCCATTGCAGATGGAACATCATATGACTTTTATGCAAATCATGGCAACTTAGCAAGACATGTCTATTCATTTAAATTTAACCCCCTAGGCACTAGACTTTATATCTACTGCCAGTATGATAAAAAGATAAGATCAAAAGAATTAACTTCTCCTTTTGATATATCTACAATTACTTCTTCTTTATCTACAGGGCCTGTAATTATAGATAATGGATCTTTCTGTTTTTCCTATGATGGAGTTTATTTATATACGTGCTTGGATAATGCCGCGGCAAAAGTAACTAGACATCTTGTATAAATGCAGTATAAATACTAATAAAGAAGGGTGCATGAGGATTTAAGCAATGCCAATATCAAACGGAATGAACCTTGCGAGGCTATTGGGAAGCTCTACGAATATTAGATCACAGTATGTAGCTGCTAGTGTTAGTACCTTAGCAGATATGGATGCCTTGATTGCAAAAACCGGAATGGCAGTTGGCGATCAAGCATATGTACAATCAAATAATAAATTGTACTTGTACAATGGTGCTGGTTGGTATTTAGTTGCAACAGTTGAAAACGCTCAACCTACCACAATTTCTGGTGTTGAATCTGTATATGCGTTAGCTAGTGATGGAACGGCAACAACAATTACAGCGATATCAAATGATCCGGAAGGATTCCCTCTCACCTGGAGTTATGCGATTACAACTGGATCTCTTGGTAGTACAGCTACGGTATCCCAAACAGATAATGTGTTCACCGTTACCCCTAGCACAGATACTGCTAATGCCGGAGAATTTAGTATCACGTTTAGTGTTACTGATGGATCAACCGGTGTTGTAAGTGCAGTTAGTGCCTTTACATTATCTTTTGGCGTCGATATATCTCAAGCGACTTACGATAATGTTAAGTTTAGTGTAGGTGGTCAGGATCATACTCCCTTTGGAATAACCTTCAACCCTGATGGCACTAAGATGTATATGTGCGGTTGGGAGTATGACTCAGTATATCAATACAGTCTATCCACCGCCTTCGATTTGAGCACTGTTTCATACGATAGTGTTAGCTTCAGTGTAGCTAGTCAGGATACTGCTCCCGTTGGCATAACCTTTAGCCCTGATGGCACTCAGATGTATATGATGGGATTAGTGAATTCCAAGATTTTTCAATATAGTCTTTCAATCGCTTTCGATCTAAGCACGGCAAGCTATAGTAACATTGAGTTTTTGACGACAGGTGTTGACAACGACATAAAGGATATAGTTTTCAACCCTGCTGGCACTAAGATGTATTTAGTTGGGGATATCAATGACTCTATTTATCAATTTAGTTTATCAATGGCTTATAACGTAGGAACTGCGTCATATGACAATGTTAGCTTTAGTGTAGCTAGTCAGACTGCTAGTGCTATGAAAATGACATTCAGCCCTGATGGCACTCAACTATTTGTCCACGAACAAAGCAGAATTATTTATCAATACAATCTTTCAACAGCTTATGACATAAGTACAGCCTTATATAGTGATAAAAGCCTTAACTTACTGTTCGGCGGCGCCTCCAACCAGGTGCACTTTAACACTGATGCAACTAAGATGTATATTTTAAGGGCTGACCGTTTCGGAGCAGTCGACCCTGGCTTATATGTCTACCAATACAGCACAGGATTATAGTATTTTAATGTAAAAATAATACTATAAATACTAATAAAGAAGGGTGCATGAGGATTTAAGCAATGCCAATATCAAACGGAAGAAACCTAGCAAAGCTATTGGGAAGCTCTGCGAATATTAGATCACGGTATGTAGCTCCAGTTGA
>Ga0209603_1004837_pt1 | contig 11048 bp, 11 predicted proteins | sample COGITO_mtgs_1206_FD_184812 | JGI IMG/M metagenome (GOLD analysis project Ga0209603, IMG submission 184812) | Pelagic marine microbial communities from North Sea - COGITO_mtgs_120607 (SPAdes) (version 2) | ecosystem: Environmental > Aquatic > Marine > Epipelagic ... | reverse complement strand
TGATTAACATACCTACCAGTCCCTCCGCCATCGTCTTTTACATTATGACCATTAGTAGTAGAGAAATAGTAGTAGTAAGTAGTAGAACCTCCTCCACCTCCACCAGAAGTGGTAGAAGCAGTAGTAGAAGTAGTAGTAGTTCCACCTCCACCATCAGAAGTAGTGGTAGTCGTAGTTGTGGTAGTAGTAGTCGTATTCGTACCGTCTTGAGCTTCTTGGTTGAACTTAACAGCACGTAATAAGCTACTTGATGCTCTAGGGTGTGTTTTAAGACTGAATATTCTATTCTCTGTTAAATTCTCATTAGCTGAATAAGTTAATTTCCACACTACATCATCACCAGAGTAATCTAAAGATACACTATCACCATTCAAATCAAACCTTTCTAAACTACAGTTTGCAGCATTAGCTCCTAGACTAGAATACCACGAGCCATCTGGTTTAAATTTAATATATACTTCACCGTGAGCATCTGTTAAAGGTACATAATTAGTAGAAGCATTAAAAGTGATATTGTCATAGCTATACTCGTAGTCCATAGTAGTAGCAGGTGATGCCATTGCCGTTCCATCGAAGTCTAAGTCCATAGCTCTATCTTCAGCTCCTATAGTTCCTGTTATTGACAATGTAATACGTCCTAAACCGCCATTAGCTGAATCATCTTTAGTTTGCACTACATAAGCGTAAGTTCCTGTATTGTTTGGTGTCTTATTCTTAAATAATACATTCTGAGGAGCTCCTCCTGCGGTTAAATCATATCCACTATCTGGGTCTATATCCAAAGTAAAGCCAAATGAATCACCAGACTCTCCAGCAAATTGATAAGGATTAGTAGCGTTAGAAAATTTAAGATAACCTGTATTAGTCATTCTCTGTACGTTTCCTGTAGAAGCGTGATTAACGTCACCAATTACAGTTATTGTAGTAGAATATCTCTCTCCATTGTATACATCAAATTCTATGGTATAATTTTGGTTATATGGAGCTGAACCTGCATTATACTGAGGAATGTTTCCATTCATAGCACAATTAATAAAACCACCTCCAGAAGTTACTGTAAAGTCAAAAATACCAGTTCCAGTACCAGTTTGATTATTATATACAGCTCTTATCTGACCAGAAGAGTCTTTTACTGTAATACTATTTAAACTTGCAGCCGTAGTAACCTCTCCAGATATAGCGGTAACTTGATAGTTAATAGTAGGCAAAGGGTCTCCACATTCGCAAAGCGTATAGTTATAAGTAGAGGTAGCTGGACTAACTTGAAATGCTGCAGCATCTGTACCTACCATAGAAGCGTTAAGATTTAGAGCTCCTGCAGGACACGTATCAGCACAAGGCGGTACAGTTGTAGTAGGTTCATTAGGGTCTGCCGTAGTAGTAGGGAGTGTAGGGTCTATAGCAGTACTCCAGTTGATTAAACATTCCGCAGTATCCGTATTTCCATCATTATCAGTAACAGTTAATAAAAGTTGCTGAACAAACGCTGTAGTGCTTGTTAATGTTACAGCTGCTAAATTATTAAGCACACCAGTAGCATCACTAAATTGGTATGCTATAATAGTTCCATTAGGGTCATAAGAAGCTGAGGCAAATAAGTAGCTTTCTCCTATTGTTGCGTTAAAAGAAGTAACCACATTACCACCTTGAGCTATATGAGCCACTGGCTGAGTTGCTGGAGGGTTTGTACCATTTCCAATATCTTCAGCCGATACATTACCTATAATAGTTTTTATAGTTCCAATAGAACAAACGTTAATAGTTACTCCAGCTAAGATACTTTCGTGGGTTAATACACCCTCACTATTCATATACATAATTTGAGAGTCAGTAACAGCCGTTATATCTCTACATACAGTAGAAAATAAGTTAGACGTAGTCTGGTCTATAGATATTAGCTCTAATGCAGTCTCTCCAGTACTGAAATTAGCATCAAAAGAGTTTATTATATATAATTTACCAGATATGCTTAATCTATCGGATAAACTTAAGTTAGTTAGGAATGAAACAGGGAATGTAGCCTTACCTCTATATATTCTCTTCTGCTTATCAAACATTAAAGAAGTCTGGTTAGCGTGGAAACAATTAAAAATACCGTTACCAAAGTATTGAGTAGATTGAGTAAGCTCATCCATTTCCTCTCCATAATATAAACCATTATAAAATGCAGTCCCATCTTTGCGTACGTTACTAGGGATTTGGAAGTCAGTTAGCTCTTGTACTGTAGCTCCATTATCATAAGCTAAGTTACCAGTAGCATCTACTAAGTAGTGAAATGTTAATCCAGTATCCTTTTTGTTATAATTACTATCTACATAATAAGCATAAGTAATATCGCTACCTATATTCTCTAATGGGAGTACTGTAGATTTAGACTCTATCTTATACTCTTCTCCTGTAAGCGTATTACCTTCAGCATCTTTTAACCTGTATTTTAATTGACCATAGTCAGAACCATTAACAGCATTATAACCCTCTTCCATAAGAGTTCCTGCAGTTTTAGAGTTAAAGTCAATAGAAGCATAAGGATTAGGACGTGATATAGTGAATGATGACATATCAAAGAATGCATCTATATTTTTAGTTTCACCATTAGCCAAGAAAGCATCATAAAACTCAGTTTTAATAACATTATCCTCTACATAAGCTACTATATTGAATCTCTGCATAATAGAAGACAAGAAGTCTAACACACCTATCTTAGGAAGCATCTGTGACGTTATAAATGTCTCTGTAATAAAGTCTGTTACTGTAAAAGTAGTAGAGGTAGGCTGAACGTATGTAAAACTACCATTTAATGTAAAATTCTGAACGTTAGTAGTAGTGGTTATTTCCATCGCTATAGAGTCTCCAGAATTACCTTCTATAATAAGCTGTAATTGATACTCATTGAAGTCTGGACTAGATATAAGAGTAGTGATAAACTCATTACCATTAACAGCATCTATATTAGCTCCATTTAACTCTCCTATAAGTATCCCACCGCTCTTTAGCTTAATATTCCAGTCATTAGTAGGTGCTGTAGTTACCTTAATAAGCGTTTTAAGAGCTCCTATTCCAGTATTAGGAATTGTTACTGTAATTATACCATCTTCAAAAGAAGCGTTGTTACCATCCGTTAAAACGTATCCATCGATTAACTTCTGAGCCTTATCATTATTTAATTCTCTATCTGCTCTTAAATATAGCTCATTTACTGTATCTTGTTTGATAGCCCCTTCGAATGTTAAGTTATAATCCAACTCTATGGCGTCTATTATGTTTTGCACCTTAACAAATGCGCTTAAATCTGATTTACTTACTCCATATCCTGCAGCTTGTGTGGAATTGCCGAATAATACGTTAGAAGTACCATCAAAAGCACTTGGAGCACCTCCTGTAGTGTAAAGAAGTCTATCACCTTTAGACGTTAAAGGATATACTACTGAATCAGCACCGTGAGACATTAAAGAATCTATATTTTCTGGTGAGGAGTCGTGGTTTAGGTTAGATAAATTAAGCGCACTAAGCTCATCGTTCCCTATCTTCTTACGCATTTCGGTTAATTCACCATAAAAAGTAAGTTTATAAGAAAACGGCTTACCATCTCTCATCTGCACGTCTTGTACTTCTATATTACCTTTAGCGAATGTTAAGAAGTTAATTCTTATCTCAGCTGATAACATAGAACGTCCATCTATACCATTAGTAACGTCTTGTCTATAGTAATGCTTAAATATCTTGTTATTAGATTTAGAGGCTGGTACTGTAAAGCCTCTGCTATAATCAGTGAATATCTTCTTAGGGTCTTTAATATCCTTTAGAACTTTCTTAACTGACATTGACTCATCGTCGAATAAGTCTAATTGTACTCCACCTATAGATAATTGAACTTTCATTATATTACAGTATTATTATTGTTAAAAGCGTATTTAAAAGCTATTTCATAGTTAATAAGCCCCTCAATTAGTCTTGTCTTCTTCTCAAGTGTCTCATTTACTGGTATTACTGGCACTGTATTGCCATTTTCAGTAATCCATACAGACTCACTCATTAGCATCTCTTCTAAAGCACTATTCAAATCTTCTACTATCCATCCAGTGTTCAAAGTTATTACCTTAGAGCTATTTACATCAAATCTTTTATCTTGCCCAGATTGCATAGAATAATTCATATTAGCAAAGTCTATTTTACTTGCCTTATAAGAAGAAGAGTCATAGGTAACAGTCTCTCTCTGAGTACCCATAAAGAAAAAATCCTGGTAAGCTCCGTGCTTATTTATGAAAGTTATCTTTCTATGACCATATAGACAACTCTCAGCAGGTTTCACTACTAATATCTTAGACTCACTAGCAGTATTAACCTCAATAAGTCCAGTTTGGTTATCTACAGCGAAGTATTGTATCTTACCCTGTGACAATGTAGCGGTATCTGTTATAACCTCTGGAGTAGATGTAGCCTCATCTGCCCAAAAGTCAGTATTGACGTTCCACTGTCTGCTTTCAGTATTCCAAGATGCATTAGAAGTAGTAGCGCCTGTAACGTAACGATATAGGGTAACAGATAATACATCTTCACTATACACGCCTATATGCTGAGTTTCTCCCTCTGGTATAATCACAGTATCAGCAGTCATAAGTTTAGCTCTTGAGCCTTCTGCATTAAGACCATCTGTAAACTCAGTGTATCCATCAAACGCTAAATAAGAATTAATCTCTTCACGTATAATAACGTCATCATTATATAATGTAGCCTCAGTTCTTAGCCATTGAGTGTTAGAGGTATAGTTAGAACCATCAAATTCAAAGTTAAAATAATCTCTAACAAACTCAGCCACTTCAAACACTACGTAATCAGTACCATCTATTACATCGTTAGTTAATTCGTATTGATGTATTCCTTTATCAGTTGTCTCAGTACCTTGATATACAAATAGCTTAATAGACACTTTAGTTAAAGCTGCATCAGTGTATTTAAGGTAATAAGGTGAACGTATGTTTATTTTTGTAGCCATTTTGTTTCTATTAGTTTTACTATGTGATTAGTTATATCATTTGCTGCGCCCTCGTGGACTTGGTTATCGTATTTTAATGCTCTTTTTAAGTATGGTTTAGTAAAGAATAAACTTCTTTTGATTCCTTTCTGGTGTATAGACTTAGCTATAGCGAATTTGAGGCTATTTAGATTGCCTTTAGTGAACTTTCCATCACTACCTCTTAGTCTAACTCTCTTCTTACTCATAAAACGCTGTACAGCGCCTATATTAATCATTTCGTTATTAGGGTTAAACTTATTAGGCTTAGCACTTCTATTAAAGTCCTCATCTTTAGTACCTCTTACACCCTCATCAACAAACTTTCCATAATCATTCATATAAAACGTTAATTGAGGCATACCAGAACTAAATTGACCTAATAGATTACGTTGATTCATAACGACACCTCTAAGAGACTTATATAATGAACTATTACGCATCTTCATACGAGAAAGATTACGCTTAGACTGAGTAATTACGTAATTCCTGTAGTTAAGTAATCCGATACGTGTTTCTTTCCAGCTTAGCACAATTCAGAACCGTTATTTATAGTTATATTGAACTCTAATGATACACCAGCTAATTTATTCTCGAATCTATCAGTAAAGAATTCCACTTCGGCGTCATCTTCTGTATGAAATCCATCTGCATAAGAAGTACCTCTTAAGAACTCTTGAAATGTCTTAGTAGCAGCTGTTAACATACTATTCATTACATCTTGCTCATTATCATTGCCAAATGGTTTAACGTCCTCAGACTTGCTTATATCAACGATATCCATAAAAAGGATAGATACACCCACATTAACCGTAGAAGAGCCTATAGAAGCTCCATTTAAGTTTATATGCGCTAAGGGAAATATAGTTTGCTTATCTAAGTCTACATCTGCAATATCACCATAGGTAATAGTATTTATTAATGCATTTGATGTTAACTCAGTGTTAAGCTTGTCTGTTAGTTTATATAGTGTATTCATTATTTACGTTTATTTCTTCTTATTTCTAATTCTGTTTTATCCTTGTCAAATTCTAAAAACATTAATGCATTTAGTAGAGGTTGCTCTGTTACTTTATCAAATTTGGTAACGTCTCCGCCAGCCAGTGAGTAAAGGGACGTAAACCATCCGTATTTTTTAGCGAATTGCCCTTCTCCTGAGAAATCTTGTTCTCCTTGTTCTCCTGAAGTGACCTCTTCAAATAGGCTTGGGAATCCCTTACTAATTCGTTGCTTAAATTCCAAAAAAAAAGCGTAGCAGCTGTGGCGATACTACAAGGAATAGTTTTCATTTCTTCTGCGGTCTCTCTTGTGGAAGTGTAGGCTTCTATATCATATATGTTTTTATACTCCTTTACAATAGGTCTATATAATACAGCCATAGCTTTATGGAGCGTCTGAGTGTCTTTTAAGTACTCCTCTAAGTCTACGTACTCTCCTAGTGATATTTTAGTCAAGTCTGGAATCATTCCGTATCTAACGCCATTATGCTCAAATGTAGTTTGTAGTTTAGATGTTTGTGATAATACTCCTGCAATCTCTTCAGCTATCTCTTCAGCGTCTTGTAGGGGCATTTTAAGGCAGTCTCTCATACGTACACCACAGAATATGTTAATTATCCTATGTATTAAGAATTCATTCTCTGAGTCCTCCTTATTAGCTGAGTCGAACTTCATATACTGAGCTAAGGTAATTTCGTTAAGGTTTTCGGGTACTGTAATAGTCATTTATAACGTTTATTTAAAAACTAAACTATTGATATATAGTAACAACGAAAAAACCCCCACAAGAAAGGTTAAAACTTGTAGAGGTCTCTAAGAGTGATAGAGTGCAGTTAAGCATCGTTGTCACTGAACAAACAAAAATGAATCGTTTATAGTCCTTTATGCATTGCTAATAAAATTGCTCCCATTAGCGTAATCATTGTAATTGTTAATATTGTCATAGTTTCTATCTTTTAATATGGTGTAAATATAAAACAAATTATTTTAATATCCTAATTTATTATCAAATTAATTGCATTTATTATATAACCAGCTCCTCCAATGATGTTTAAGCCTACTAAATTATACTGTTTAGCTTTATATACTTGAGGTAATAAAAATAGATTACCACATACAGCAAATAGTAAAAATAGTCCATAACTGTGAGATATTGTATATGGCATAACCAAAAAGCATAGTGTGCCTACGTATCCTAATATCTTATAAGTTGCTTCGTTCATAATTATATTTAAATGTTAATACCTCAGCTAAATCATAACTGCTAAATTTATATTGTCTTTGGTGACTGTATTGGAATAGAGTACCAGACGCAGACATAGTTATTCCCTGTGGTAAGTCGTACACCTTTCTCTTACCTTTCATAATATTATCATACTGAGTACACTCTTCTAAATTAGATAATGCATTATTAGTTATATCGCCATCAATGTGATTGATAACCATTTTATGACCTATAGAGCCATTAAAAGCCTCGTATACTATCCTATGTAATGAATAGAGTTTATCGAACTTAATTTGTCTATATCCAGTGGTATTAAGAGTGCCTTTAAGCTCCCTACCCCTTTTATTATATACTTTACCTTCTGAAGTAATTGTATACCCTTTAAACTGCCTTGTTTGACCTATCATAATAATATTTATATAGTTTATTAATTACAGAGCTTAAGTGCTCATCATCCTGTCTATACTCTTCTTTAAATCTAGAGTTGTTACCGTCATTGCTAACGCATATATTTACATATGGTATAACTCTCTTCTTTCTCTTACCGTTTTCCATTATAGTAGCCGTATAAGTGCTTCCTGCAGTCTTAACGTAAATCTTTATATTTCTGGACTGACACCAATTCCAGTGATTGATGTCGAAGGCTTGGTATGATTCTTTAATTACAGCTCCCATAGCCAGTTCAATTTATCGTGAGACATAAATATCTCTTGTATTAACTCCTCAGAGTCCGCAGTATTGAATGTAGCTAATTCTTTTCCTGTAACGACGTCTATATCGCTTCCAGAGTATTCATATCCATCTGTAGACATTGCGCATTCAAATACATCGTCTACTTTAAATACTATTACAGACTCTTGCACTTCTCTATCGTAGTCATCCCACGTAATACTACCTCTGCTAATTGTTACTAATTGAGTTTTCATAATTGATTTGTTTTATGGTGTAAAGATAATACTTTTTTCTTAACCACCTAATTTTTTAAATATTTTTTATTCTTTGCTCTATAATGTCACAGTATTCGCTGCTCATTTCAGAACCTATCCAGTTCCTATTATTTAGTTTAGCCATCTTTGCAGTCGTTCCAGAACCCATAAAAGGGTCATAAACCAAATCCTGCTCATTACTCCAACTTATTATGTGGTCATTTGCCAACTGCTCTGGAAATGGTGCTGGGTGACCTTTAAACCCTCTTTGAGAAACCTCCCAGACATTATCCCTCATCCTATGCTCTTTAATGACTACTTTTTTTGTCTTTCCGTTAAATTTACCATTATTTTTAGTCTTTATCTTACATTTGATATTTAATTCTTTTCCGTATGATTCGTTTAAAACATCATAAATAGGATTATATCTATTAACTTTACCCTTGCTAAATACAAACATATACTCAAATTGAGGCTTGTATCTTTTAGAGTTTTCGTGGTGTGGGAATTTAGCTTTTTTATACCATATCATAGTATCGTGTAGATTGAATCCGCATTCTTTAAAAAATAAGGCTTGATTAAAAGAAGTTCCGCTTTCACTGCCTCTTACAGTAGCATCACCAACTATCCATACAACCACACCACCCTCTTTAGTTACTCGATACAATTCTTTAGCTATACTTTCAAAGTCAAAGCTATATCCTTTATAAGTCCTTAAATTGTCGTAAGGAGGTGAAGTGACTGTTAAATCAATGAAGTTATCTTTCATTTTTGCCATTGTATCTAAGCAATCTTCATTATGTATCTTGTTTATCATAATTGTGTTTTTAATTGTTAGTATAAAGATAATACTTTATTTGATACTACCTAATTTAATTTAAATATTTTTAATCTGTATCGTATCCACCTAATTCGTGAATGTATGCTTCTAATTCTGCTATGTACTCTTCTAATTGCGCATTAATGGTAGATAAGTTAGTGTGGTCTATTTTAAGAGCCTGTAGTTCCGCATAAGTCTGCTCTAGTACTCTATACATATTGTCATTAGCTAATAACTGATTAGGCTGATTTGCTATGTATCTTTGCAATCTTTGAATCTCTATAACATATTGCTCAGAGATGAAATCAATAGTTGCTTGTAAACCAAGAGCCATTTCTTCTAACTGTGCTTCTGTAGCGAATTCTAAGTCTACTAAGTCTCTCTGTAATTGTTGAGCCTCTGCCTCTGACTGTACTAACGAGCTCTGGAGGTTATTTATAATCTCTTTATCTTTAAGCGCTCTTTCATAATTAGCATCCTGTAGTAATAGGTAGTCTTCATCTGAATATTCTTGGCAGCTGAATAATGTAATTGATAATAGTAAAGTAATTAGTGTGGTTTTCATAATAGTTGTTTTTAATTGTTGGTACAAATATACAAGCTTTTTAGAAACTACCAAACTTTTTTTAAATATTTTTGAATTTATTTCGTTTTCTCAGTCTTTTCGATAGCTCACGCTGTGCATTTGCGAAGAAGTAATGCTCATAAGCTCTATTGACACCATCTACTACTATCATCCCTAAGGCTCTTGTGGTGTAATTACTGAAGTTGTGGTTTCTAAAGCTCATTATCCTATAAAGTATTTACCAGCGTGTGGATTAGATAAGAAGTATGACACTATATAACGTACCCCATCTATACAGTGATTGAATTTATCTTCTGGCACTTCTTTATCGTCTTTCCAAGCGTAGTTATTTAACTCCTTAATTAAGTTAGTGGAATTAGGGTCTACTATTAATTTAAAGTCCTGTAGCAATGCTATACCTAAGTTAACTGAACCTTGACCTTTTATAGTATCCTTGATATTTATCTTATATGTATGCTTGAGCTCATAATTTAAGCGTGGTTCGGCTGAATCAGCCACAAATAAGCCATTTCTAGACGTTTTAAGCATCACTTTAGCTAATTGTGAAGTAGTTAGTCCAGTCTCATATAGATGCTCCTTTAAATGTATTGTTTTAGCTCTAACGTTTATAGATGCTTCAGTAATTGTATTTGCATCATTACTAAATCCATAATCTACTCCATATCCGTGATAGTCTCCATACTTATTGAACTCTCCTGTTTCCCAGTTAGTAAATATAACACCTTCGGCTACTTGTCTCCATCCACCTAATACTACGTGATTATATGTATCAGCATTATCTTCTTTCATTCTATCCATTGAAGCTAAGAATGACTTAGGTAAGTTCTCTATATTATCTTGGTAAGTAGTATGTATATATGTAGTATCGTCTATAGTGTCGTTATTACCACCTTGTAGACCTCTTCTCTCAAAGAATCTATTAAATATCCAGTGCGCCTTAGTAGCAGGGTTAAGAACCATTATAATTCTATTCTTGGCTGTTTGGCTACGTACTGATAAATCAATCTTATTGAATAATGACTCATCTGGCATCTCTTCAGCCTCATCTAATACAAAGGTAGCAATGTTATTAAGTGATTTAAGTGCAGCTGTTTGATTACCAGAACCTGTTTTAAGTCCTCTAAAGTATATAGTGTTTCCTGTAGTGTTATTGATTATCTCTCTAGCGTTAACCGTGAACTGACCTTCTAAGCCTAGCATCTCTATTTTCTCTACCATCTCTGGAATAATAGAAGTACCTGCAGATGTCATAGTAAAACGACTGTAAAGAACGTTATTACCAACCTCATAAGTGGCTAATAGTATTGCTGTAGATACACCAAATGACTTACCAGAACCACGACCACCTGTAACTAGGTAGTATCTCGATTCTGAGTTGAATAGTGGCTTATATTTAGGATGTAGTTCGATTAGTTCTCGTCTTTGAACTTAATTACGTCAGCTAAGTTGAAGTTAATATCTGTAGAACCAGAAACATTCATA
>Ga0209603_1004832_pt1 | contig 11063 bp, 9 predicted proteins | sample COGITO_mtgs_1206_FD_184812 | JGI IMG/M metagenome (GOLD analysis project Ga0209603, IMG submission 184812) | Pelagic marine microbial communities from North Sea - COGITO_mtgs_120607 (SPAdes) (version 2) | ecosystem: Environmental > Aquatic > Marine > Epipelagic ... | reverse complement strand
TGGGAGCGCATCTCCAAACGAAGCGCCCTATTCGATGTCTTTACTTTACTCTTTTCTCCAAGATCAAACCCTCGATTTTTTGAAAACATTGAAGACCAAATTTTTACCAAAAAATCACACATCCAAGGTTTCGACAAAAGGGTAATGACACAGATGGCCTTCCTTAAACATGTCAGGCCTAATGATCGCCCACTGCGAACAGCCTTTGGAATATTTGTCTTGGAAGAATTGTTGTATCACATTGAAGAAAATGCTTGGGGCAATTTCTCTAAAACTAGCGATGGGCTATTAAAATTTTCCTCGTCACTTTCAAGATTTATGCAAAGGAACCGAGAAGCTCAATGAGAGTGTTACTAATCAACCAGTCTCCTGGATATCTTTTCCACGATATTTGTGAACGATTTTTCGACGGATCAGTTGAAATTGACGCTTTAATAGGTGTTGACTCAGCTTATTCAGACCCTAGGATAACGTGTCATTATTTTACAAGTTATAATCGCAAATCTATACTGACACGGTTAATGAGTTGGCTTGTTTTTTCCATCCAATCTTTTAGATTCATTATCAAAAACAAAGGTAATTTCGACCATATTATTTTCACAACAAACCCACCGCTAATTATATTTCTGGCGCCATTAATCAACACAAAGTTCTCGATTCTAATATACGATTTATATCCTAGAATTTTTGGACTTGCGCTCAATTTACCGCTGAATGGTTTTATATTTAAGCTATTAAAAAAACTTTCTTACCTATTTTATAAAAAATCGGAGTTTGTTTTTGTAATATCAGCCGAAATGAAATGTGCGTTTTTATCTGATTTTCCGTCGCCTTGCATGAAACAAAAAGTAACTGTCGTACCCCTTTGGCACGACGCAAAACTCAGTCTGAATACAGTAGCAAGCCGTCAATTGAAATTTGCAAATATTGGAGAAAAATTTGTAGTTTTGTATTCTGGGAACATAGGGGTTTCCCACCCAATAAACGCTTTATTGTGCGCGGCAGGTTTAATCGAAGATCCTAATATCCATTTTTTCATATTTTCAAATGGCCTAGCAGGTCAAAAAAAAATTCAACGTGGAGAATATAGTTCAAATGTATCGGTATATCCTCTGCAACCGAGAAGTGAATTTAGTCACATATTGAAACATTCAAAAATTGGAATTGTCGTTTTAGCATCTAATTATTCCGATTTGTCCGTGCCAAGTAAAACTTTCAATCTTTTGTCTCACGGTATTCCAATCATTGCCATTTGCGATGAGGCTTCAAGTTTGGCTCGGTTAATTACAGGGAGTAATTGTGGTATAGTTGTACCGCTTGACAACACACAAAAAACTGCAGAAGCAATTTTATCAATATACTCATCGCCTGAGTTGCTAAAACGTTTGTCCAAAAATGCATTTATTGCGAGCAAGGCTCATACCCCAAAAAATGCGTCAATCTTTTATGAAAAAATAGTGCGCCGAGTTAAATCATGACGGCATTAAAACAATTTCTGACATTTGCAAAATCGCAAAAGTTCAATATCTACGCTCTGAGGGGGTATCAAAATTTACCCAGCCACGTGGCCACTGACCTTGATATTTATGCTGAAGAGGGTGAATTATTCAGATTTATCTCTCGTTTCGCCCAAAACAATTGCCCTTTCAATCTGCAAATTACTGACACGCGTTTTGGCTTAGTTAAACTTTTAGTATCAAGGGGAACTTTCTCCTTAGAAATTGATGCGGTATATACATTTCGATTTGCTGGTCTGGAGTATTACGATCCAAAAAGTCTTGTTGAAAACTCCATTTATGATGATAAGAGACATGTTTACACACCGACAAACTACGACGAACTAACAATATTTTTGCTTAAAGAAATTCTGCACAATGGGCGCCTTCCTAAACGCAAGGTAAACTATGTGCACAGGCTTTTTGAAAATTACCATTATTTACCAGCATCCTTAATGTCAAATGCGTCAATTGAGGAGATTGTGAGATCGGTAAGAAAGGGAAACCTGAGCTTTCAGAAAATAAGGGTTAACCTTATCCTAAAGTTACTGAAATTAAATGTCAGTAAATTTGGGATTCCCTTGACATGTTGCAATGTGTTGAAACATCTTGTTGTTAAATTTACACACCAGATTAGGTCTTAGTGGAAAACACGTCAAATGAAACGTATTTTTGATCTATTGTTAGTGATTTGCTTGAGCCCTGTAGTTATACCAATCATAGGTTTGGTAGCAGTTTTCAGCCGAATCACAATAGGAAAACCTGTTTTTTTCGTTCAAGAGCGCATTGGTTACAAAAACAAATCATTTAAATTGATTAAATTCAGAACAATGAAAACAGGCCTAACTGATAATCTCGACGAAGATGCTTTAAGATTAAATTGGTATGGAGATTTTTTGCGGTCCACCAGCATTGATGAACTACCATCGCTGTATAATATTTTGATTGGTGATATGAGCTTCGTGGGCCCAAGACCTTTGTTGACAAAATATTTAGGGCTTTATACCGATAGACAAATTCAACGACACACAGTTTTACCTGGTCTCACTGGCTGGTCTCAGATAAATGGCAGAAATCAAATCAGCTGGGAAAAACGGTTTGAATTAGACCTTTGGTATGTAGATAACCGATCCTTACTAATAGATATCAAGATAATGTTCCTGACAGCGCTGTATGTCTTATCAAGAAAAAATATAAATCACAGCAAAAACGTAACTATGCCAGAATTCAGGGGATCCAAAAAGGCAACCGAGGTAATAAGTAATGAAAAACGGGGGTGAATCGCTGAAATCTGCAGTAATAATCACCGGATCATCTGGCGCTATAGGGCAGCATTTAGTGGCAAAACTAATGGCACATAATTATTGTGTGATTGGACTAGATATAACGCCATGCATTCATACCCCACCAAGCCATTTTATTAATGTCGATTTGGGCAAACTAGTTTTTGATAGTTCGTACTATCAAGAGGTAATTTCTGATATCCAGTCAATCATCAAGCATAAAAGACTAGAGCTATTACTGAACAACGCTGCCACTCAAATTTTGGTTGAGCCAAATCCCCACGGTGCAGACGATTTCATGACTTCACAGGCGATAAATGCTGGGGCTCCACTGGTATTATACCGCGGATTATTTTCGAGGCTGAAAACTGACGGCGGAACAGTTGTGAATATTGGGAGTATACATTCACGATTAACCAAACCAGGGTTTGCGGTGTACGCAGCCAGTAAAGCCGCCCTTCGCTCATTAACAGAATCTTTAGCAATTGAGAACAAAGGGGCAGTCAGGATTTTCTCCATTGAGCCAGCTGCTGTTGACACGCCAATGTTAAGAGAGGGATTAAAGGACCCGGCAAACCTGAAAAAATTGGAAGAACACCACCCCGCTGGTATTATCTCATCTGCCAAAGAACTCGCAGATTTTGTATTTCTTCTTTTCTCTTCAGACACAAAATTCTTACATGGGAGTTGTGTAGATTTCAGTGGTGGAATCAGCAACAGGCTTCATGACCCGTACTAAAACAGTTCCTTCACTTGTGTTACCTGAAGGCCTTTTGTGGAATGCGCAAACCAAATCTTTTGAGTTTGTTGATATTCAAGCGTGCCGTTTTCTTCGTTATGATCACTTAACTGGAACAATTTCCATTGTCAAAACATTCAAAAAAAACATCAGTTGGTTCTTCCCGTGCTCTGATAAAGTAAGCTATATCATAGGCTTAAAAGACCAAATTATAATTTGGAACTCGAAAACAGACACGCAAGAAGTTAAGTCACATCTAAACCTCAAGCCAAGTCAAAGATTTAATGATGCTCTCTGTATTGAGGGAGAAAAAATTTGGTTTGGAGTAACTGGCACACTTGACAATGATCATAATAATGATGGTGGATTATTTTCTTATTCCGCTGAAAACATCAAACTGGAAGACGAAAATTATTTGATCCCCAACGGCCCACTCCTGACCTTAAATGGAAAACACTTGCTGCATTCTGACTCTCTAAGAGGCCAAGTGTTTTGCTACGAATATGAAAACAGAAAAATTAATCCAATAAGCAAACGGGTGGTTTTAGACGTTTCCAAATCAAGAGGGGAGCCAGATGGCATGTGTCTGGACAGTGACGGAAACATTTACATTGCTATATGGGGCTTGGGGGAAATATGGCGATTGAGCCCTTCTCTGATTTTGCTGGACAAATTCCCGACCCCCTACCGTTACGTTACAAACGTAGCGTTTGGTGGTAATGATTTGGATCATCTATTGGTTACTTATGCTGAAGACAAATCACGAAATATCGAAGGTGGAATTCACTCACTCTTGGGTCACAATTCTTTTGGGGTCCATTCTGGAGTTTGGATATTATGAGTTTTTCAAACAATAACCAATTAGTTTCTGTGATTATACCGATTTACAATGTGGCTGCATATTTACATCAATGCATCCAATCGATCTGCACACAAAGTTTTAAAAGTATAGAGATCATCCTAGTGAATGATGGATCGACTGACGAAAGTAGAATAATTTGTGAGTATTTTGCTCGGCTTGACGAGAGAATTCACTTAATAAATCAGAAAAATAAAGGGCTAGTTTCCGCAAGAAAAGCTGGATTAAAAAAAGCCCAGGGAAACTATGTGCTTTATGTGGATGGAGACGACTGGCTTTACCCTAACTGCGTTGAAAAACTGATTTTAGCCTCCTGCGGTGGCAACTCTGACGTTGTTCTAGCAGGGTTCAGTAGAGAATTTGTTGGCAAAGAAGTTACCGTTGCTCCGAAGATACGACCTGGCACCTATTTAACAAATGACATCGAACAAAATATTTTTCCAAACATGATTTTTGATGTGAATACCTGCTCTAATGGAATGCCGACATATTCATGGGGCAAACTTTTCAAGAGAGAGTTATTGGAAAAATTTCAATATCCTGTACCTGATTCCATCACGGTTGGCGAAGACACGGTTGTAACATACCCAGTTTTAGCGAACAGTAACAAACTCTCTGTAATTCACGAGCCAGTGTACTTTTACCGCCAAAGAGAGCAATCGATGCTCAAAAAGATTTCATCTAGCAATGATGAAATTTTATCAATAAACACGATGTGTTGTTTTTTAGCAAAACAGATGGAGGCGACCTCTTTCTGCTTCAATTCACAAATAGACTCCTACCGCACTCTTTTAACTCTTTTGAGAACTGGCGGGCTAATGGGGGAAGGAAAAATACCAACCTGGCTTTTTTCTCAGACCTTAGACTTTTCCAAACAAAGAATTGTTCTCTATAGCTCTGGTTCTTTCGGGCAAGCAATGTGGCGTTTTTTTGGCGCCGCAGGCTATAATTTTTTTGGGTGGGTAGACGAAGACGCTTATGAGAGCCAATTATGGGGCCTACCCGTAAGACCGCTAGATGACATCACTGCCATGAACCCTGATGTGTGTGTAATATCGACCTTTGACCAGGTAAAATTTATTAACATTCGTAACAAATTGGCACCTTACTTAAATGATGCATGCGTCGTTCTTCAGCCAATATTACCAGCTACAACTTTAACAAAAAACTAAGGAGGTTAGGGCTGTGAGCAAAAGGCTGCTGATTTTGGGAGGAAACCCAGAGACGGTACCGTTGGTAACTACTGCGAACGATATCGGGGTGCATACCATTGTAGTCGACCCAAATAAAAACTCACCTGCCAAATATTATGCGAGAGAGTCTTATGAGATAGATTGCCTGAACGTCAATGAACTTGAGCGCCTCGCTCTGAAGATTGGTGTAGATGGAATTTTGGTTGGAGTAGCAGATATTTTAGTTCCCAGTTACTTCGAATTATGTAAACGTTTCAAGCTACCTACTTATGCAAACCCACTAGCAGTAAAAGCTTTTACTTCAAAAACGGGTTTCATCGAGGCATGCAAAAAAGCGGGGGTTACCACAACCCCAAGTTTTTCTGAACAAACCGCTTTGGAAAATAATATTCCAAATCAGTGTTATCCAATTTTAGTAAAACCCGTTGACAATGGAGGTGGTGTAGGGATTTCAATTTGTCATAATTTTGCTGAGTTATCGCCTGCAATCGACAAAGCCCGTTCAGCTTCAAAAACTCAGGGTATATTGTTGGAAAAGTTCATGACTTGTGATGACATGGCTGCTTACTATTCCTTTGTTGATGGCCAAGCGTTTTTAGTGGCAACCTCCGATCGCTTCACCTCGAAAAAAACATATAGAGGAAGTCCCGTTTGCATAGGAGCATCATACCCCAGCAAGCATGAAGATAGATTTGAGAACGAAGTGCACCCCAAGTTACTTGAGATGTTTAAACATTTGAAATTAAAAAATGGAGTATTAAATATCCAATTTTTTGCTGACTCAAAAGGGTTTTATGCTTATGACCCGGGCTTCAGATTACAGGGAGAGGGCTTTCATATTCATGTGGAAGAAGCTTTTGGCATAGATCAAAAAGAAGCACTCATAAGGTTCTCTCTCGATGAACCTCTAGGTAGCTATTCTACCACAATTGGAGAAAGGCGGGTTGGTGACAAATTCTATGCGGCAACGGTTTGGGTGCTACTCAAACCCGGCACCATACAAGAGATAGTCGGTCTAGAAAAAATCGACGGTTTAAAGAGCTTTAAAAGCAAAGTCGTGAGACTTGGCAAGGGCGACCAAATCACAGAAGAGATAATGGGAACTGAAAAACAGGTTTTTTGTCGGATTTATCTTCAGCATCAAAATTTAGGTCAGTTACACAATGACATTGATGTGATAAATGATAAATTAGAAGTTAATTCAATTGATGATTCTCTAATTTTTGACGCTCTGTCTTCAAAAATTCTACGCTTAAATATGATACCATAAGGGTTTTAATGAAACCATTTTCTCCATGGCCTTCCTTTACCAAGGAGGAAGCGGACCAAATTCACGATATCCTTCTGTCCAACAAGGTTAATTATTGGACCGGATCTGAATGCAAAAATTTTGAGATCGAATTTGCCAGATTTACCAATTCAAAATACGCAATATCACTCGCAAATGGGACTGTTGCGCTAGATCTTGCGTTCAACGCCTTGGACTTGGGAATGGGAGATGAGGTCATAGTCACATCACGCACCTTTATGGCGTCAGTTTCATCAATTATCAATGCTGGTGCCACACCTATCTTCGTCGACGTGAACCCGAACACTCAAAACATTGATGTTGAAAATGTTCGTCGGGCTTTAACTAAAAACACCAAAGCAATAGTTTGTGTTCATTTGGCTGGATGGCCATGTGATATGGAACCTATAATGGCCCTTGCAACAAACCACAGTATATTTGTTGTTGAGGACTGTGCCCAAGCTCATGGGGCTAAATATAAGGGTAAATCAGTGGGTTCTATTGGCCACATTGGCGCATGGTCCTTTTGCCAAGACAAAATAATGACAACTGGTGGCGAGGGAGGCATGGTAACCACAAACGATAGGCGTTTGTGGTTAAAGATGTGGGCTTTTAAAGACCACGGAAAGAGTTGGACTGCGGTACATAACAAAAGCAAAAATTTTGGCTTTCAATGGTTACATGAAACATTCGGAACTAACTGGCGAATGACTGAGATACAAGCCGCTATTGGAAGAATTCAGCTTAAAAAAATGAAGGACTGGCAGGCAGCTCGCATTGGCAATGCGGAAAAAATTTGGTCTATAGCGCGCCAACTCAAACATGTAAGAGTGCCAAAGCATGCTTGCGAAGGCTGTACCAATCCTTGCAGCGCTCGGAATGGCTGCGAACATGCAGCATACAAATGTTACATTTTTATTGATGGCGATGAAAAGCTACGCGACGACATTGTAATTGATATAAATAAGCATGGGGTTCCATGCTATACAGGAACTTGCTCAGAAGTATACTTAGAACGCGCTTTCGATAATACGAATTTTCGCCCTAACAAGCGCCTCCCCGTGGCTAAAAGGCTTGGTGACACCAGTGTGATGTTTTTATGCCACCCAACGCTTACCGCCGATGAAATACAAAAAACTTGCGAGGTCCTAAAAGTTGTCGTGGAAAATCAACAAAGAAAGAATTAGCTATCAATCACAACCAAGGTTACTAGCCTTACTCAAGAAACCAAGCGACAACACATGAAATAAATTAGTTGTTCACCCACGATTGAGATGCGAACACGAATTTCAATTTAAAGGCATATTTTTTTTCTGGGCGCGAAACACATCATAGACCAAACGCGCACCAAAACCAGTTAAATGGTTGTTGTCTCTATATACCGCATAACCACTTTTAGTTTTTGCAACAAACGCTTGGGCACCTCCAGCAACCTCAAAGAGCGGCAAGGCTTGAGAAAACGAACGCACATTGTCAGACTGATCCGTTATCCGCTTAATATACTTTCCTATTTCAGCCTCATTACCAACCAGCTTAATTCTATTTAAATTTTCTTCCCCGTTTATTATATTATTGACCGGCCTTTTGCTAGCGAGTGTCGGCCTTGGCTCAAATATCCAAACGACCTTGGTGTTCTCAGCGATAGTCTTAAAAAGAGCAACAAACGAGTCCTTCATTTCCTCATTTATTCCCTCCTGGAAATAACCCGTTAAGCTGGCAACGAAAATTATTTCTGAATATTTTGTCTTAGACACAATCTCTTTCAGTTTTTCTACGGCAAGGCCACAGGGTTTCTTGTTGATCATAATGAAACCGCAGCCAGTATTTGAGAACTGATCAGCAGAGACTTTTCTCTCTTCAGCTTCTTTTATAAACTCTCTCTGGAAGTCCACACTGTGAGAGTCCCCGACAAGTAGCATCCTGTCTGTAGAGTCGGTGAAATCCCGCAGGTTGCACAAAAACGACTGCGAGTCGATACAAAGGCCACTCTTCTCTGGCTTGGGGAGATATGCCAATCGATAGAAATCGTCTGGCAAATGATTTTTGGCTACTCTCATATCAAATCCATTAGTCAAATGACCAGCCAGGCCGAAGACCGAGAAAAGACAAACAAACCCCAAGGTAAGACCAAAAAAATTTGCGCGTGAAACTTTCATTTTCTCTCGAAATGGTTTTTCGACAAATCGCCAGCTAAACCCACCCAAAACCAAGGCTAAAATAACAGCCAAAAATCTAATATAGCCGCCATTAACGTCTGTAATTTTTAAAAAGGCTAATAATGGTTGGTGCCATAGGTACGTGGAATAACTAATTAGCCCAACACCTACAAAGACCTTTGTCCGAAGTAGCTTGGCTACCACAGTCTCTTCGCTAGCAAATATAATTAGCAATACAGTCCCAACGACTGGCACCAAACCGTAAAAGCTTGGAAACGGGGTTGCGTCATCATAGAGAAAAATCGAAGCAAGGATTGCTATTATCCCGATTAAGGATAAATAATTATTGTTTCTTACGCCTGTGCGTTGCAACAAGAATGCGGTGATTGAGCCTGCTAGCAACTCCCAAACTCGCGCAGGCGCTAAATAAAAATTGGCACTGGGCATATGACGTGCGCCCCACTCACTAAAAAATAGACTAACGGCAGAAACAAAAACAATTATCCAAAAGACATAGTTTTTTCCGAACCGCCAAGTTGCATACAGAAAGACTGGGAACAACAAGTAATATTGCTCTTCAACAGCTAAACTCCAAGTATGGAGCAACGGTTTGTGCTCTGCTGCGCCCTCAAAATAGCCACTTTCAACCCAAAAAAGCACGTTGGAAACAAATAAGCTCACAGCAAGAATACTTTGTGAGAAGTCTTTCATTTGGTTTGGCAGCATCAAGAACCAAGAAAATAGAATGCAAACAAGCATCATGAAAAACAAAGCTGGTAATATTCTTCTGGATCGTCGCTCGTAAAACTCAATAAAGCTGAAACGATTGCTCTCAATATCTTTAATAAGAATGGTTGTTATCAAATACCCACTAATAACAAAGAAAACATCAACACCAACAAAACCACCCTCAAATGCTTCTAACCCAGCATGAAACAAGATAACAGCAACAACGGCCAAAGCCCGCAAGCCATCAATCTCGGCGCGGTAAATCAATGTCTTCCTCCTTTAAAAAAACCAACCCTATCAACCTAGATGCCAAAATAAACTCCCTAAAAACCAAAATTTAATAGCGAGCGTTCAAATGATTATCGCGAAAACTCATAAGTATCCGAGATCCAGCCAATAATGTCGTCAACAATGAGGTCAGACCCAACATCCGACAAATGGTTGTCATCGGTGTAAAGCAACTCTCCAGTTTCCAAAACAGTTTTGCACCGTCGCGTTAATTTGTCACATATGAAGTCCGAAATATCAAAAAACATTATAGACCCATCCGAGTTTCTCATTTTATCAAACATGCTTCGGACTCTTCTGTTTCTGTAAAGAAACGTGTCATAGTTATGTGTGATGCTTAAATTGCGTTTAAAATGCAAATTCTTAGCGAGCCTTTCATTTGGTTTAAACCCAACCTCTGGAACAGGGTAAACTACATATATTTTTCTACCAAATTGAGACAAATTGCTGATCGAATTATTTATAGCTCCTAAAACTTTAATTTTACGTTCAGCCTCAGCGTTCACTTGTTCAACGCCATCTTGAATAACATCGACAAAAACATCAGTTCCCATTTCTACTCCGCCTTCCTGATTGTTAAATCGTTCCCTTTCGACATAAAGGGTCCAGCGTGCTGAGAGTATAACGAATTCTATGTTGGGGTTTTGCCGAACAAACTTATAGGATTCCAGATTACTTTTTACACAAGAGTTGTGCCTATCTCTACGGTATACATCAAGTACTGGAGGACACCCAGCGCCGCTGAATGACAAAACACCAATGCCTAGTTTCTCTAACCTTTGGTGTAATGGTTCCCACAACATAATAGAATGACTATCCCCAATAAGCGCACCAATTATGTTTTTTTTATCACCAAGCACACACCTGTCCTCTTTGCGGAATTTTTTAATCGGCGCGCAAGCAGCATAGGCAATCTCATCCTGCTGATCAGGAAACTTTACTAGGTCTTGAATATTTTTGGCTACTCTCATATCAAATCCATTAGTCAAATGACCAGCCAGGCCGAAGACCGAGAAAAGACAAACAAACCCC
>Ga0209603_1004829_pt1 | contig 11070 bp, 13 predicted proteins | sample COGITO_mtgs_1206_FD_184812 | JGI IMG/M metagenome (GOLD analysis project Ga0209603, IMG submission 184812) | Pelagic marine microbial communities from North Sea - COGITO_mtgs_120607 (SPAdes) (version 2) | ecosystem: Environmental > Aquatic > Marine > Epipelagic ... | reverse complement strand
AAAAAATAATAAAAAAAAAATTTATAATATTTGATATATTTCTATAGAAATATTATTATCGTTAATATCTATTTAGAATTATATAACAATTATAATATAATGTCGAAAATTATATGTAGTAAACATGACATATTACTATTAAAAACTAATACTAATCAATATAATATTACTATGAAGACAAAAAAAACTCCAAAATTAAATTTAGATGAATTAACAAGTATAAAAATATACGATCTGATGAAAAAATTAAATGAAGATATATTTGAAGACATTTTAATAACGAATCAAAAAGATAAAAATGAAGCAGATATTTTGATGTTATTCAAACAATTTGGTAAGGAACTAGGTATAGGTAAAAAATATTTATTTGTACACACAAAAAAAACAACAAATGATAATATTATCCACATAGATAGTAATAGTGTTTCTAAAAAATTAGAACTATCTAAAAATTATGAAGAAATTACAAGTAATTATTTAGAATTAGTAGTCAAAAATAACGAAGATTATATAGATATTAACTATAAATTTGATATGAATATAAATGAAGATTTGCCATTATATATGGAAAATCTTATTGGATTTCTAATGAAAAAAGTGTTTTATAGGTTAAAATTATTTATAGAAAGTATATATTAATATATAATGTTGCAAAAAATAATTTTTTTATTTAGGACTTCAGGTATAGTTATATATGAAAGTTTCAAATATTTTATTAATAAAGATTATAATAAATATATCATATCTATTGCTAATAAATTAAGTAAAAATAATATTTTTTACGTGAAGATATTTCAATCTATATCTACAGACACAAATATTTTAAATGAAGAACTTATTGAATATTTTAGCAATTATACAGATAAAGTAGAATATGATGAATCAGAGATAAACAATAGTTATTTATCTACAATTAAAGATGTATACGAAGAAGATAATAATTTAAATATTACAAATATATCAAAAGACCCAATAAATTCAGGACTAATTTCATTAGTTTATACAGGTTATTTAGATAATCAAAAAGTAGTTATCAAAGTAATTAGAAACGGTATTAGAGAGAAATTAAAACAATCACTAGATAATGTTAGTGCATTAATAAGTGTTTTATCTTTATTAAAAGTATTCAAATTTATAGATATCAAAAAAATATTTGATGAAAATTATGATGCTTTGTTAAGACAATCTGATTTTATTAATGAAATGAAATCTATAGTAGAATTCTATAATACAAATAAAAATTTAGATTATATTGTTGTGCCAAAAGTTTATAATACATATACGTTAAAAAATTCAGAAATGATAGTAATGGATTTTATTGAAGGAAAAACATTAGAAGAAGTAGAACAAGATGATAAAGACGAATATTGTTACTTATTAGCTAAATTTGGATTAAAAAATATATTATTTGACAGATTATATCATGCTGATTTACATCGTGGAAATATATTCTTTTTGAATAATATGGAATCAGGTAAACAACTAGGTATAATAGATTATGGAATAACTGGAAGTATTACCAAAGAACAACAAAATGATTTCTATAATTTTTTTACAACTATAGATAGTTCTAATTACTGTTTAATGAGTGAATCTTTTATTAACAATTTAATAGAACCGAAGGAAATATTAGATAATTTACCAGTTGGAAAGAAAAGTAAATTAATAGATAATGTTAAAAATATTATTGAAAAATCAATTAGTATCAAAAAAACAATTGGACCCAATGAATTATATTATATATCATATGAATTATATAATTATAAATTGCGAATAAAAGATAGTTTTTGTAAAATACAACTATCACTAGCAATTGCTGATAGTGTATCAAAAAAACTATGTAGTAAAACATCATATACTGAAAATATTACCACTGCTGTAAAGGAACTATTTCCAGGTGTATTAGACGATTACGATAATTATATTATGATATAAAACAAAATTGAAATAAATATATAAACAATAATATTTATATATTTATTATTATGACAAATTATATACTTATAGACGGGAGTTATTATATATTTTATAAGTATTATGCTCTACACGCATGGTGGAAATTAGCAAAAGCAGATGAATCGTTGGAAATTCCATATGAAAATAAAGATTTTGTCGAAAAATATAAAAAAACATTTGTAGATAAAATCAAACAAATAAGTAAAAAATTAAAGATTAAAGATGCCAAAATTTATGTAGGTAAAGATTGTAGCAAAAAAGATATTTGGAGAACAAAATTTATGGAAGATTATAAATTACACCGCATTAATAACGAGAAATTAAATACCAAATTGCCTGATAAAAATTTCTTTAAAATGGCTTATGATACTTTATATAGTGAAGCAGGTGCAGAAAAAATACTATATTGTGATGAACTTGAAGCGGATGATTGTATTGCAATTACTACAAAACATATTATAGAGAAGGAAAAAGATAGTAAAGTTTGGATTATTGCAAATGATATGGACTATCTTCAATTAGTAAATGAAAGAATTTCATTGTATAATATGCAATTTAAATGTATTTCTACTTCAAAACAATCAACTGGTGATGCGAAAAAAGATCTATTTTGCAAAATAGTATTGGGTGATAAAAGTGACTATATTAGTGGAGTATTTCCGAAATGCAGTAAAATGAAAGCATTGAAATATTATGATGATCGAGAAATGTTTGAAAAAGAACTAAATAAAAACGATAAATTTGTTGAATTGTACAATAGAAATAATAAAATCATTGATTTTAATGAAATTCCACAAGAACTTGTTGATAAATTCTTGAAGACTTCACTTATGGTTTAAATAATATATGTAATATGTAATTACTTAAAAGTTTTATTCTTTTTTGTTGTCTTTTTCATATATTTTTTTCGTCTAGTGTTTTTAAAATTTTTGATATTTGAAGAATATATTGGTGGTATTGTAAAGTTTTTTAGATTACTAACTTGTTTTCTTGCTGATTTACTTACATTTTTTTTATTATATAAGATATCTTTATAAATATCCATAATATTTTCCTTTCTTTGTTTACATGTTAATAATTTCATTTTTTTGTCAAAAGTTTGTTTATATTTTTTATTATTTAATAAGGGTTTTTTTATTTCAAATAAATTTACTTCAACATTAATCTTAAACGAAATCGGTTTTGTATCAAGTATTTGAAAAGAATTTTTAATGTATTTAATTGAATGAACAAAGAATTTTTTATTCTGAATGTATAATTCTTTATTTTTTGGAAATATTGATTCTAGTAGTAAATTAATATTATTTTGTAAAACATTATTTTTGAGTGAATCTTCTAATGATAATTCTTTTAAATTTTCTTCAAAGGAAATATTTTTTACAATACGATTTAATTTGAATGGCATAAAAAACAAACTAGACAAGTCTTTATTGTTATTTTTCTTAATAAGCTTATTTTTATTCAATTTGATATTCGGAACAAAATAAATTTTTTTATAAGAATTTAAATATGGTGATGTCATTTTAGGATTATATTTAATATATTCGCGTTGTTTATTATTAATGTTTATATCAAGATCAATATTTATTGGACCAATCATTATTATATATATAATAATATCATATATAATAATTTATTTGTTATAATTAAAATAACTCATCATTTCCATTTGTTTTAATTTTTGCTGTTGTTTATTTGCTTTTTCAATTATTTTTACGGCTTCATTTATTTCCTTTTGTGAAATATAACCATCATCATTTTTATCAATTATTTTATGCATTTTTTTGAATTTATCAGGTAAAACGCAAAATTTACTTTGTTCATTGAACGCAAAACTAGCTAAAATTATAAAAGTAGAAGTTAAAATTAGTGAAATTACAAGATCACGTGTAGCAACAAAAGCCATAATAAAAATAATAATTTCACGTCCTAATACACTACGAAAATATTCTTCTTGAGATTTACTAAAATTATAATCAATATATTTTGATCCAAGATTTAACATTATCATAGCAATTCCACCAATTAATTTACTGGAATTAATATTATTAATGTGCTTATTTAAATAAGTAAAAAAATTCATATTATCTATATACTATTATTATATAATTTAAAAATCATATTTGTATTTTATTTTTTTTATTTTAGTATTGATATTTGATACTACATTATTCTTTTTTTTTCTAATTTCTCTCATATGAGTTCTATATTTTCTTTTAATTGGATTAATAAATGGTTCATTAATTGAATAAGTACAATTATATAATAAACCTACTAAAATTGTAAGTATAAGAATAAATACTATTAAAATCATTATATAAATAGTATTTATTTAAATTTATAGTACAGTTGGTTTACAATTATTTTTAATAAATTCATTAACACTCTTCATTCCTTTTTTGTAATAAATATTATCTACAGGATCACAAATATTACATTTAGCTTTTGAACAAAGAATAGGATCCTTTACACCCTCATCTGTTTTACCAAAAAAGAAGGGTTCGCTATTTTTAAAACCTTCTTTAAATTTAGTAATATCAGAAGATTTTGAATTGTTGTTAATAATGTATTCAGAAGGATTCACATTAGCTAAATCTGCAATTTTAAACATTTTATATCCTCCTATTAAAGTTTCATCTTTACTATCAGAAGAACAATTTTTCTCAATATTGTATTTGCTATCATTTGAAACCATACATCCACTATCGATAGACCATTGCCATAATTTACAATCCTTGTTCATACAACAATATTTAGCACATCTATTAGAGTTAAATGAAGCCCATTCTTCTTTTACTTTTTTTAAACCGTCGCATTTATCATATAAATCAATAAAATGATTTGATTCATTTTCTCCACAAGGATAAGGGGAATCATAATCACCAAATGATGGTTCGTAATAATCATCAGATTTAATATCTGGAATCATAAATTTGGGAACACAACCAGCTGATCTGTTGGCAGATTTGCAAGTTTCATTTGCTCCACTACAAGGAATTTTTTGGAAATTTTTAGAACATTTTCCATCTTTATCTACACAAGCAGTATTAATACATTTGGCATTTTCAACTTCATAATTTCCAGGTTTGTATTCATCAGCAATAAAATCATTTTCATCTTTTGATACATAATCTTTTTGCGACTGAATTTGTAATTGTCTTTCAAGTTCAAGTTGTTTTTTTTTAGCAGCTTCTTCATCTGCTCTTCTTTGTTGTTCTGCTTTTTTCTTTCTTTGTTTATTTCTATGACATTTAACGGTAAGACAAGTATGTCCTTCTTTAACAGAATTATTTGTCATTAATAAAATGAAACCTACAATAATTGCAGTTATAGGACTTTCTTTCAATCCAATTACAATAACTAACATAAGAATTAATAATTTTCCTAAAATAGTATTTTTAGATTTAGAGATAAAATTTCTACTTAAAAGAACTAAAGCAATAATTACTATAAAGTTTAATAATTTTTGATTAGTGATCATTATTATATATATTCTATTATATAATTTTTGTGTATCTTTTAAAAATAAAAATATCTTGATTTTTTATAAGTAATGAGTTCTTTAGCATTTTGCGCATATCCCATAGATAATATTAATGAAAATAATCTAAATAATGAAAATACAAATAAACCAGATAAAAAAAAATTAAATAAAACATTCAAAAGAAGAAATACTACACAAACAAACCATCAATTAAATAATATGTATAATGAAATTCATTCATCAGTTGAATCAGATAAAAAAAATAATCTAGGTGATTTCAATCCAATTCCTCCTCCACAATCAATGGGAGGAAATCGTATTGATGAGAAGCGTATGGAGCGCGAAAGTAACGAAAGTAACGAAAACAATGATAGTCATGGAAGCGAAGAAAAACACATGAATCATGAATATAATAACTACATGGCTAATAGTGAACAATATAATATGGCAAACATAAATGATAATGGTATACAAAGTAATGTAATGGACGAATATATGTCATATTATAATAAAATAAACAAAACAGATAACAAAGATGATTTATTAGCCAAACTGAGTTACATAATAAATATGTTAGAAGAACAACAAGACGAAAAGACAGGTCATGTTATGGAAGAACTAATCTTATATATATTTTTGGGCATATTTATAATTTTTGTAATAGATTCATTTGCTAGAGCAAGTAAATACGTTAGATAATGTTACACTAGTGCAAAAACTTCATTTTTGAATAACGGATAATGTATGTAATTATATAATAAGTATGTATATGGGTTAATAAAGTTCAAATGAAATTTTTCATATAAATCATCAATAATAACATTATTATGTGATAATGTTTCGATTAATAAATATTTACAATTTAATATTTTATTAATTTTCATCAAAGAATAGTAAAATCCATTTACAAATATATTGAAATCATTCGAATTGTTTATAGAAGCAAAACATTCAATACTTTTATTATTGTTATACATTAAATTTGAATTACGGAATATATAGCAACATTCAATGTTAGATTTAACTAATAGAACATAAATGAATATATTTTCATTTTTAATTAAATTAAGTAAATTAGCATAATCAGGTAATATTAAACAAGTAAATTTTTCTTTATTTTTATATACGAAATTAATAAATAAATTTATATTTTGTTCAGTAATTTTTACTATATTATAATAACCATTAAACATATTATTTAATTCATTATTGTATTTTCTCTCATCAATAGTAAAATTATACTTCTCAAAAGATACTAATGGAACTATATCATTTCTATTATTTTGACATTTAAATAATGAAATTTTTGTATTTTTTGAATTATGTCTTTGAAAATATTCGTGTGTTTGAATAAGTTGAAATTCAATATCTTTATTTTTATTACTGCATAAATTATCAATTAAATATGCCGGAAAAATATTATTATTTTTGAAAGTAATATTGACTGGTCTACTAGTAACAACACCAACTATTTCTCTAGAATCAATTAAACTATTATTGTAATTAAGTATTTTATTTTGATTATAAATAGATACAAAAGAAGAATTTTTACAACTTTCAAAATAAGGTTTGAAACTATTTATTTCACATATATATTTTCCATTAAACGGATCAGTATAATTTTTCTTTAAGAAATTAATAACATCAATAAGTGTATTATCTGAAATATATTCGAAATAATTAGTTTTAATATCAATTAAATTACAATATTTATTTAATTTTGGTAAATCAGGATTAATAATAGTTTTCATTTTAAATAAATTAAATATATTGTGAATATGAAAAACAGGTTGAATACTCCAAAAATGATTAAATACTTTTTTGTAACCTTTAAAAAAAAGATAAATAAGTGATATTATTAGAATAATATATTCAATCATATTATTTTAATATATTATTCTAATATTTTAGTTTCATTAGAACTAATTAGGTTTTTGTAAAATATATAAATATTGATTTTTTAGACCTGTTTTACTCATATCAAATTGTCCTAAGACAATAAATCCAACAGATTTGGCAATATTCAAAATAGTAGTTGGAGAAGCCATATAGAGTTTGTGCTCGTTTTGTCTGACATTACCTGTTTTTTTAAATGTAAATGTTTCTTTGAATATAGATTCTGTAGTGCCATTCTGCCAGTCATTAGGGAATATTTCATAATCTGATTTATATTTTAGGTCACCATAATCAATCAGTTTTGAGGTTGAGTTACATGGACTAAAACCTTTTTCGTCAACAAGATGTAAAATAAGATAACCACCCGGCATTAACCAGTTATTACAGTTTTCAAAGAATAGCTTTTTATTTTGCATATAATATAATGTTAAATACAAACTCGAGATATGAGTAAAAGAATCTGGACTAAAAATCATGCTATCTAAAGCATCTTCTTTTCTAAAATCAATATTAGGGTAATTTTTTTGGGCAGTTTCAATCATTGCTTGAGAATTATCTATACCAGTAACTTTAAAACCAGCAGAGTATAATTTATTGCAAAGATTTCCAGTTCCAGAACCAATATCAAGAATTATACTCTTTTTACTAGGGTTAGTGCGATTAACTATAGTACCGAATTCAAAGTCGTTTCTAATTCCACTATATAATAAATCATCATAGACAGAAGCATAAAATTTATCATACACACCAGGTCCTTTTTTGATAATAAATACTTTTTCTTCTTCAAATCCTTCACGTATAGGAGAGAATTTATTAAAAATAATCAAAAATAGTATAATTATAATAAAAACAACAAAAAGTTTTTCAATTAATGTTGTTTTTTGTAAATTTTTCAATAAATTTTTCAAAAACCTAGAATAATTCATTCTTATATGTATTAATGTATTATTATTTTTGTATATAAATAATAATATGAATGAAATAGAAATAAATGATGTAAGAAAAATAACAGAGTTTAAAGGTGTAACATTTTCTAAATATAAAAAAACACACGTAAAAAAAGAATTGCTAAATTGTTTATCTAACGGTAATATTGAATCAAGTTGTTTTTGGATAGCAGAATTAGTATGTTCTGGTAATTATAGTGAATTATGGGATATTATTATTACTTATATTAGTAAACATATACATTTAGGAAACCCAAAAATAGCTCTATATATAGATAGACGTTTTCAAAATTTTAAAGAAATTGTGGTAAACGGATATGTTGACAATGAACTAGCCTTGAGAAATAATACTAAAATCAGACAATTGTTTGCTGAAATAGCATGTGTTTTATGTTTTTCAAAAAGAAAACCATTATTTAATTCTATAAAAATTAATAAAGAAGAAGAATTTGATGTTACAAAAATGACATCAAAATTAAAAGCACCAAATATTGAGTATGGACAAAATATTTTATTATCAAATGACCCAAAAGAACTATTTATTTCTATAAATGAATTTGCATTTCATATTTCTGAAAAATCAAAAAATATTATGAGTGCATGTTATTGGGTAGAATGGATAATTGAATTTGAAACAATTTGCAAAAAAAGGAAAGAAAAATGTTTATGCGAACGGAGAAGTTTTGCACCAGTTGAATCCAAATTTCAAACAGATATAATTTGGTTAATTTGGGATGCAATAATTTATGAAACACAAAAACGCAAAAATAAAGACACATTAATTAAAATAATTAATACATTAATTAATATTTTTTCTATTCGATTTAGTCCGGGTGTAAAAAAACGTAGAAAATTTATACTATATTATGCTATAGCTCTACTAACTGAGTCATATAATCTAGATACACCTATTATAAATGATCAAAAAAGTATTCAAAAAATCGTTGATAATATTAATGTTATTTATAAAGATGTAAAAAAAAATGAAATACCACCAGAAACTGATTACTTATTCAATGGACTCAAAAAAAGTAATTTAGAAAAAACCATTGAAAAATTAGAAAAATTTAAAAATATTAGTACATTTGTTCCTAGAAATTAAAGTTGATAAACATTAACACTTTTTTTCATTGATCCAAGAGAAATTGGGTCTGTTCGAGACATATTATGTTCATGAAGATAACAGTTAACAGTACGTCTTTTAACTTTTAGATCTTTTGCCATTTTACGGACGCCGAGTTGTTTACCTGCATTTTTAGAAAAATATTCACTAATTTTACTGCTAATATCCATTCCGTTTTCCATTGTTGATTATATTATAAATATATACGATATATTTAAATATCTTTAATTAAATATATTATCATTAATATATAACTATGGATTCCGATATAATTATTACAGAAACTCCATCTTTACAATCAAATAATATTACACCAAGTATGTCTCCATCTGATTCTGTTAAAAAAGTAGTTCCTTTTTCTTGGTCAACAATATTCAAATATTTTATGATTATTTTAATTATTGCATTTTTAGGATTTAATATTTTTACATATTTAGGTAAAGGAACTGAGACAGTTACTGATATATTTAGACCAGTTTTATCCTTTTTTGGTTTAACAGTAGGTGAAACAGTAAAACAAACAGTAGAAATGACCGCTGAAGGTACAAAAGATATTATTGATATTGGTGAAAAAGCAACAGAAAGCGCAATTGATGTATTAGAGAAAGGTATGATAATAGATAAAGATAAAAAAATGAAAAAGAAGGATAAAAATATAAGTAAAGAGAGAAAATCCGAGAAAAATGATGAAATTATTGAACATTCATTAAAAGATAATTTATTTGATAATATCACTATTCCCGATGATACACATAGTAAAATACAAAGCAAAGAAGATACAATTGGAAAAGCCGGATTTTGTTATATAGGTGAAGATAGAGGTTATAGAAGTTGTATTAGTGTAAGTGAAAGTCAAGAATGTATGTCTGGTGATATTTTTCCTACTAGAGAAATTTGTATAAATCCTAATTTACGCAAGTAAATAATATTTATTGAAGTATAATTATTATTTACAAATAAGTAATATTTGTACCACTTGTTACGAGTGACATATCTATCCAATCCTGACGATAATCAACTTTGATAGTTAAATTAATACAATTTTTAAACATATTAGTTACTCCAGATGTACCAATATTTTTAACGCCAAAATTACTACCATTTCTTAAATCTAAACTAGTTAATGAAATACAATCAAAAAACATATAACTCATATTGATTACATTGCTTGTATCAAAACTGGTTAAGTCTAAATATGATAAATCATTACAACCATCAAACATATAACTCATATTAGTTACTCCAGATGTATCAAAATCACTTAAACTTAATGTTGACATATATTTACAATCTCTGAACATAGTGCTCATATCTGTTAAATCATTATTATTAAATCTCCATGTTTCACCAATAGATATAATATTAGCACTATTATCTGCTATAGTTTGCATAATAACTGAATAATTATTATCTATATACGATAAGTCAGTACTTGTTGTTTCAATTGTTAAATATGGTTCCACAAAATTTATATTTGGTAAAGAATTACTCGCAATAGATGTCCAATTACTACAATTATCAATATATACAGTATTTAAGCTAATGCAATTTTTGAAAACATCAGTTTGATTTACAACAGTATTTGAAATATCTAATTGCCACATATTAATTTCAGTTATAGAGGTACAATTCTCAAACATGGTATCTATATTTGTTACTATCGA
>Ga0209603_1004827_pt1 | contig 11072 bp, 12 predicted proteins | sample COGITO_mtgs_1206_FD_184812 | JGI IMG/M metagenome (GOLD analysis project Ga0209603, IMG submission 184812) | Pelagic marine microbial communities from North Sea - COGITO_mtgs_120607 (SPAdes) (version 2) | ecosystem: Environmental > Aquatic > Marine > Epipelagic ... | reverse complement strand
TTTGAATACAATCAAGTAATTGTTCCTCTGTTATTACAAGAGGTGGGGCAAATCGGATGATGTTTCCGTGGGTAGGCTTGGCAAGTAAGCCTTTATCTCGTAATCGCAAACAAATATTCCATGCGGTCTTACTGTCTTCTGTATCGTTAATTAGGATTGCATTGAGTAATCCTCTCCCGCGAACTAAATTGACAGTTTTACTGTCTGCAATGTACACATTCATTTGGGCTCTAAAAAGGTCACCTAGGGTACGTGCATTCTGTGTCAATTTTTCGTCTCGTATAACTTCTAAAGCAGTTTTAGCTACCGAGGATCCCATTGGGTTTCCACCAAAGGTACTTCCGTGCTGTCCTGGCTGAATTACATCCATAATAGCGCGATCGGCTAATACGGCAGAAACAGGATATACCCCTCCACTCAAAGCCTTACCGAGTATCAATAAATCAGGGTGTATGTAAGTCGCTTCTTGTCGTTCACACTGCGCTTCACAACTACAATTACCACACACAGCTAATAAAGCCCCCGTACGGCCAATTCCAGTTTGAATCTCGTCAGCAATCAACAGAACATTGTATTGTGTGCAAACGGCACGTGCTTTAGCAATAAAATCGTCATCTGGTGTGTAAACTCCAGCTTCACCCTGAATGGGTTCTACCAAAAACCCTGCTACATTTGGGTTGTCTTGAAGTACTTGCTCTAAAGCCTCAGTATCGTTGTACGGTATGTGGATAAATCCTCCCGTGTGTGGTCCAAAGTGATTTTTAGATCCGGCGTCAGAAGAAAATGAAATAATGGTCGTTGTTCTTCCGTGAAAGTTATTGTCACAAACCACTATCTGTGCCTGCCCTTCAGGAATTCCTTTGATTGTATGTCCCCATTTACGGGTGATTTTAATTGCGGTTTCGACTCCCTCTGCTCCTGTATTCATTGGAAGAAGGCTTTCAAAACCGAAGTATTCTGTAGTAAACTTCAAATACTCACCTAAACGGTTGTTATGAAAAGCTCTAGATGTCAAGGTCAAGGTTGAAGCCTGCTCTTGTATTGTTTTAATTATTTTTGGGTGGCAATGCCCTTGATTTACAGCAGAATAGGCAGACAAAAAGTCATAGTACTTTTTACCTTCAACATCCCATAAATAAACGCCATCACCTTCGGCTAATACAACTGGAAGTGGGTGATAGTCATGAGCTCCGTATTGAGCCTCTAAATCTAAATAATACTGGGAGTTTTTTTGGATAGTAGATTCCATATTAAAGTTTTTTAATGTTTTTAATATAAATTCCTTCTTGTAAAATTGGGAGAGAAATCATCCAAGACAAACTTACAATTAATCTAATTATAAAAAATTAAATCTTGTTGAATAATTCTATTGGCAAAACGGTTTATAAAACCTTATTTTTACGGCATGGGAAGACGTAGTAAAAATGAACTATTTGAAAGACTAGAAGTTGTAGACACAGCATCAAAAGGAAAGACGGTTGCTAAGACCGATGAAGGCGCTATTATTTTCTTAACAAGCGGTGTACCTGGTGATGTTGTAGATATCGCTACCTACAAAAAAAGAAAAGGTTTTTACGAAGGCAATATTATTAAATTCCATACCCTTTCAGAACACAGAACAGACCATGTATGTGAGCATTTTGGTGTTTGTGGTGGTTGTAAATGGCAACATATGAAATATGATGCTCAGCTAATTTTCAAACAAAAAGAGATTTCGGAGAACCTAAAGCGTATTGGCGGCCTCGAACTTCCCAAACTCAAACCCATCCTTCCTGTTGAAAATCCATATTGGTATCGTAATAAAATGGAATTTTCTTTTTCAAATCAACGTTGGCTTACCAAAGAAGAAGTAGATTCTGGAGCAGAATTCAATCGAAATGCTTTAGGCTTTCACAAGCCTGGAATGTGGGATAAAATAGTAGATGTATCGACCTGTCATCTTCAAGCCGATCCTTCCAATGCAATTCGGAATTTTGTCCGAGCTCATGCACATGAAAATAGCATTAGCTTTTTTGATCCAAAAAACAAAGCTGGATTTTTACGAAGTCTTATGATTCGAACTACTTCGACCGAAGAGGTGATGATCGTTCTTCAAGTATTCCACAAAGAAGACACTATCTTATTTCCCCTACTCGATGCACTGGCGCAAGAATTTCCAGATATTACTTCCTTACAATACGTCATCAACGGAAAGGCGAATGACACCCTATACGATCAAGAAATTGTTTGCTACAAAGGACAAGACTACATTACCGAAGTAATGGAAGCCTTACAATTTAGAATTACTGCAAAGTCATTTTACCAAACCAATTCGCTTCAAGCATTTGAACTTTACAAAGTTGTTCGTGAACTTGCCGATTTACAAGGCGATGAATTGGTCTATGACTTATATACAGGAACAGGTACCATTGCACAATTTGTTGCACAAAAAGCACAAAAAGTTGTTGGTGTAGATGTTGTTCCTGATTCTGTTAATGCTGCAAAATCGAATGCAGTTCATAATAAAATAGATAATGTGTTCTTTGAAACCGGTGATATGAAAGCGATTTTTAATGAAGAATTCATTAACCGCCACGGAAAAGCTTCGGTTGTAATTACCGATCCTCCTCGCGATGGAATGCATAAAGATGTTGTACAACAATTATTAGACCTCAGTCCAGATCGTATTGTATATGTGAGCTGTAACAGTGCAACACAAGCGCGTGATTTAGCACTGATGAAAGAACAGTATCGTTTGATTGCCTCTCAAGCAGTTGACATGTTTCCGCAAACGCATCATGTAGAAAATGTTGTACTTTTGCAAAAGATATGATTAAAAACCGATGTGCCCCTTTCGTATTCCTTTTCTTATGTAGCTACCTTATTAGTAGCTGTGAAAAAGATGATATTTGCTTGATCGAAACACCAAGTACTCCTCGACTTATCGTCCGCTTATTTGACAAAGACAATCGCCTTAATTCGAAAGCAGCTAACTCCATCACAATTTATGGTGTTGGTCAAGAACAAGCATTGGTCACTCTAACCACCGATTCCCTGGTACTTCCATTAAAAACCCAAGCGGCTTTTACACAATATGCCTTTTTACTCAAAACCAGTACCGCGAGTACTACTGTAGGCGATACTTTACAGTTTAACTACAGTCGTTATGATGAATACCTTAACCGATCCTGTGGTTATCGTGCAAATTTCATTCTAGATGACAACCTTATATCCTATCCAGCAGCTGCACCAAATTGGATAGAGTCCTTTGAAATATTAATTGATACCGTTTCCAATGAACAACAGACTCACCTGGCTATTTATCATTAGCAGCTTGTTTTTGAGTTGGGGAACCCTAGCTCAAGAAAAAAAAGAAGTAAAACCTAAAAAAGAAAGAAAAGAGCCTATTACCTATGCATTAAGAGCAGGTATTGACCTCTATAAGCCCATACGTTCGCAATTTGACAAAGAGTATCAAGGTCTCGAAATCGTTGGAGATCTCAAGGTTGGAGAACGCCTATACGTCGCTGCAGAAATCGGAAACGAACAAAGAACAATTCAATCCGAACAATTGAATTTTTCTACTTCAGGCAGCTACATCAAATTAGGAATAGACTTTAATATGTTTAACAATTGGGTTGGATTGAACAATGATATTTTTATTGGCCTTCGATTCGCAAGGAGTATTCATAAACACACGCTAAACGACTATTTGGTTTATATAACGCATCACTATTGGGATACTCCAACAACCAGCGTTGGATTTGCCAATGGTGAACGAGAAACGTTGAGTACAGGTTGGATTGAAGTTATTTTTGGAACTAAGGTAGAAATTACATCCAAATTTTACTTAGGACTCAGTTTGCGCGTACACCGAATTCTAACTGACGTACAACCTGTAAATTTTGGAAACCTATATGTTCCAGGATTCAATACGGTTACCGATCAAAATAAATTTGGTGCAAGTTTTAACTATACACTCACCTACTCCTTACCTTTTCGATTTAGAAAAGCTAAAGCTCCCGAGACTCCTTAACCAATGGGATTTTAATATATAGCTTTCCTTTATTCACTAAAAACTTCGGTGAGAATACACTTGCTAACAAGGCTGAAAAAGCAATCAATGGAATGTAAAACAATGGAATCAAAGTACCGATTATTGTTTTAACTAAAACAAATAAAAGTCCAAAACAAATGAGATTAAAAAACAGGGCTTTTCTTTTTACATTCATGATTTTTCTTGTTTTAGTTTATGAAGTTTCTTGGTTCCTTTATAAATAGAGTAAAGCGATAATCTGGTTTCCAACTTTCCATTAAAAAGTTTGATTTTACGAGTAGGACGCAATCCAATATACTTTAGGGCTTCCATATTAGCACTGATTAACCAAGCTTGTGTATCGGGATATTTTTGTTTCAACGCATCTCCTATTTCTGAATAAAACAGATTCATATCGCCATCTAGACGTTCCCCATAAGGTGGATTGCTTACAATATGTAAAGGGCGATCAGTTTCCTTTTCTACATAGAGGAAATTGTTTTTTTCAATTGTAATAAATTCATCTAAATTGGCATTACGAATATTTTCACGTGCTTTTTCTATCGCTGACGGTGCTTTGTCAAAACCAGATATAGTAACTGCTAAACCTCTGATTTTACTAATCTGAGCTTCTTCTATTTTATAAAATAATTCTTCATCCCAATCATTCCATTTTTCAAAAGCAAATTCCTTACGATTGATGTTTGCTGGAATATTACAAGCCAACATTGCAGCTTCAATCAATACTGTTCCACTACCACACATGGGATCTAAAAAATCGACCGTTTGATCCCAGCCTGACAACATGATGATACCAGCTGCCAACACTTCATTTATTGGAGCAATATTGGTAGCGGTTCTGTATCCTCTATGATGAAGGGAACTTCCTGAACTATCTAAAGAAATAGTACATATATCTTTATCAATATGAATGTTGATTCGAAGATCTGGATGATCCAGATTTACATCCGGTCGTTCTCCAGTATCAGCTCTAAAACGATCTACAATAGCATCTTTTGCTTTTTGGGAAACATATAGCGAATGGGTGAAATTTTCTCCAAAAACAACACTATCGATTGCTAAAGAGTTTTCTGAAGTTAAATAATCTTGCCATGGAAAGTCATATACCATATTATACAACTCATTTTCGTTGGTAATTCGAGCTGTATGAATCGGTTTTAAAATCTTCAATGCCGTACGTAAGCTCATATTAGCCTTATACATAAAGCCCTTATCTCCAGCAAAATGAACCACACGATTACCTTCCTCTACATCTTGAGCGCCCATATTTTTGAGCTCTTCAGCTAACAAGCCTTCCATTCCGTAGAAAGTTTTGGCTAACATTTTAAAATTACTTTCCATTCCCTTTTTTATTGCTATCAAAAATAGTTTAATTTTGCCCAATAAACGAAGGGAAACCTAACCTTCACAAATCCTTTATGCAGCTCAATTTATTACTCCCCTTTACTGCCGTCTTTTTCGGAGCAGTTATTGCCCTTTACTTTCGACTAAAGGCTCCACTGGGGATGAAGCTTATTCTAGCATTTAGTGGTTCTTTTCTTCTATCCATTATTGTTATTGATATGTTGCCGCATATTTTTGAAGATCCAAATAATAATCCTGGAATTTGGATTATGGCCGGAATTGTATTTCAAATTTTATTGGAATTATTTTCAAAAGGAGCAGAACACGGACATACGCACCATACAAAAAGCAATAAACTGCCATGGGTTCTTATCAGTAGTCTGTGTATTCACGCATTTATGGAAGGAATGCCACTTACACAACAACCCGAACTCTTAATCGGAATCATAGTTCATAAAATTCCAATTGGAATGGTAATTACCATATTACTTTGGGAAACCCAAACACCAAACTATCAAAAGGTTTTGGCCTTATTTATTTTCGCGATCACAACTCCCCTGGGTGGCTTTGTAAAAGAAAACATCCAAGTATTCGAATCTATAACAACAACTATTGATGCGGTTGTGGTTGGTGTTTTACTTCACATATCTACTACCATTCTGTTTGAAAGCTCAGCAGGTCATGTATTTAACATCAGAAAATTCATTGCAATACTAACTGGGATTTTTATAGCAGCTATCCTGTAGAAAAATATTTTACCGAATATTACACCAAGCATACCATCTATAAATTCATTGCGACCATTTACTGCACCCTACATTGGGTATTACATCACTTTGAGGCATCTTTAAAGTAATAAACAAGGAAATACTAATCAACAGTACATATTTTAACTTAACCTAAGTTAATTATTTGTTTAAGAACCCTGCAAAGCCGACCCTTTGCAGGGTTTTTTAAAATAATAAAAATGACTATAGTCTTTCCAACTTATAACATAACTATTATATTTTATGACTATTTCAAATTTCTTCAATACAAGTTATAAATATATACACATTTAGCGGTCTAATTACAAATGTGTTTTTACTTTCATGTGAAAGTGAAGAAAATTTTAGCTGTATTATAGACAGTAACACACCTATTAAAAAAAAGATTCAGCTTGATGATTTTGATCAAATCGGCCTCTATATTGAAGGTAATATAACCATTAAACAAGGAAAAGAAGCCTCTATTTCGCAAAAAGGAAATAGTGCTTTGGTAGATAGCCTCTATACAGGTGTAGAAAATAAAAAATTAATTATTGAACTACGATGGCCTTATTGCACTCCAACCATTCCTCTGAAAATAATAGTCACAACACCTCAAATAACAGCATTCACTTTAGCAGAAAAAAGCAATACTGTAGTTACCGGTTTTTAAAAATCAACAGAAGTTGAAAATTCAAATAAACAGGAATAGTAACGTTGCGTTAAATGAGTTAGAGGGATTAAATGTATTGGATATTAGCTTGCAAGAAAGAGCACATATTATAAGCCACAAGGAAATAAAAGAAGTCGATCTTTTAAAGTCAACATAAAAGGGAATGGATCTTTTAATGGCTACCCTATTGCTGCCCAAAATGTAGAAATCAAGATAGAAGGCAAAGGAAGTTGCAAAGTTACTGCACTAAGATGCCTAGAAGTGGTTATTATTGGTAACGCTAATGTATATTGTATGGGAATCCTAAGATTGACAAACGCATTACCGGAAAAGGCGATGTTCACTTTACAAACTAAGTTTTAAACGAATTGTATCCAAAGCTTCAAGGACAATTGGAAGCTCTGACCAAATAACAAAATGATCGCGTAAGACGTCATAATACAACACACTATCAGTATCTGGTATTTTGGATTGCAAATAGGTAGCCGACTCTGGAGCTACTAAAAAATCTACTCCTCCTTGTATAAAAAATAATGTTATTTTAATCTATACCAATTGTTTTTCCAATGTATATAAATCATCTAAAAGACGAAGTATTTCATTATTACTGGCTCAGAAAAAAGGAGCAATTAGGTATTGAAGTGGAGAGTCTAAAATTCGATTATACCAATTAGACTTTTGAAAAGGAGTGGCTATGGTTCCTGCGATACTGAGTACAGCTCCAACTTGATTTGGATAAGTAACTCCTACTTAAAGAGCTAATGCTCCACCATAGGAATGTCCAGCAACAACACATGGAGAAGAATAACGATCCATTATAGGTTTAGATAATCACTTTGCTCTATTAATTAATAAGAGCCTTTGATTGTAGTTTGGTGGTACAGAATTCGATCTATTACAATTATAAAATAGTTTGAATAAACTTATGGCTGAACCATCAATTCCTTCCAAGCGTTCCAATCTTCTGGAGAGCCATGAATCAAAACTAAAGGGGTCTTAGTCGAATCGCCATAGGTAACATGATAGAGTGTTTCTTCTTCGAATATAGTTTCGTTTTCTTCAGGTTGAAAACCAGTTGTATCAAAATGATTCGTAAGTTCTGAGAGAGTCGTTTGTTGCTTTATCAAATGGGTTAATCCCATAGCAAGTAGTACCAAAATAAAAAGGCTTCCAAATACCCATCTCGATATTTTCTTAACGTATTTCAATAAATTAATAAGATTTCATTAATCATAAAGGCATGGGAAAGCGCACCAGCTAATACCCACACATGCCATATAGCGTGCGCTTCTTTATAACCTTTCCACCGATAAAAGAAAACCCCAATGGTATAGCAAGAGCCTCCAAGAATTAAAAAGATAAAAGCATTTCTAGAAAACAACTCCCATACCGTTTGAGCATCTAAAAGAATGAACCACCCCATTCCGAGATACATTATTATGGATAGAATTTCAAACCGACCGGTATAGAAAATTTTAAAAACAAAACCAACAGCAGCAATACTCCAAACACCTGTTAAAATCCAAATACCCGAAGCCTCATAGAGTAAGGTAAGCGTAACTGGAGTGTAGGTTCCAGCGATTAGGAATAAAATAGCGATGTGATCGATTTTACGCCAAGTTAATTTTATATCTCCAGAAACTGCATGGTAAATGGTTGAAGCTGAAAATAAAAAAACTAATGAAAAACAGTAAACCCCTAAAGCAATCAATACTCTTGCAACTTCAGCAGCGTACTGAGTAAAAAAAAAAATGGAAACCCCAATTCCAAGAATTACTCCTAAAGCATGGGTGAAAACATTCCATCGTTCTGTTGGGTCTATAAACTTTAACATATTCTTTTAAATTATTAACTAAAAGTAGTGTAACATTTTATTTCTAAGGGCGTCTTATAAATAATTAATCATGAGAATCAGCCTTTTTTTACCAGCCATTATTCAAATAGAATCCCAACCCATTCACTATTTTTTTATATCGGTTGAACCAATGGGTATTCTGGATTTTCTAGGAGATATTCTTTGGTATCTTAAAATAAAAACAAATGTATCCAGTACTAATTTGGCAGTTTAAAGGGTCAATAATTTTTACGGCAACAGCAAGGCTACGAATGAATTGAATATGGGTTTTACACCTATTGAAGTTGCTATACAAGAAGCAATCTTTTACTTTAACGAGAAGTAATTGTATAAAAGTTTATTACCACAAAATAAAGCATGCTGTTTCAAATCACTTTCACTTCATAACCAATTCAATCCTTATGAATTAATTGTATCTTTAAAAAATATAGAATGGTATATTCCACAAAAAAAAATGCTATGATATTCAATGTCAAAACTACCCAAAGAGCATAAATTTATTGATCTTTCAGACTATGGAAGGCCATTCGCAAAAGTTATTGCCAACGTACTAAAAAACACCACATTCACTCCTATTCACGTTACAATTGGCTTTATAATCGCTGGTATATTTGCTATTTACTGCATTGTACATAGTCATTATTGGTTAGCAGCTTTCTTTCTAATTCTAAAATCTATCCTTGACGCCGCAGACGGAGAATTGGCTCGCGTAAAACAAAAGCCTTCCTATACTGGGCGTTATTTAGACTCGGTTGCTGATATTCTTTTAAACGCGCTATTCTTCATCGCTATAGGGTATATTGCCAGCACGCCCATTTGGATTTGTATTGGTGCATTCTTAGGCTTACAGCTGCAGGGCACACTTTACAATTACTATTATGTGATTCTAAGAAATAAGTTTGATGGCGATACTACGAGTCGTATATTCGAAAACAAAACACCGATTGCTCTCCCTGGTGAAAAACAAAAGCATGTGAATATTCTTTTTGGAATGTATAAAGTACTTTATGGTGCTTTCGATAAAACCATATATGCTTTGGATAGTAACGCACATAAAGGAGCAGCATTACCAAAATGGTTTATGACCAGTGTTTCAACCTTTGGCTTAGGATTTCAATTACTACTTATTGCTATTTTACTTGTATTGAATTTAAAGAGCTACATTCTTCCATTCTTTTTAGGCTACACCCTTATGGTGCTTGTCTTCATCACTATCAGAAAAATTTTATACAAAAGCTAAAAGAAACAAATTGTACTTCATTTTTACCTAAACTCAATTTGAGTTTTAAATATGTACTTCTCAATGTTACTATAAAAATTCGGTATATAAATTGGGTTTGGTATAATTTTATGATCTTTAGAATAGATAACATAAAAATACTGAATAATGACTCTATCCGAAAAACTTGGTTTTGATAAAACAACTAAACTTTTAATGATCCATGCCGACGATGCGGGGTTGTCACATTCAGAGAATAGGGCTACCATTCAAGCGCTTACAAATGGAATTGTGAATTCGTACAGCATCATGGTACCCTGTCCATGGTTTTATGAAATGGTGGTGTTCGCAAAAAGCAATCCACAATATGATAATGGAGTTCATTTGACACTGACTTGTGAATGGGAAAATTATAAATTCGGACCTGTGCTACCATTTTCGAAAGTACCAAGTTTGGTAAATGAAGCAGGATTCTTTTATAAAAGCAGAGAAGAATTAAGAAGAAATGCCACTACTGAAGATATCAAGAAAGAACTTAAAGCTCAAATCGAAAAAGCATATGCATTTGGACTAAACCCTACCCATGTAGATTCTCATATGTATAGTGTTGGAATAAGTACCGAGGTAATGAATATATACCGGGCATTAGGTGAAGAATATGATCTACCTGTTTTAATCAGTAAAGAAATAATGAAAATGTCTGGTTTAGATCCTCTTGTAAATATCTATGAGGATGATCTAGTTATTAATAAAGTTCATTATGGTATGTTTACGGATTTTGAGGCTGGTTTACTGCAAGAATACTATAGCAACGTACTCGACAAATTAGATGCTGGTCTCAATATGATTTTAATACATCCTGCATATGATGATGATGAAATGAAAGGAATAACAATAAACCATCCTAATTACGGATCAGAATGGAGACAACTAGATTTGGAATCATTTACAAGTGAAGAGAATAAAGAAAGGCTCCAGAAAAATAAAATTCAACTTATTACATGGAAGGATATAACAAAGCTTTATAGTTAAAAACACAATCCCTACTATGTACATACTTCAAATTTTCGTCAAGTTTACTGCAAAAAAAAGACCCATAACATCTGTTACGGGTCTTTGAAGAAGGCGACGACATACTCTCCCACCAATAGGCAGTACCATCTGCGCAGATGGGCTTAACTTCTCTGTTCGGAAAGGGA
>Ga0209603_1004826_pt1 | contig 11072 bp, 10 predicted proteins | sample COGITO_mtgs_1206_FD_184812 | JGI IMG/M metagenome (GOLD analysis project Ga0209603, IMG submission 184812) | Pelagic marine microbial communities from North Sea - COGITO_mtgs_120607 (SPAdes) (version 2) | ecosystem: Environmental > Aquatic > Marine > Epipelagic ... | reverse complement strand
TTGAGATATTCCCAACAAGGTGCTCATTTCTAAGCCTGTCGCTTTTGCTTGGGCAGCAAGTTGTTTAAACACTTTAATGTTGTTTTTACCATAAATTGCTAATCGTCCAGCGGATGCTTGAAAGTCATTAGCCATTTTTGCCACTGTGATTCCGATTTCACGGCCCATCATGACCAACTGAGCGGTCATGTCTGCAGCCATTTCTTGGGAAACTCCCATGGCACGATGAAAATGATCCATTAATTTGGAGGAAGAATCTGCCGAAACCCCGAGCTTTGTTAGTTGAGATGTTGTCGCCGCTAAATACTGATTGGTTTTTTCTGCCGTTGGGTTAAATCCCGAGAAATTATTCGCCAAAGATGTTATAGATCCAGCAAACTCGTCCATTGAAACACCAGACATCATAGTTTGTCTATATCCTCGGTTCAATGTTTGATTGAATTTGTCTCCAAATCCAGTAGCTCTTCCAATTTCTTTTGATAGATTGTCAAATTTTAGTGCAAGAGATGCTATAGCAATACCTAGGGCAATAACTGCCAAAGCACCACCAGTGATTTTGGTCGCTAATGTGCCAATACTGGTGCCTGTTGATTGCAGTACCTTACCAAATTTACCACCAATCATATTCCCAGCCTTTGAAATGCTGGTGCCAAGTCCTGCAATACTGTCCTTCATTTCAAAGGCTTTTTTAAGCGACGGCCCAACGACTGGTAGTTTACTTGCGAATTTTGCTAAGGCGTTACTTAGTGTATTTGTTTTCTTGTTAGCTTCATCCAAATTCTTCTTGACTTCCTTTCCGTATTCCTTTTCCGTATTGTTGATGTCGTTGAGAACCTTTTGTTTCTTTTCGAGTTGCTTCAGCTCGATCTCATGAGTAAAGAGCGCCGCTTCATACATTTTAGCTTGGTTTGCGTAGAACTCTTTGTCTGCTGTGTTTTGGGCTTTGCTCAGCTCCTGCCTTGCTATTGTGAGCTTCTTGGCCGCGTTGATTGCTAGATCTTCTTTTTTCAGGCGAGCGGTTTGGTTTTCTGCCCTCTGCTTGTCTATGTCCAACAATCCCAGCCCTAATTTTTTTGCTTTCTCCTGAAGTTCATTGTATTTCTCAAGCTCTTTGTTAAGAGCCTCTTGGCCTTTTTCCGCTAACTTTGCTGCGGCTGCCGCTTGTCTTGTTTCTTCTGGTGTCGCCATTTAGGAATCCTCGTTGGTACAATAATTAGTTCTCAAAAAAAAATGCTCGGCATAAGCCGAACATCATTATTCCTAAGACTTCTTCATCGCATCGGCTTCTTTCTTGTATTCCTCAATTGTCCTCTCTAGCCACCAAGTCCGGAGACCAACGGGCAAGTTATACAATTCAAATAAAGACCAACCGCCATAATGCTTTAATGTAAAGAAGCATTCATAAACATTTTCCATGTACTCATCTGTCAGGCCAAAAAAAGTCCGTTCCGAATGGAACCGACATAACCTCCTCATGCTCGCAGTTTTTGCAGGCAAATGTTTGTTCCATTTTAATGTCTGGTGAGATGTCTCTGAAAGAGTATCGCAAAATCTTCGCATCAGCAGCAGTCATGTTATCAATAACATGATTGAGTGTCTTTTTATCGTCATAACCATTAAAGTCCACTACAAACCGCTTCATTTGCTTTGTAATCAAGTCGTTGGTCATGTCCTTAGCCTTACCGCCCGAAAGCATTTCGATCTCGTCTTGACCCGTTAGTGGACGAATACGAGCAACAATACTAGAAGCAGGTAGGGTTATTGAAAATGTCCCATCTTCATTGTTTATAACTAGATCTGGATATTCATCTCCATGATACTCTTCGTGATCGGCAAGGTCAAATTTAAACTTAGATGTTTCCCCACAAGCAGGACAACCAACCGAAGTTTTATAATCTGCGCCATAGGCTGATGCTCTTGCATTGATGATGATCGCATTACGATCGCCAATATAAAGAGAACGAGCATTAATGCTTGGATCTTTAATAAGATTTTGGATTAATCGATCAATCGCTATTCCTTTTTTAAGAAGAGAACGGTTCGTTAGGACATCTTCATCTTTTGCTGTCATGTATTTGATCTCAATTGAATCCTGTCCTCTTAAGGAGTGTCCTTCTGGATATCTTCCTTTGGATGGGATTTGAACAAATTGTGTTGGTGTTACAAAATCCATTGGGTTGGCCATTTGTGGCGCATCTTCTGACGATTTTGGTTTGTGACCGCCCATCATGCGGTCTTGGTTGTTTCTTTTCTTCATTAATACCTCTTAGTTTATTGTGTTCTAGAGCCAGGACCAGCCAAGGTCTCAAAATTTTGTTGACCTGGTTCTTCATGTTCAGCCCAGTCATAAGAAACATCTAGGGTATATTGAACGAGATCATCGGAACCATAGTCAAGGTCCCCCCATGAAATTTTTGTTATGATTGGATTGTGAAGTGTCCACTTCTCTGTGAAATTGATATTTCCTGTTCCATCGGTTCCTTCTGGTGCCAATTGATAGATTATGAAAGTCGTGCCAAAAGCGGATATACTTGCTGCCTTCTCTGGAGAAACGACTGGGGCAAGAAATGAACCGCCTTCAGCAGCAGCCCTATTATCGGGTAGGGTGGAATTTGCTCCACTTGGAGTCACATAGCCTGTCGCCATTAACATCTCGAATAATTTACCAGAAGTACTTCTCTCGAGTGGTTTGCGAACATTTTCACCGCCAGGTACTGTAGAGATGGAGTTTCCCCAAATCTGATTATCGACAAATGTCATTGTAATCGGTTCCCACTTGGGAATACCGGGATAGTTATAGTAATGATTAATCATTCTATATTCTTTCTTCTCGATAGTCACAGCCGGCTTTGTGATAGTAGACAAAGAAAGCATCCATCCGCCATTACCTAGTTCAACAATGAATCTAGATTTTTGTTTAGGATGGCTGCTTTTTTCGTTGAGATCATTGCCCCAAAATGCCATTTAAGACTCCTTGATTACGGTGTGTAACCAGCCTTGAAAATCTCTGAATTACCATCAGCTGACCACTTAGCCCAGTCGTATTTAATTGTCAAGGAGATCTCAGACAAGCCATCGTCTTCATAAGAAAGATCGCCAAATCCAACCTTTGTTACGAATGGATTGTGAAGTTCCCATTGCTCAATTGTATTACCTTCAGCATCAAGTTGTGAGACGATGAATGGCTTTAAAGCAGCAGTTGCACCGCCTTTTGCCATAGTATGTAAGGCATCGGCACCCGTAAGGTAATCAGAATCTGGGAATCTATACCCTGCACCATGAAGGAGGTCAAGAGTCTGCTTCGCTGCATCCGGAGAGACCGGATCAACCAATGTCAACTCACAATCATTCCAACTCACGGAACCAGGATACTTGAATGTGTGTCCGAGGAACTTATGTTCTGTATCCCCAACAGTCATTTCCGGCTTAGTGACGGTTTTTGCAAACCATACGACACCACTTCCATCTCCAACTGGGTTAGTTGCAGATCCGAATTGCACTTTCCATCTAAATTTTCTTTTTGGATCGCCGTCTCCAGCTACTAAATCTGTTCCCCAAAATGCCATGATATTATTCTCCTATATATTCTTAATTAGTGGCTTAGACAAAATCCGCACCGGTCTTGGTGATAACAAAGTCAACCACGATATATTCAATCGCACGAGCTGGTTTGATGTAGATTTTGGCATACATGATGTTGCGATCAATTAGATCAGCAGTTGTTGTTGTATCGTCAAGGATCAATTTGTAGTCAGAAAGTCCGAATCTAGACTGAACATCAGAAAGGATTGGATTAACCTGCGACTTAAAGCGGTTCCAAGTTGATTGTACATTTTGATCAAACAACAAGTTTCTAGAAATTGTAGAAACAGCAGACTTTAAGTAAAGAACCAAGCGACGGACATTAATTCTATCCAAAGCAGAAGCATCCGCTTGAAGAGTCTTTTGTCCAAAGATTACCACACCTTCAGCAGGGAAGGTAGCGATTGGATTAATGTTTACTTCATACAAAGAATCTCTCTCTTTTGAATCAAGACGTTGTCTTGCTTGAAGAACACGAGGTCCACGAGATCCACCAAGAGAACCAAGTCCTCCACGGTTAAATCCAGCAGGTGCAAACCATAATTCAGAAGATGCTTGAGATTTCGCCATTGCTCCAAGTCCAGCTACCGATGAAGGCAACCATACAAGTTGTCCACCATTCAAGTTATCTGAAACTTGTACCCAAGGGTAAAAAGCAGCAGCATAAGATGAATTGAGATTTCTTGATTTCAAAGAACTTACAGCACTTGTAACCGAACCCAATGAGCTTGAATCTGTATCGTCTGTGTCTCTTTCCGCAATTGGAGTGTAATCGTTTTCTAGATCAATAATTGCCAAAGTATCTTTTCTTGCCTCAGCAACAGAAATAATCCTGTTTGTGATTAATGGTTTCTTAATTCCCGGCATAACAAGAAGATTTGCTGGAACAACTTCAGGGTCAAGAACAGAGTCTAATGCTTTGTTCATGGTGTATTGAAGATAGTTTGTAGCATCTGCCCTAGTTGTCCCGATCAGATCATCTCTCAAAGGCTCTTTCTCTGTAATGTCCCATCCTTCAAATCCGCCATGAATAGGCATCAAGAATTGACGAACATTTTTATCGAGAAGTGCTCCAAAAGAGTTCAAGACTGAATAAGAAGTGCTAGCATCGTAAGAAAGATCTGTATAAGTTACAGTGTTCGCTGCCGTGTCAATCACGATATCATCCAAAGTAAATGTGAATGAAAGCTCGAAGTCTGCACCTGGAGTGAATGAGTCTGCTCCAACAGGAAGCCTTCTTAGATAATCACAGTAATCTGGATCATGCGAAGTTGATGTTGAGCTAATCGCTGGACGAATTCCGTAGTAAGCACGATAAGGGTCAGCAGCTCCACCTTCGATTCCGTTTGCTCTCAAAGGAATTGATGGGAATTTGTATGATGCTGTGAAATTGATAGGTCCGTTTACGAACTCATCGGCGTCACCACCGGTTGAGGGAACGGAATCGTTTCCTTTAACAAATGCACCAGCAAAATCACTTCCGTCAACACCAGGGGTTAAAGATCCTATAACCTGTCTAGAGTTACCACCACCTTCTGAGATTTCAACATTGAAGAATGGACCAGAGCTTAGAGCAGTAACTGTTACTACACCAGCACCATCAGATACCGCTCTGTAGTTTCCTATAGTATTTAGTAATGCTGCAACGGCGTCTCCGTTCAATTGGTGTGTATTTGTTGTACTGATTTTGATTGTTGCTGCTTGGGCTGTAAACTCCGTAGGAGCAGTGCCGGTTCCATTTGCAAAGGTGATTACAAAGTTGCCTAGTGTTGGATGAGCGAAAACCAATGTATCCTCATTCGCCATAGCACCGGTGTTATAGGTGACTGTGCGAGTTGACTTTGTTCCAGTTCCAGCATCTACTGTACCGAAAGCATTAGCTCCGACTGAACCATAAGCAAGAGTAAACCCTTTAGGTCGAACAGGTCCTTTGAAACCAGCAGGAAGTAATCCTTGTCCACCACCATCTTTAATGAATTGCTTCATGTCAACATAAATGATGTCTGATTGGTTTTGGAAGTCTCCATAAGTTCTGTAGCGACGATCTGCATCGCTCCATTCTTGATATTGGTCTCCGATTCTCTTTGCGAGATAGTCAGGAGAAGATGGATTTAAGTTACATCCAACATATCGTTCTATTGTTTGGCCAGCCAAGTTCTTAACCGCTACAGTGAATGATCCAAAAGCATTGACTACTGGGTTAGCGGGTTCAGCGATTTGTTCAATAGCGATCATGTAATTCTTTTCGATTTCCTCTCCAACATGAAGAGAACTTGAGCGGAACATGTCTTGTTGTGTTTTTTCTTTTTGACACACAACATATCCAGAATAGGCTTCTTTTGCACCTTCTCTGTGATCTGACCAATCAGTCGATCCGCTAGCGAGAGGTAGAAGAACTCCATATACTTCACCAGTTGCGGCTGCCGTAAGGCTTGAAACTTCACGAGCGAATGATTCACCCAACCAGTAAGATTTTCTTTGAGTTGATTCAACTGTTGTCTCGTTAACCATTTGAGGGTTAGTGCTAAACACAGAACGAACATACTTTGAAGAATTTCTATCAAAGTTAAAAGTAAGGTTGTCTGTGAGTGTGTTCGCAGAGTCATAAATTGCTAATTTAAATTCACAATTTGATCCAATGCTTTTGATGAAAGTACCGGCTTCTTTTGTATTAGCAACACCAGTAGAAACTTTTGTTCCATCTAAGGTTATGTATCCTCTATTTGCATAAAATACAGCAGCAAGTGATCCTGTTCCCAGGTTAGTAGCACCAGATGCGACAAGAAATAGTCCATAAGCAGCACTATTGGTAGCAAAGGCATCCGTCATAGCGGAAGCACTAAGTTGCCATCCAGCATTTCCAAAACCAGAAGCTCCAGATTTTTCATCTCCAGCCAATCTAACCATTGTTACTGGTGACTCTTCAGATGCAAGCCATGCTTGTGCAGCATAAGAAGCATAAGTAGGTCCTGTCATGTTACCATCACGCCACATGTCGCCCTGTGCTCCGTTACCACCAGGAACTGGTAGTCCAAATACAGACACAAAGTCGTCAAGACTGCGGATTTTTACTGGCTTATTTGCCGGTCCTTTTCTAGTACGGCCAATGATAATTGGTCCTTCTGCATCGCGTTCAACACCGATGAAGCTTTGGTCAATCTCGCGGATTTCAATTCCGGGTGAAAGAAAATCGAATTTTTTAGCCATTGACAGTTCTCCTTAAAATTTATAAAATCATTTTTCCTATTAAATAGTTAAAGCAAATGCGAAAGTCACTTTTAAAACTCTCTAAAATCTGCGTCGTCGGACTCCCAAGGCTTCTTGTCTCCAACGATCGATCTTTCTCTTATGAGCTTTACTTCAACAATGGTTTGTTTTGTCACAATTTTTGGGGCTTCTTCGTTGGGACCATCTCCTAAGAGAAATCCAAGCACCTTTAAATTTATTGTAGTTTCAAATGAACGTTCTTCTTCTCCAAGGGTTGCTACATTGTTTCCCTGTGAGTAATCTCCATCAATAAACACTTCATATCTGTGTCCATTATGAGTTGCTATTAAAGCATTGATGTTCCCAGTCCTTGTTGCAAATGGGGTCACAAGGTCGTTAATTTGTTGTTGATACTCAGCCCTCAGTCTAATAGAATATCCAACATTGAGCCATGTTGGTATTGGACCATATACTTCATCGTATACAATCTTCTTGTTGTTGGTTGGGTAATTTTGTTGTTCTGACTCTTTTTGACTCTCGACCGAAGCAAACTTTCTTGTTGTCTGTTGCGAGATCTTTCTAAAAAGAAGCCTGGGGTGTTTTTTGTAGCCTCTTGGTCCGTCTAATTCCGGGAAGACATGTGCCTGATAGCCGCCCTTAAAGGTTGGATCTTTCGACATCGAAGATCTTTCAATCGTAATTAAGGGTAATTTTAGCTTACCAACCGAATCTCGAATGTCTTTGTCTTTTGAATTGAAAGCTCTTTCCGGAGAAATCCACAATACTGGTACTTTCTTAAAACCTGAGTTTGTTGAAGTGTGAAGGTCAAACCTATCGTTGATTAGATTATAGATTGCCGTATCAATGGTTTCAATTGTTGATGGCTCTAGTATTATTTCTTTAGCTGGCATTGAATAATCCGTCTCTAGCCCTGATACATTCGGCTGTAATTTCAAATCGAGATTCAATCTGTCCGAACAATTGCTTAGGCTCATTTAACTTTACTATCTCGTAGTAAATACTTCCATATCTTACGAAATCACCTTCTCTTACGAATAAATTTTGATCTTCGGTTAATCTTCGCTTGTGAAAGTTGACCGTTAACCCTGTTTTCTTATCGATACCGATGCCGTCCATGAAAGATGTTTCCACTCCCAAGTATTCCACCAAAGCATATACTCTGATCGGATGCAAGAAGTTCTTTTCGATGGCTTCTCCGTATAGTGGGTGGAAGTTAGTTGTTTCCATGTCAATAGGGAAGTATAGGACTTGTTGCCCAACAACTCTTTCGATGATTTCATCGTTGATCTGCTTAACAAGGTTCTTTTCTTTCTCCCCAAAGAATAATGGAGCGGGTGGTTGTGCTGGTCTTTCCCATTCTGACATTTATTTACCCCACAAAGATCTTTAATGGAGTCTTTCCAACAATTGAGTCCATGTTATCGGTCATGGCTTTATCGGTCTCCGCAATCTTCGCATACAACATTTCGTCAAGTTGCTTGTTCAGTTCCTCTCTCAAGGTTGTTTGTTCTGCTTGTGCTTGGGACAAGAGGTCCGAAGCATTTAAAGTTATGTTATCACCAGGGATCGGCACATTTCCACCAAACTTACCTCTGACTTGTCCCAAAGTCTCTTTCGAGAGAGCGAGAGAAAACTTTCTTATCCATTGTTGTCCAATTGAGTTGATCTTATCAAAAGCAATGTTTTCCATCGGCATTGTGTTCATATTGTTTATACCATCGACACCAGTATCAAACGATCCTGTTGCATAAGCATTGTTGTCAACAATTGTAAATCTAAACCAAAACTTCTCTGGTGATACTTCTTGTGGTATCGGATAGAGCTTAAGCTTGTTGTCGCTAATTTCGTATGAATAATGAGATGTTCTCGTATAAAGGTGATCCTCATATTGTATGGCTTGTAATTTATTTTGCCAAACTGGTATTACTTGAAATGACGAGTCATCAGCATACTGTCCGTAGTTGTGCATGTCTCCAACGACATTCAATCCTCCATAGTATCCATAGAATCTCCACATTTGTCGTGGGGTTATGTAATACACTTGGCGAATCTTAACTCTTTTGTTGCCCATGCCGTTCCAATCATTAGAAGCTTGTGAACTAGATACAATCGCCTGAAGGTCGTATTCTGCTTGGTTATTCACTCTATCAAAAGAAGCAGAGTAATATGGTTCGGTTCCACCGACAGTTGCTTCCATGGAAAACTTATCTGCTGCTCGGTAGGCATAGTCAAATTGAAACTTGGGATACTTCAGAGCAACATCATCAGTGCCGGAAACTGTCCCTTTGTGATCAAATGAGCCCGTAGCACCGCCTAGGGCACTCCCTAGTGCATTTCTAGCTTGGTGGAGGTTAAGTATGTAGGAGTATTCTAATACAGCTTCTTCGTAGTGATTGTAGACATTCTCTGCCTTTATTTCGATGTCAAGGACATCTCCACCTAATCTCTTATATGTGTATGCTACTTGTGCTACCGCTCCGGTAACAAAAGCGGCTGTTGTATAAAATCCAATTGCTAATGAATCTACAACATCCGTGAGTGTTCCGGTAATTGGTAGTGTAATAGCAGATTGAGTCGATGTAGGTGTTAAATCAGGGAAACTCATGCATAATCCTCCGTCTCATTAATTAGTCTAAATAAAAAGAAAACCCCGACCAAGTGGTTCGGGGCTGCTCGAAAGACTTAAGAGATATTAACCTTTAAAAGTTTTTTTAGCTTTAGATGTTTTCTTTCTGGAAGTTGTAGTTCTTTTCTTGGAGGTTGATGATTCTTTTTTCTTAGCAGGTATTGCTTTCTTTTTCTCGAAAGCCGCCTTTTCCGCTGCTTCCTTACGAGTTTTCTCTTCAACAAGTCTTTGCTCCTCGGCTTCTCTTTGTGCTCGCTCTTGTGCTAGCATTAATTCTTGTGCTTTTTGTGTAGCGATCATCTCCGCTTGGATTGCGGCTTCGGCAGCAAGTGCTACTTTCTCCTCTTCAAGTCTTTGCTCTTCGAGTTCTGCTTCTGTTTGTTTTCCTTGTATTTTTCTTCCCAATTCCCATCGTTCCGGGCGGGAGGCTTTGAATTTTGGATTAAACATTGATCTTCTTTTGATACCCATAATTTCTCCTTTGAGTGCCCTAATTAGTGTTTTAAACAAAAAAACCCCCAATCCGAAGAAAGGGGGTAGTTATGTATTAATTGTAAATTAGTTTAATGCTTTTAGATTGATGCAAAAATAGCAATAACCTTAATTGACGCATGAGCAACTAAATTGGTATTCAGTGGTCTGAAGTTAACATGTAAAGTCCGTGCAGCAACCGAGTGAGATATTGCAGACCCAATCTTAAGAGCCTCACTAGTAGCTGGTCCGCCTTTGATTCTAGCAAAAGCATTCGCTGCATTTGGTAAACCACTGCTAATAACATGTAGTGGTGTGTTAGCTAACCAAGCAACTGAAGCACCATCCATGAGAGCAGAAGCTGCATATATTTGCCCACCAGCTGCCGATGTGCCGACATCAATATCAAGATCGTCAGTACCACCCGCAGCGGTTGTAATATTACCGGCAGGAATACAAATCAATTCCTTAAGGTATGTTCCTGCTGGTTGTGTAACCGTTGCAGTATAGTTAGTGGTATGTGCTGCAAGAACCGCCGCTGTACCAGTCGAAGCTTTTTCTGATTGAACCAGTACTCCTGCTTCAGATAGTCCCAACGAATCTAGAATCATTTCTGATCCTGCACCCATTGCCAATTCTCTTTTTAGATTTTCCATCAAGGCTTCCATTCTCGCAAGCCCAATTCGTTTCGTTCCCATAGTTAAAAACCCTCCATTTATATTCATGTCCCCGTGCTGGTTTCGTTGTCAGCACTAGGGGGTAGCTCTAAGGCATACCCGATAACTTTGGTTGAATCATAATGATTCACATTAAATAGTAGCGGAGATAATCATAAGCAAAAAAAAAGCCCCCCAGTAAAACTGAGAGGCTCCATTCGATGAATGTTAATTTATAACCTATGGTGCACTAGTTGCGCCAGCTTCACCAAGAAGTCCACGAACGATAACAAGACCGTACATGTCCGGACGAACCATCTTCTTGGCATAACGAGTCATTACACCTTTACGTGGCACGAAGTCTTCCACACCAAAGATGGTCGGAGTAACTTGCAATGGCACATAAGGAGCATAGACATATCCACTTTCTAAGAAAGAGGAGCCGATACGACCAACAAGAATAACGTTACGTGGGAAGTAAGGATCAACGATAACGTCGAACTTACGAT
>Ga0209603_1004825_pt1 | contig 11073 bp, 11 predicted proteins | sample COGITO_mtgs_1206_FD_184812 | JGI IMG/M metagenome (GOLD analysis project Ga0209603, IMG submission 184812) | Pelagic marine microbial communities from North Sea - COGITO_mtgs_120607 (SPAdes) (version 2) | ecosystem: Environmental > Aquatic > Marine > Epipelagic ... | reverse complement strand
AACATACACTGATCGACTGAGTGTCACTCTGTTGAATGACTACTCAGACGATACGGATCTTGTTTTGGCGTCAGTTGATATTAGCACCGCTGCTGGTGCTCGAGAGGCAATGTTTTCAATTGGGTCAGTGATCGACCGGATGAGCAAAACTCAAGTCATTCTTGGCGCCAAGAAGGTGCAGCTTATCTCTAATGTAGAGCGTTTGTCTGCGGTGTTGATGCAAACACAAATTGCGCGCGGCCGTATTTTTGATGCTGATGTGGCCAGCGAAGCGTCGCGTATGGCAAAACAACAAATTCTGGCTGGTGCGGCGTCAGAGATGATTTCGTTGGCATCAGCGCAAAAGCGGAGCTTGATTAATATGCTGATTTAATTATTGGTTAATGATAAGGCTGCACGATTTGTTAGACAAGGATATCCAGATCATTTTTGAACTCTGGGATGTCGCGATACAAATTAGATACCCGCGCAATATTTGTTTGTGCAACATTTTGCATAAACCCGGGGTTAAGCGCTGCTCGAGCTGTAAGAAAATTTTCCGACGTAACGGCTGATGGTGCTTGCTTTGGGTGATAAATACGAGCCTGTGGCATTGAATGGTAATTTTGAGGCAAGTTTGAGCTAGGATGAATTACCTCCACACCGCTCACTGTTTGGCGCAGGGTTGGCACAAGGCTTGCAGATGAAGTAGCTGCAGTGCCTCGAAGGCCCTCACTTGGGCCGTTTTCAGCCTGACGTTGTCGCGCTGGGCTTATTTCGGTGGCTGGCGGTACAAACATGAAGAATAGCTAACATTTTTTTGCAATAAAAGCAATTCAATACGTGGGTAATCTCAAATGAACTACCAAAACATGACCAAGGCCTACAAGAACGCAGAACGGCAAGCTCTTGAGGAAATGAACGACCCACACCTCATAGTACTGACCATCCTTGATGGGCTTTTGAAGTCCATGCAGATATTTGAAGATAACATTGATGTGAGGAATGGTGGTGATCAAGAGCAAAAGTCAAAGCATTTTGCGCGAGCCCTGACGATCATTTATGCGCTCCAATCATCGCTTGATTTTGAAAAGGGTGAACCAATTGCAACAAACTTATTCCAATTGTACGAATTTGCCCGTCAACAGTTGATTGCAGACCTAGGTAAAGGAACCGCCGAGGGTACACCAAAGGCGAAGCAAGCGCTTAGCGAAATTCGGGATGCGTGGCAAGCTATTGGCGCAGAGGTTGGTAAATGACAAACGACATTGCTCAACAATTCCAGATGTTGAATGGCCATATTGCGTCAGCTATAGCTGAGCAAGACTACCCACGGGCGACCGCTCTAGATCGTGCGCGCCAAGAGATATTAAAAGACATTTGTCTGATGGATAATCAATCAATCCACGCTGGCTTTTTCACCCTGGTAGAAGAGTGCGCGCGGGACAATGCTAAACTGATCCAAAAAGTTCAAGAAGATATGAGCCTGATTAGCAAGCAAACCAGCCGTTCACTTAAAGCTAAGCGCGCGTACATGGATTATTAACAGCACACTAGGCTAACTTGCTACCGCTCGTGCCTTAACCTGTCGCGTATTTGCAAATCATGATACCGGTTTTTCGATCATGAATTTTTTCATTTTTTCTATAAGTGTTGTTCTACGAAGTTTTAACGCATCTGCTGCATGGCTGATCATACCATTGGATTTCTCCAACGCTGCCTCTATCAGGATAATCTCAATATCCTGAAGGTGCCGCCTTACGTCTATGGTGTCAAAATATGCGAACCAGTCCCGATAATGGCTTGGGTGGGGTAAAGGGGTATCGTTGTCAGTTTCATTATCGGCAATGTCCGCCTGCTCAAGATCGGCTGATGCCGCCCACAGCGCGTCTTGTTCTTCGGCAGGGTCGGGCGCACGCAAACGCAGCAAATGATTGCGCACATGCTTTGCCTCAAGCTTGTTTCCCGGATATAATAGGCAGGCGCGTTCAATTACATTGCGCAATTCGCGCACATTCCCCGGCCAAGGATAACGCATAAATTCCTGCAAGGCGCTCTCGCCAAATTCGGGAAGGGGGCCATTATTATCTTGGTTTTCCATAGCCCTTTTCAAGGCAACGACGATTTGTGGAATATCAACCGCGCGTTCCACAAGTGCGGGCAATTTGATCGGGAAGACATTGATCCGGTAAAATAGATCGGCGCGAAATTTACCAGCTTCGATATCGGCTTCGATATTTTGATGTGTTGCGCAAACAAGCCGAAGGTCAATCGGGATATCCTTTCCACCACCAACGCGTTGGATGGTGCGGGTTTCAATCGCCCGCAACAACTTTGCTTGCAGTGGCAATGGCATATCACCGATTTCATCGAGAAATAATGTGCCGCCGGAAGCCATCTCAAATCGGCCTTGGCGGGTTTTCTCAGCGCCGGTAAAAGCCCCTTTTTCATAGCCAAACAGTTCCGACTCTAACAATTCAGCTGGAATAGCCGAGCAATTGATCGAGATCAAATCGCCTTTTCTTGCCGACGATTTGTGGATGCTGCGGGCGACGAGTTCTTTGCCGGTACCGGTTGCGCCAAGCACGAGAATGGTTGTCTTGGCTGGAGCTGCAATATCTATGAGCCTTCTTACATCACGCATTGCTGCGGATTGGCCAACCAGTTCGTCTTCACCCACAACAAATACCCAACTAAAATTAGAACGAATGACTCATGTCTCAAGGTAACAATAGAGCATGGTGTCAGAAATTTGAACAAAAAAGAGCATCTTTTTGTTTTATGTGTCAAAAAAAATTCAATCCACATTTTTAAATCAACCAACAAAAAATATAAATAAATTAGATAGATAGATATTTTTATCCTCTCATGATTCTACTTGGCTTAGTTTTTGCCTTTACCGATGTGCATGATTAGTCGGGAGACATGACACATGGTTAAAGTTTGTATTGAGAGACAGTTACTGCCTGTGGCAGACATTCTGGTCGATATTTTCACAACGCGGATGGCCGAAATTGGCATTCGTGAGGAAGCTACGAACAATTCCGCAAATGACAGTGCGACTGGTTCGGCAAACGCGAACTCCAAAATTCTGCGCAACTATGATTTATTTTTATGTAGTGCCGAATTTGCTGAAAAAAATGGTGGTACTTCCAGCATTGTTGATTTGGCACGAGGCATGAAAGCCAAAAAAATAATGGTGATCGGGCATGATGAGAGCGATAGCTTCTTCGTCTCGCATGAGATGAATGGCAAACTGATCCGGCTGAGCATGCCAAAATCCGCACAAACCACCCCTGCGGCGGCAAATTATAGTCTGCAAATGGCGGTGACACTTTGTCTAGACAGCGACCATGTTGCCGTTGCTGACCCGAATAGCCGCCAATTAATGGCGCTGGCTAGCCGTGTTGCTGTGACCGATGTCACTGTATTTATTAATGGCCCGACCGGAACGGGTAAAGAGGTGCTAGCCAAATTCATCCATAATCAATCAAGCCGCAAGGAAAAAGCCTTTGTCGCTGTTAATTGTGCTGCAATCCCTGAAAATATGCTTGAAGCGATTTTGTTCGGTCACGAAAAGGGGGCGTTTACGGGTGCATCAACTGCCAATAAGGGCATTTTTCGAGCTGCTGATGGTGGCACTTTGTTACTTGATGAAATTTCTGAAATGCCGTTGTCTTTGCAGGCGAAATTGTTGCGGGCATTGCAAGAGCGCAAGGTCACGCCACTGGGCAGTCAACGTGAGATCGATGTTGATGTTCGGGTGATTGCCACCACAAACCGCGAAATGCTGGCTGAAATCAGTAATGGCAAATTCCGTGAAGATCTTTTCTACCGATTGAATGTCTTCCCGTTAACGACCCAGAATCTGGCACAGCGCACCGATGATATTATTCCAATCAGCAGCATCTTGCTCGCACGTCACAGCATGGTTCTTGATGACCTTCCGTCAATTGATGACGAAGCAGCAGAAATTCTGTTGTCTTACAATTGGCCGGGGAATGTTCGCGAGCTAGAAAATGTTTTGCAAAGGGCGATCGTTCTGTCGACTGGCGGCAAAATAATGGCAGGCGATATCATGGTCGATGGTGCCATTCAAGAGCGGATTGTAAAAAGCATGACAACCGAAGTTGCGCTCTCAAAAAGTGCCAGTGCTTAACCGGTTAAGAGGTGGATATGACACAAATTAATTCAATGACTGGCCCAATTTCCTCGCTTCGCGCCCAACTGCGTGCGCAAGCCGATGCAGCCCTTACCCCCGAAACCAACAACACTGGTTTCACCGACCGCATGAGTAATGCCTTAAAAGAAGTTGCAAATGCCCAGAATGAGGCCGCTAACATGACCAAATCCTATGAGCTTGGCACCGAAAATGACATTTCGAAAGTTATGATCAGCCAGCAGGTTTCCAGCCTTGGATTTCAGCTAACCTTGAACGTGCGGAACAAAATGCTCAGCGCCTATAAGGATATTATGAATATGCCCGTTTAGGCATTATCGAACTCTGGTTAAAAATTGAATGAAGACCCACTTATTTAAAGCTCAGGAAATAAAAACATGGCCGACGCAGTTGTAAATCAGAATAGCGAAATGGTTTCGAATGACACAGGTGTTTTTCGGCAAGCTGGATCACTCGTTTCACAAGTCAGTCGCATTTATAATCAGCCGGCATTTCAACGCTCGCTGCCAACCTTCATTGCGTTAGCAGTTGCGGTGATTGGTCTTGGGACCTATCTCTGGATGCAGCAGCCAGCACGGACCACGCTTTATGCGGGTCTTCCCGAAGCGGAAAAATCGCGCGTTCTTGATGCGCTTCGCAATTCGGGGGTAAATGTTACGCTGGATCCGGTAACGGGTGATGTTCTTGTTCCAACTGAGGATTTTCACAGTTCGCGGATGACATTGGCCGCGCAGGGTCTGCCAGCATCAGCAGGGACAGGTTATGAGCAGCTAGACACCATTCAACTGGGATCAAGCAGGTCGGTTGAAGCTGCTAAATTAAAACAATCTCAGGAAATGGAACTCGCCCGATCAATCAGCGAGATTGATCTGGTCATAAGTTCAAGGGTGCATCTTGCCCTTCCTGATAAAGAGGTGTTTGTGCGGCAGCAGGCTGAGCCAACAGCTTCGGTTTTTTTGCAGCTTGCACGTGGGCGCAGCCTTGGCCGTTCTCAAATTGAGGCGATTTTGCATTTGGTATCAGCCTCGGTTCCGAGCCTGACCAAGGAAAATGTGTCTGTGGTTGATCAGAATGGCAATTTACTATCGCGCAGCAATGACAGCGCTGAAGGTCGTTTGTCAAATGACCAGCTCGAGCATAGGATCCGGTTGGAAGATATTTACCGAGCCCGTATCACATCGTTACTGACCCCGATTGTGGGAGCTGGCAATATAAATGCTCAGATCAATTTGGATATCGATTTCACGCGTAGCGAGGTTACCGAGGAAATTGTTGATCCAAAAGGCAACGCACTTCGAAGTGAACAAAACACATCGGATCAGACAATGGCAGCCCAAGCAAAGGGGATTCCGGGCGCGCTTGCCAACCAGCCACCTGCTGCGGCTAATCTGGAAACACAATCAACTGCAAATGGCGGCAATGAAGAAATGCGATCGCAATCTTCAAGCGAGGTAAAGAATTATGAGGTCAGCCGAACGGTTTCAAGCACAATGAAGCCGACCAACGTGATTCGTAAGATCAATGCCGCGGTTCTGGTGCGCGAACGCACAATTATGGACCCCGAAACCGGCTCGCCAACAACGCAGAAAATGTCTGAAGGTGAGTTGCTACAGATCGAAAAGCTTGTTGCAGATGCTGTTGGTATTGATAAAGAGCGTGGCGACAGTCTAACCGTCTCAAGTGCGCCCTTCATGAATGAATTATCTGAAGGCGTGAAGATGGAATGGTTTGAAAAGCCTTATATGCGCTCAATCATCAATCAAACTGGATTTGTGCTTATCCTCGCTATTGTTATTCTTGGCGTTGTTCGCCCGCTACTGAGCCGCATTTTGATCCCGACACAAGTTCCGGGTATGCATGGTGCGTCTGCTTCTGAAGATGAGATTGATATTGATCAGATCGAGGTTGGCGAAGGGGAAAGCCTTGAAGATATTAAGGCTAAGCTAAAGCCGAAGAAGGCAGCAATTTCAGCAGAAATGTTGGATACGGCGAATACCTATGATGACAAGGTTGCGGTAATCCGTATGATTGTCTCTGACGAGGCGGGTCGCGTATCCAACGTGTTCAAGTCGATGATGTCCCGCGACATTAGCTAAGCGGTAAGATGATGAAAGTAAAAGGTGAGTAAAATGGCTGCTCCAGCAGAAGACCAAGAAATGGATAACGGGTCAGTTTTTGATAATCTGACCGGAACGCAAAAATCGGCGATCTTGATGATGTTGATTGGTGAAGATGAAGCCTCAGAAATTCTGCGGAATCTTTCGCCGCGTGAGGTCCAGCATCTGGGTACAGCAATGTATTCGGTTCAAGGGCTTGATCAGGAAACAGTGAACCTTGTTCTTGATGAATTTCTGGCTATCATCAAGGCGCAGACCAGCCTTGGCATGGGGGCGGGAAATTATATCCGCAATGTTATGGTCAAGGCGCTTGGGGAGGATAAATCGCAATCAGTGCTAAGCCGGATTGCGCCATCGACAAGTTCGCGCCCGATTGAAATTCTTGACTGGATGGATGCGCGTTCGATTGCCGAATTGATTTCTGACGAGCACCCACAAATTGTTGCGCTTGTTGTGTCTTATCTTGATGCTGGTCTTGGCGCTGATGTCCTTGGACTGCTGCCTGAAAATATACAATCGGAAGTTATCCGTAGGATTGCTACTCTAAAAACAGTCGGGCCAGATGCACTTCGTGAGCTTGAAGATGTGATGCAACGTAAATTTAAAGCAAATACCTCACTTCGGGCAACGCAAGTTGGTGGTATCGATGCGGCTGCAAGGATCATGAACTTTACTCAGCAGGCCATGGAAGGTCGAATTATGAAAGACATCGCCAAAGGCGATAAAGGCCTGATGCTTGCAATCCAAGAAAGTATGTTTGTTTTTGACACCCTGATTATGTCAGATGACAAATCTTTGCAGACGCTTCTTCGTTCGGTTGATACCGAATTATTAATTATGGCCCTGAAGGGAGCTGATGAGCCTCTTCAAGAAAAGTTGTTCTCGTGCATGTCAAAACGTGCTGCGGCCAATATCCAAGATGAAATGGAAGCACTTGGGCCAGTCCGCCTAACAGAAGTACAGGCCGCGCAAAAAGAAATCATCAATGTTGCGAGACGATTGTCGGATGAGGGCAGTATTGTCCTTGCCGGTCGTGGCGGCGATGACTTTGTTTAGGTTGGAAATAGAGTATTCGTAACATGATCGATGCGGTCAAAATAGACGTTGAAGAGCAAAGTGGCCACCTTGCTGAGAGTGAGGTCGCCCACCTTCTTGCAGTGTTGCAAAATGCCGAATTCAAACGGTCCGAAACCCGCAATCTTGCCAAAAACAATAACTTTAAAGCTCGCAGTTTGATGGAAATTGCGATTGAAGCGCAGAAACGTGACGCCGAAATTGAAGCGGTCAAACAAGCCGAGGAGTCACGTGCCGCGGGACAGCGCTCCGAGGGTGCGCCTGCAAGCGAGGCACGAGCGGATGAAGATCAAAATTTTGATGACCCGAGTACTGTCGACGCCACTTCTGCTGATCCAAGCCTTGACGATCAAGGCCCGGCAACAGGCAGAAATGATAGAGATTTGATACCCGCCAACGATGTTGAAAATGCGAGTTTGCAAACTGGGTCACCTAACGGTCCGCCATCAACAATCAGTAAAGTCTTCCCAAATATTATGCCAGATGCGGCGCCTGATATCGGGTCAGATGATCAATCTTCTGGTGTGGGTGGCAGTCCGGTCAATGATGCGCTTGCTAATGATGCCGCTGAACATGGTTCAACAGTGGATGATGGTGACGGCGATGCTGCGCCAGCTTCGGAAATTGCCAGCGATTTTGAGACCGTAACTGCGGCATTTGAACGTGGCAAAGCTGAGGGTATTATTGCTGGACGGAACGCAGGGGTTGCTGAGACCAAAGCCGATGCCGAAGCTGCAGCGCGGGCGAAGTTGGCCGACACTATATCTACTTTTGAAGCAGCACTTATGGCGCTTGCCAAGCCACATGCTTTACAGGCAGAAGATTTATCACGATCAATCCATGCCGCAATTTTGAAGTTAGCAAGCCAACGCGCTGGCCATCAGATTGACGAGATGCCTAAAAATTTCTTATTGCGTATCGAGGCACTCGTGACGAGTATCGGCCAGAAAATGACTGCTGGGAAAGTACACATCAATGCTGATGATTATAAAGTTATGTTGCCGTATTTAGCCGATACGCATTTTGATTTTATTGCTGAGACCAGCCTTGCACGCGGTGATGTCGTTCTAAAATTTGGTGGTGTCGAATTGCATGATATTGCTGAAACCCGCTTAGGTGGGCAATATGCTGAAACCGCAGAGACCATGGAAGAAGCATCTAAAAAGCCCACAGTTCTCTCTCCAGAGATTACACCAGAACAAATGACACCAGGTGAAATAACACCAGCCGAAACAACATCAGCGGAAACAACACCAGCGGAAACAACACCGGTGGAAACCGCTGATGTGTCCAATCCTGTTCAAAATGTAGATGATACTGAATTTGACAACGTCACATCTGACAACGCTGCATCCAAAACCTTAAAAGGTGACCAGTCCTCCTCATCGTCTGACGAGACATTGTCATGAGTAGGCTTATGGAACAATTGACAGGTGATATTGACGCGCTTGATTTTGACAAGCCAATCCGTCTGTCAGGTCGAGTTAGCCGGTTCGACGGCCACATTATTGAATGCGATGGCTTCCCCGCCACGATTGGCACGCTTTGCCAGGTTGACACCCAAAAGGGTGAAACAACTAATGCTGAAGTGATTGGCTTTAAAGACAATAACAATCTCTTATCGGTTCATGATCATAATGCACAAATCAGTGTTGGTGCTAAAGTTACAGTCGGTGACGACGGCCACTCGATCAAAGTAGGGCCAGAATTACTTGGCCGTGCGATTGATGCTCTTGGCCATGCACTCGACGACGGGCAGCCAATGCACCTTGCTGATAGCTGGCCTTTAAATGGTAAAAAAACTAACCCGCTAGCGCGCCGACCGGTTGATAAGCAGCTTGATGTTGGTGTTCGGGTAATAAACAGTCTTTTGACTGTTGGCCGAGGACAGCGAGTTGGCATCATCGCCGGGTCAGGTGTTGGTAAATCGGTTCTTTTAGGGATGATGACGCGGTTTACTGAGGCTGATATTGTTGTCGTCGGCCTGATTGGTGAGCGTGCACGTGAGGTCGCAAGCTTTGCCGCCGAAGTTTTGAACGGCGCATCCCGCGACCGGACAGTGATTGTAGCAGAGCCTGCTGACCGTTCGCCCTTATTGCGGATACGCGGGGCAAATCGGGCAACTGCAATTGCCGAATATTTCCGGTCAAAGGGTAAAAACGTTCTTTTGATCATGGACTCGTTAACTCGTGTTGCTCATGCGCGCCGTGAAATTGGACTTGCACTCGGTGAACAGCCAACCTCAAAAGGCTATCCGCCATCGGTTGTGTCGATGATACCGGCATTGATTGAGCGAACCGGAACTGGAATTGGCAATGAGGGGTCGATCACCGGGTTCTATACGGTCTTGGCTGATGGCGATGATGCGAATGATCCAGTGGTTGATACTGCCCGCGCTATTCTTGATGGCCATATTTTGTTGTCGCGTGAACAAACACAATTGGGGGTTTATCCGGCCGTAGATGTGCCATCTTCGGTTAGTCGGGTTATGAATGACATTGCCGATCCAACACAGATACAAGCGGCGCAGTATTTCCGGCGACTGGTCTCGCTTTATATGGAAAACCGCGATTTAATCTTAATGGGCGGCTATGCGCCGGGACAGGATCAAGACCTTGATCTTGCCGTCCAACTTTGGCCCAAATTAATGGCGCATATTCAACAGCCCTTTGACCAAAGTGCATCCTATGCCGATAGTTTAAAAGCCCTTACTGACCTTTTTAATCTGCAGGCTGGGCCATGAGCCGACGTGCTTCAATTTTTGATCGGCTTGCGTTAAAAGAGCGCGTTGCGATTAATCAGCAAATGAAAAGCCTTGGTGCTCTGTCAAAAGAAGCTCGGCAGATTGATGAAATGCGTCAAAAGCTTGATGAAATGGCGCGTGATCAAGCGCCCGGTGATGGTGTGCAGAATGCAGGGTCACTTCGGGCGGCTGCTCAATTGAATTTTCAAATTCGCGTGCAGCTTGAAACGGCAAGCAACCGTTCTGAATACCTGGCCATGGAATTGCGGCAATTAAGGCAAAAAATTGCCCAATCCGATCGCCGCCGTGAAAAATCGACTAACAAGGCCGATGCGCTCCGGACAAAGGCGCGAAATGATCGTGACGCAAAGCGGGAAGATGATGAAGCGTCACGTCGGCGGGGTCAGCCACGGTAAAATCCAGCGATCAAAAAATCCAATTAGTGCGTCAAGAATGGCATCCGAATTGCATCGCCTGTGCGATGAGTTGTATTCGACCTTGATAAGCGGGCTTTTTAAGAATGTCAGAAATCTTTTCTAAATCGATTCACATGTCAGGGGCAGGCGCTGCGCCTTCGAAAGCGGTGAAAACCGAAGCCAATGGCGATGATCTCTTGTTTGCGGCGCTTTTTGGCGGTGCAACCAGTGATATATCTGCTGATGATGATAATGTTGACCCTGCGGCCATTTCTGGTGTTTTTGCGAAACAAACGACTGAAAAAGATGAAACTGAAACTCCGCCACAACAAGCATTGCTTGGGACGATTGCGGCGTTGCAGGCGGCCAATGGCTTTGATAAAAAACAAATCAGCAAGGCAAATGATGAGGGAATGGAAAACAACGACGCAAGAAGCATCGATGAAAATAGCGATGCCTTGGCAGGTATGGTCGCAGCCGCACCGCTCGAACCCCACATAAACCCAGTAGAGGGTGCGGTTACCAATCCATTGCAAAATACAAAATCAATCCGGGTAAACATGG